>Ga0070679_100000080_pt1 | contig 72275 bp, 69 predicted proteins | sample KBSC63BmetaG_FD_65652 | JGI IMG/M metagenome (GOLD analysis project Ga0070679, IMG submission 65652) | Corn rhizosphere microbial communities from Kellogg Biological Station, Michigan, USA - KBS C6-3B metaG | ecosystem: Host-associated > Plants > Roots > Rhizosphere | place: USA: Michigan... | reverse complement strand
ACCTGTCCCTCGAAGCGATCGACGCTTCCATAGACGAGTGGACGTCCGGTGAGGACGCACGCGTCGTTCAGGAGGTAGCGAGTGGGAAAGTTGTCCGTGCCATCGATCACGACGTCATACGCGGTCACCAGATCGAGCGCGTTCTCCGCGGAAACGCGCGCACCGATCGCATCGACGCGAACGTTGGGATTGATCTCGTCGATGGTTGCGCGCGCGGAAACCGCTTTCGGCGATCCGACATCGTCGGTTCGATGGAGCAGTTGCCGGTGAAGATTCGAAGTATCGACTCGATCTCCATCGGCAATACCGATTCGCCCGACACCTGCGGCGGCGAGATACATCGCCGCCGGCGAGCCGAGGCCGCCCGCGCCCACGATCAGCACGGCGGCGTCGCGGAGCTTGAGCTGTCCGTCCACGCCAAGCGACGGCAGACGAATCTGCCGAGCGTATCGCGCCAACTCGTCGTCGCTCAGCGATCCAGTCGACGACGCGTGCGCGCCGGCGTTGAACGAACGGCTGTGCAACGAGAGTTTCATGTGCTCACGCGTGAACCCGAGGCGCCAAAATATACACCCGCGTCCATGGCGCGGACGGGCCCACGGCGAGGTGGTGCGATCGGATTACTGGAGCGCTTGTTCCTGCCCCTCGGCGACCGTTGGGAATGCGATCTCGTTATCGAGCGCCGAGCCGTCCAAACGATCCGCGAGCTGCGCGGACGGCGCCACGATGAGCGTCGTTCCCTTCCGCTCAACGAGTCCTTCAGCGGTCAGCCGGGTCAGCACGAGCGACACGGATTCGCGCGTGGCACCGACGAGCTCGCACAACAGCCTGTAGCGCGTAGTACACAACACCACGCGGCCATCGTCACCGGTGAACGTCTGATTGGCGGCCATTCGAACCAGCGTGGCGATCAGCCGTTGCTCGACGCTGAGGGTCGTCAGCTCTCGCAATTTGTCCAAAAGTACCGCTCGCTCCGCCATAAGCTGGTTCAAGAGCGTCAACGCGTGCTGGGGTTGCTCCCGAACGAACGCTCGGAAGCGAGTGGCGCTGAGAAACAGCGTCTCACTTTCCTCATCAGCGCGAGCGTCCGTCGCATAGCGCGCGTTTTGCGAGAGGCCTTCCGAGCCGAACGTTTCGCCCGGCGTCGCGATCCAGGGAACGAAGCCCCTACCGGCGCGAACGCGGCTTCGTAGGACGATTCGTCCGCGCGTAACCAGGAAAACCCCGTCCGCTACAGCACCACGTTGATAGATCGCGAACCCTGCCGGCCAACTGGCCCGAGCCGCGTACGCAGCGATCGCGTCTCGCTCACCATCGGCGAGTCGCGTCACTCCCATGCTCATCCCCTCCACTCCAAACCTCACATAACGCTGCGGGGCGATGGGGGTGCAATGTCTGGGCCTGTCCTCTTGACAGTTTGTGGGTTACATCGCTTGTTGCAGGGCTCGGTTCGCGACGGTTTCCGTCGCGCAGCCTCCACCGCGCCGCCGCGACTGGACCTGGCCGCGCGCACATGAAACTGGCTGTGTCAGCCGCGAACTCTACTCAGCCCACCGGGTCGTCCACCGTGCCGATTGTCATTCTCGGCACGGACGCCGTTCTCGCCGCGTCGCCGTCGACGCCGGTGCAGTTGGCGCACGCGTGCCTCCGAGCGGGATTCGCGAACGTGGTGCCGGCGAGTTGGGGCGACGAGCTGGTAGCCGCCGCGGTCCTTCGACGTCTGCCGCGCTTCGGCAGCGGTCCAGTGATTCAGTGCAGCTGTCCGATTGTCGCGCATCGACTACTCACGGTAGGCGGCGACCTTCGCCCCGTGCTGCTGCCGTTGGTGCCGCCTCCGGTCGCCGTCGCGCGCTACGTTCGCATGCTCGCGCAGCCGAGTCGCACGCGCATCACCTATGTCGGCGCGTGTCCAGGCGCGGTCGATGACTCGATCGACATTCGCATGACGCCCGATGCACTCCTCGCAATGCTCGCCGAGCGAGACATCGTGATCGAGGAGCAGCCGCACGTGTTCGAAGCGGTGATTCCTCCCGATCGCCGGCGCTTTCGATCGCAACCCGGCGGCGTGCCCAGTGCTGAAGCGCTGTGGACAGAGCTCGGTTCGCGCTCGCTCGTCGAGGTCGATGGTGATGATTTCATCACAGAGATCGCGCAGCTGCTGCTCGGCGGTAAGAGTGTACTCATCGACACGTCGGCGCGCCTTGGCTGCGTGTGCAGCGGCGCGTTGAATGGCGTTCGTCATCCACGTGGCTCGGTCATCTCACTCGAGCCGCCGCGGTCGACGACGCCGGTCGTCGATGAGCAGGCGCCGATTGATCTCGATCTTCCCGTTCCGGCTGCGTCGCGCACTCCAGTGGACATCGTCGCTGTACCGACTACACCGGCATCGTCGCACATCGTGACCCCGCCAGCGGGAATCGAAGTACAGCTCGGGATTCCGCAGAGCCCCGGTCGATCGTCGACTTCTATTCCGGATCCGCGATCGTCTCGGAACACACCGACTCCGCCGCGAGCGCTGTTGGGCGCGGTACCCGTCGCGAAAGACTCGGAGGGAAAGTCACTGCCGCGCGCGTACGTCGTCGCTCGTCGTCGGTCGACGCCAAAGGGCATCTCGATCGCACTCCCGCCGGAGGATGTTCCCGCGGAAGCGCCGCACGCGACTCATCGCGCAGAAGCTGCGTCGGAAGCTCCGCCGGTGAAAAATGCGCCGCCGATGCTGCCGGCGCCTCTTGTCGCACCTGCGGTAGCCAAAGTCGAAGTGCGTGCGCCAGTGGCGGTATCACCTGAAGCGATAGCGCCAGTTGCCGCTACGCCGCAGGCAACGAATGGCGCGCCCGCGGCATCCGTCGCTTCGACCAGCGCGTCACCCGCGCCGTCACTCACACCCACGCCGTCGTACACACCCGATATCGACTCGGCGCGAGCGCGTCAGGATCAATCGAGACCGGAAGCCACGGCCGTGAGCGCGGCGCGGGCACCGGACAGCGCGCGCGAGTCCATGGAAACGCCGGCTCGTCGCCCACGACTGAGCGATTCGAGACCCGCTGCTTCCGGGACGTGGACGCTATCCCGGAAGCAGCTCATCGGCATTCTGTTCGCGATCGCCGTCATCGCGATCAGCGTGAGCACGATCGTCGCGATCATCGTCGGGCGATCGATCACCGACTCCGTGATCAACCGCTGAAGTTCAGCGGCTGCGCAGCGCGCTCCGTGCGTCGGCGACTGCCTGAGCCGCTCGATCGAATCTGGCCGCCAGATCAGCAACCTCGTTGCGCGTGAGCGCCTCGTCATTGCCACGGATCGCTTCGTTCACCGACGGCAGCGCCATATTCGCGTAGCCGTTATTCTCGTCCGCAACGTAGATCAGGTTGCGGAACCACGGACGCGAGCGAAGTCCTTCGGGACGAATCAGCGAGCGCTCGACCTGCATGAGCGCGCGATTCGTTCGCTGCAGCGTTGCCGTGGGCGGCGTGGACGACGCCAACACGGAGTCGCGAGCCGCGTTGAATGCTGCGCCCTCGCGCTCCAATCGATCGATCGACGCTCGCAGCGCCGTGCTCGACACGTCCCAGTGCCTATCTGAGAGCGCGCGATCGATCGGCGCGATGTACCGGCGCATCGTTCGCGCGTATTCAGCGTAGTCGTATGGCAGCACGTCGGCGTTCGCGATACGCAGCAGCATCGCGGTTCCAACGCGCGCGGCGGCAGCGTGATACTGGAAGCCAGGGTCGCCGAACTTCGTCATCCATGCGTAGCTGTCATATTGTGAGTGATACACGCCGCCCGCGCCGCCGAATCCCCACTCGGCGATCGGGATGCCGAGGTGATTGTAGAACCCTGCGAAGTCCGAACCGCCACCCGGATCGCCCATCGCCGGTTCGGCAGTGTCCGCGACAGCGCTCGCCTTTCGCCATTCTGCGTAGACGCTGCCTTTGGCATTCGGATCCTGGACGACACGTGCCGCGTCGCGCAGCGCCGCGCGCAGTGACGGCGACCCGCCGCCGCTGAAACGATTGCCCTGTGCTGCCACATCCTGGTTGAGGTAGGCGACTGCATCGCGACTGAGCCGAAGCGAGTCGTCCTCGACGAACTCCGTCGATCCGATCAGGCCCCACTCTTCCGCATCCCACGTTGCGAAGATGATCGTGCGCTTCGGACGCACGCCCGCCTTCACCTCTTCGGCAATTGCGCGCGCCGCCTCCATCACGCTTATGGTTCCGCTGACGTTGTCGGCCGCACCCGGCCCCCAACCGTCACGATGCCCGCCGATGATCACGAGCTCGTTTGGAAACTCGCTGCCGCGAATCACGCCGAACGTGTCGTAGATCGGCTTGAGCGGTTTCGTCGCGCGGTCATCCTTCACCGCGACGCGCGCCTTGACCGGTCCTGGTCCGACGTGATAGCGGAACGCGAGGCCCCCTTGCCAACCGCGCGGCACTTGCGCGCCGCGAACGTACTTCAGCAACTCGCTTGCGTTGCCGTAGCCGATCGGCACGACGGGAATGTGTGAGATCGTCATCTGCGCCGGAGTGAGGCGCGAAACGCCCGCCGTGCTTGCATAGCCCGGCGTCGACGGGTCACCATCGGGATTCAGGATGCTGCCGCGCTGCACACCCGCGCTGTTTCGCATCGGGCCATCAGGGTACACATCGCCGGCGACGTAGCCGTCGTCCTGCGGATCGCTGTAGATCAACAACCCCACGGCGCCGTTTTTTTCCGCTTCTCGTGCTTTGATGCCGCGGAACGATCGACCGTATCGCGCGATCGCGATCTTCCCCTTCACCGAAATGCCCATCGAATCGAGCAGCGCATAGTCCTCGATCAGACCGTAGTTGACGTAGACCACATCGGCAGTCACGTCGCCCTGGCCGCTGTACCCGTTCACGGTCGGGTACTGCGCAAGCTTCGACGTCGGATCGCTGGCAATCGGCGGCTCAGCGAGCGAAAGCTCCTTCGGTTGCGGCGACACCCGCGCAACCTGCACCGACGTCGGGTGCGGCATCCAGATGTCGTAGGTTCTCGATTCTGTTTCGAGGCCCCACTTCTTCATCTGCGCCAACACGTAGTCGCGCGTGCGCGCCTGCGCGGGTGTGCCGGCAACGTGCGTCTCCTTCGACAGTTCTTTCGAGTACACTGACGCCGCCGTCGGCGACGGACGCGCGATCGCGCTCGTCTCCAGCGCGCGTTCTCGTGCCGCGTCGGCTGGCGTATACCCGGGCATCACTTGCTGCGCGCCAAGCGACGCTGATGCGGTGAGGATGAGCGCTAGAGCTGTTCGCATGATTGGCTGGTGTGTCGAATGGTGAGAACGATGAAGGAGCGCGTCATTCATGTTGGTCGAGCGCCGCTCGCAACGCGGCTTTGAGGCGTCGCTCGCGGCCAGGCGCATCGCCGACGGTCCCGGCGATGGCACCAAACTGCTTCAGCATCTCGCCCTGCAGGAAGGTCGCGGTGTCCTTGATCCCGATGCCCTCGAGCGCACGTTCGGCAAGATTCCGCAAGAGCGTTCGAGATTCCTCATCGAGGTCGTCGAGCGACGGCGGTGTTGGCGGCGGCGGGGCGACGCCGCGTCCGTTATTGCGCCTCGGCGACTCCCACAGCGCCGCGATCGGCGCGAGCTTCACGACGAACGAGCCGGGCGAGTGCTCTTCATGGCCGCTGACGACGCCGCGACGTCTGAGCGTATACAGCAATCGGAGAACCGCCTCCCGAACGACGGACACGCCGGCGACGCTCTTGTTGCCGCGTCCCGTGACGACGAGCACCTCGTCGGCGCGGTCGACCTGCTGTTGTCTGAGCCAGGCTTCGGTCCGCACCGTCGCGGCGGCTGCCGTCGGCAGCGTGTCACGAAGGTTCAGCGTGCGCTGCGACCCGAATCGCGCTTCGTCGAATGCCTGGCGAAGCCCTGACAGCCCAACGCTGCGGTGTGAACGACCCATACGGAACAATCTACGTTCCGCACCTGCCTCGGTCAGCTTACGCGCCGCGCTCGCGCCACCGCCAGCGCCACCCCGATTCCGCCGAGCAGCAACAGCATGCCATAGAGCACGTCCAGGCCTCCGAGGCCAGGCCCGATCGGGAGCGGCCCATACATGCGAACGGCCCAGGCGTGCACCCACGAATCGAGGCTTTGATTCGATGCTGCGCGAAACGCGTCGGGCACTGGCTCACTCGAGCGCCAGAAGGCAGTGAAACGCTCCTTGCCGAGCGTCCGCACCATCTCAGACAGCAACCAACCGTCGGCGGGTCCGATGATGTTTCGCCCGCGCGGCAAAGTGAACACTGCGTCGTTCGCACCAGTGGTCGACACGACGCGCTGTCGCCAGACCGAGTCAGTATTCGGTCGACTGGGCGGCAGCACGGCCTGCGCGCACCGCATCTGTTCCCCAGCGAGACACGCCAGACCGGCGGTGGAGGTCCCAACGCGCGCGTCGTAAGCGGCGGATGAGCCTCGATCGTTCACCGACGGCGTATACGGAATGAAGCGCGGCGCGGCAGGCGGCGGCGCGGTGTGCCAATCCGTCACCTGGGCCGCACGCCAATTGCCGTCGCCCAACCAGTGCGCGACCTGCGGGCCAGGCGACCCGAATGCAGCATAGTAGAGACACGGTCCTACAAGTCCGCCAATCGTCTGCGGCGCTATCAGGTTGCGACGGAAAGTTCGCGGAGATGTCGCGTTCGGGATCGACGCAACGCGAAGGATCGACACGCAGGCTGCGCTACGACTCGTATCGGGTAGAAACGCCGAGATCGACGGTGTCCATGATGGCCGACGGCGCGGTGCTCCGTCGACGATCGTCGAGGAATCGACCACAGCGGCGATCACCACAGGAATCCCGGTCGGCGCGCCAGCTTCCGCCCACCGGCGTCGAACCAGTGTGTCGATTTGGCGTGCCAACGCATCGCCGTAGGACGGCGAGATCAGAACGGACAGGGATCCCGCGTGCTGCGTGGCTGCTTCGTGCATCACCGAGTCGCGAATTCGGAGCAGGCGCAGACGATCCGCGGCGAGTGACATCGCATTCGCGGCCACTGTGACGCGCGACGGCGTAGGAGGTACGACAAGAGTCTTCGCCGGAGGTCGCTCGCTCCGAAACAGAAAGAACCAAACCGCGGCGCATGCGACTGCTGTTGCGAGGATCCATCGAGAAGGCGTCAGCGCCATCGTGAGCTCCGGAGAGCGAGCGCGCCGCAGAGACACGCCCAAAACAGCGATGACAGAGCCGTCGTGGCGTCGATCGCCGTGGAGCTGTTTTGCGAGCTCATGATGTTCGAATGCCATCGACTCACGACAGAATCGATCGGCATGCGCGCCGCCGCGGCGATTCGGTCAGCGATTGGACCTTTGGTGTTCGCGAGGCGATCCAAGGCGCCATCGCCGCCGACTAAAAGAGCGTACCGAATCAGGTTCTGTCGCACGGCGGCGGGAACAGCCTGCGGGACGGCATTCGCTGGAATCGAGCGAATGAGTGAGTCACACGTGGCCTGATTCCCTCCTTGAACACACCGCGTGTACGCGGCAGGATCCCGTCGTTGCAGCACAAAGGCGTTCCACTCGATCATCCCACGCCGCTGCGTTTCATCGAAGAGCGCGAACGGAACGTCGTCTACTCGGACCAGGCCGAGGGCTTGCATACACGCCTCGTGATCACCGAGCGCACAGGAGTGGGCTGCTCGCGAGCGAGCCAAGACGAGGTCCACACGGCCCTGTGCTAGCGTTCGCGCGGTTGCGGGCTCGCTGGTGAGCGTAACCATCAGCCAATTCCGGATCTCGGGATCGAGATCGCCCGACAGAAACTCCTCGGCAATTCGAAGCCACATCGACTTCAGCGCATCCGCTGTTGCAATGCTCGTCGATGACAGCAACACTCGGCCACCCGGGCCCACGACTCCTGATTCAACAGGCGGATGACCTTCGGCCATCGACGCGCCCGATCTCCGCCGAAGCAGGAGCACATGCGTCCGCATTCGGCTCGCCCAGCTTCCAAATGCGCGGTCTAACGCAGGCGAGACGAGCGCCGCGGTGTTCTTCGCAAGCTCCACGTACTCGGTATCGCTGAGGACCACGAGGTTTCCGACACGAACGGTGTCCACGGGCAATCCGTTCACGCGTTCGCTGTCTGCACGTGTCTCGGCGATGACGGCCGCACGCCAGGTCGCCGTCAGCGAATCGAGGCGCTTCGCGTACTCCGTCGTGCTTTGCGCTCGAACGCTACGTGAAGCGATCGAGGCAATGGCACACGCGGCGAGGACACGCCGGACGTTCGCTTTAGACATCGATCAGCATCCAGCGTCCGCCGAACACCGCCAGCAGCCCGGGCGCGGCAAAGAGAATATCTGTAACGTGTCCGAGTACATCGATTCGACTACCCGCCGATCGGAGAACGATGTCGAGCACAAACAAGAGTCCGATCGTGGCGAGGATGTAGCCAGCGGTACGCGCCGTCGCCGACGAAATTGCGAAGAACACGGAGTAGGCAACGAGCGCCGCGAACGCGAATCGCAACGTGAGCGCGACAGGATACGCGTGCAGCATCGGCGGAACGAGGGAGCTGTGCGCGACGATCTCCGCACTCACGAACAATGTCGCAACAGGAAGCGAAATCAGCGCAAGGCCGCCGGTGAACCGCATCAACGAATAGCGCCAGCGTTCGACCGGCAGAGACAGCGCGTAAACGTGACGCAGCCGGTGATCGTATGACCACGAGAAAATTCCGACCAAAAGTCCGAGGCCGGCGGCAACGAACGCATACCCGACCGCCCACGCCTGTATGGAGGAGATGAAGCTGGAATCGTCGCGCGCACCGGCCGAGGATCGCAGCGACAACAGCGGGAGAGCGAACGTCGTGACCGCGATGAGGAGCAGAACGCCGCGCGTCCACTTCCACTGCGTCTCGAACAGTGCGCGCCAGCGCGATGGTCTCGTCGTCATCATGCGGCTCCTCGGAATGAGCGGAGGAGCTCGACGAACCCTTCCTCGAGATCGAGATCAATGACTTCGCGAAGCGTTCCGCCACTGTGAGCGAAGTAATCGCGCATGCCGTTCGTCCATCCACGCACGAGCCATTGCTCACCACCGTTGCTCTGCTTCCGAGCCAGCACAGTGAACGGAGGCTCTTTCGTCGTGCGTGCGACGTCGGCGATGACGAGCCGCTTGATGCCATCCTTGAATTCTTGCATCGGAAGCTCGGCGACCATCCGTCCGCGATCCATCACCGCGATCCAGTCGCAGATGCGCTCGAGCTCGTGCACCAAATGGCTCGAGATCAATACCGTCGCCGAGTGACTGGACACGTAGCCGAGAAGGGCCTCGAGCACATCGCGTCGGACCACTGGATCGAGTCCATCGGTCGGTTCATCGAGCACGAGCAACTCCGGTTGCTGCGCCAGTGCCAGAAGCATCATCAGCTTGCCGGTTTCTCCCTTTGATAGCGAGGCGACTCGCCGCTCGCCGACCAGAGAGAACTGTCGCTTGAGCTCATCCGCCCACGCCGAGTCCCAACGAACATGGAATGCCGAGTGGAGGCGCAGCGTCTCGTCGACCGAGAGCGTGGGATACAAGTGCGGCCGCTCGGGCACATACCCGGTGCGAGCCATGACGTCGACGGAACCGCCGGGCATCGACCGGCCGAGCACCGTGATGCTTCCGCTCTGCTTCGGGGTCAGTCCAAGCAGCAAGCGAATCGTTGTGGTTTTTCCGGCGCCGTTCGGACCAAGAAACCCGTAGAGCGCGCCGCTCGGCACGTGCATGTTCAGATTCGAGATCTCGAATCCGCGTCCGGGCCGAAACTGCAAACCGCTCGTTTCGATGGCGAAGGTCATCTACTCCTTCCTCCCGTTGAGCTCATGGTCGACAGCGTCGCGCAATTCGGTGGCGGAGATTCCGAGACGGCCAGCTTCGGCGACCATGTCCCGCACGAGCCGGCGCGCCTCCACGGATCGCTCGGTTGTCTTTCGCTCCGCGGGAACGTCGAGGACGAACGTGCCGGCGCCTTGGCGGGTCGAGACGAGTCCCTCGGCTTCGAGGGCGCGATACGCCTGGACGACGGTCGCCGGATTAATGCGAAGCTGGGACGCCAGGTGCCGCACCGAGGGCAGCGCCTCGCCGGGCAGCAGCTCGCCGGCAGCGATCGCAACTCGCAGTCGGGTCGATATTTGCGCGTAGAGCGGGGTGGGGCTCCGCGGGTCGATTTTATCGAACACGCGGCGTTCTATACTGTATCATTGTTGCGATACAGTATAACGGTCTCAGCGGGCCGTCAAGGAACGTTTTGTATCAGGTCAGGCCGCGATCGCGCCAACTTGGAGGTTCTTCGCGAAGCAAAACTCATTGCAGGCGAACCGGCGGGCGCACGAAAGGCAGTCACGCCGGATCTTTTCGGGATACCGCGCGCGATCGACACGCTGATAACCGATGGCGCCAAAGAATGCCGGTTGCAGCGTCAGCGCAAAGACGTCGTAGATCCCGCGCTTGAGGGCCAGCGCTTCAACGGCGCGCACGATCGCCTTTCCAACGCCGCATCCATGAACGGTGCGCGACACCGCGATCGCGGCAACCTCAGCGACCGACGGCGAGTACTCCTTGAGCGCACCACAAGCGACGATCTCGCCATCCCGGCTCACGCCGATCACGTAGTCGTCGATTGCCAGCGAGACCATCTCGGGCGTGCGCCTGAGCATCAGCGCCTCATCCGCAAAGACCGCGATGAGTCGCGCGATGGCTTCCGCATCCTCCGCGCGAGCACGCCGGATGACCACATCCACCGTCATTACAAAATCTCTTCGAGCATTCCGAGACCGAGTGCGAGCTCGTCGCGCGTTGCGACGAGGGGTGGAAGCAGCCGGACGGTGTATTCGCCGGCGGAACACGTCAGCAGGCCTGCATCGAACGCTTCGTTCACGACGTGCGACGCTGTGCCCATCACGTCGAAGCCCCACATGTAGCCCACGCCGCGCACGCCGCGAATTCGTCCAGTTCGCCGCGCGAGATCGTTCAGCTCTTCGCCGAACCACTCGCCGTTCTCCTTGACGTGCTGAAGCAGCGCAGGATCGGAAACACGCGACAAGACGTAATTCGCGACCGAGGCGACGAAGGGGCCGCCGCCGAAGGTCGTGCCGTGATCGCCAGGCTTGATCGTCGACGCGATCTCCTGCGTCATGAGAATCGCCGCCATCGGCAATCCGCCGGCGATCGGCTTGGCGAGCGTGAGAATGTCGGGCTCGACGCCGAAATGCTCGTACGCGAACAGCTTTCCGGTGCGGCCGAGGCCGCACTGGATTTCATCAAAGATGAGCGCGACTTCGCGCTCGTGTGTCAGCGCGCGAACCTCGCGAACGAAGCCGGCGTCGAGCACGCGCACGCCGCCCTCACCCTGAATGGGCTCGAGGATCACCGCCGCGGCGGTTTCCGAGTCGAGTGCAATCGCAAGATCGTCGATGTCGCGCTCGACGATCGTGATGCCAGGCGCGAGCGGACGGAACGGAATTCGATACGACGGACGATCCGTCGCGGCGAGCGTCCCGAACAAGCGACCGTGAAACGCGCCGCGCAGCGCAACGATTTCGTGCTTCGCATCGCCCTTCGTGCGTGCCCAGCGGCGTGCAAACTTGAACGCGCCCTCGTTCGCCTCCGCGCCGGAGTTGCAAAAGAATGCCTTGGATGCGAACGACTGCGCGACCAATGATGCCGCGAGCTGCTCGCCCGGCGCCGTGCCGTACAGGTTGGACACGTGCACGAGCCCGTCCGCGGCCGCGTGCAGCGCACGCTGAAGCCCAGGATCGGCGTAGCCGAGCGCGTTCACGGCGATGCCGCTCACGAAATCCAGATAGCGGCGTCCCGTGGAGTCGATCAGATACACGCCGGCGCCGTCGACGAATTCCGCCGGCGCGCGCTTGTAGTTGCCGAGCAGCGCGCTTTCCACTGGTGGGACGGCCGGAGTGGGCGCGCTTCGGGGCGCATTCACCGGCACGGGCACTTCGACTGAAACGCTCATGAAAGTTCTCCAATGGACCGAAGCGCGGTGCCGCGCGCCGGATCGGCAATTGCCGCGATGTCCGAGATTCGCACGAGGGGAACGCCGCCGGCGATCGCCGACAGCCCCGCTTGCAGCTTCGCCTGCATCCCCCCAACGACCGTTCCGTCTCTCATCAACTGACATGCGGAGGCAGGCGTCAGCTCCGGGATCACTTCACCGTCGTGCATCACGCCCGGAACGTCCGCGACGAGCAGCAACTCCGCCGCACCCAGCGCGACAGCAATCGCCGCAGCCGCATCGTCGCCGTTCACATTCAGCGCGGCGCCCAAGGCGCCGGTCGCGTCGCAACTCACAGGCGAGATGACAGGCAGATAGCCGCCCGACAGTAGATGCCGCAGAAAAGCGACGTTCACTGCCTTGGGAACGCCGACATGGCCGAGCCGCTCGGCATCCATCGGCGAGGCAGCAATGAGTGCCGCATCCTCGCCCGACAGGCCGACCGCTTCGACGCCGCTTTTCACGAGACTCGCGACCAACCGCTTGTTCGCGCTTCCCGACAGGGCCATCCGCACAAGCTCGATATCGCGCTCGGTCGTGACGCGGCGACCGTCGACGAACGTGGTGCTTCCGCCCAGCGCTGCCTGCAACGTGCTGACTTCGTCGCCGCCGCCGTGCACGAGAACCAGGCCGCCGTTCGTCTGCGACCAGCCCGACGCAAGCGTCGGGGCCAGATTCGGATCGGACTGCGGACGACCGCCGATCTTGATCACGCGCGTCACAGCGGCAACCCCGCGGTCTCGTCGAGACCGAGCATCAGATTCGCGTTCTGCACCGCCTGGCCTGCGGCGCCCTTGAGCAGATTGTCGATCGCCGACGTCACGAGCACAGTGGGTGTTCGCGTACCGGCAAGCATCGTGGCAGAAATGCGCACGACATTGCGATGAACGACATCTCGCAGCGACGGCGTCTCCGAGCTCAATTCGATGAATGGCTCGTTCGCATACGTGTCGCGCCACGGCGCCAGAGCGTCGTCGAGCGCGCGCGTGAGCGGAACCGTGATCGTCGAGAGAATGCCTCGAGCCACAGGAAGCAAATGCGGTGTGAACACGAGATCGGCGTCCGCACCCCACGTATCAAGCGTGGCGCGCATTTCCTTCAGGTGCCGATGCGTGTTGCCGATGCCGTATGCGCGATAGTCTTCGACGACCTCGCCGAAGAGAAGCTCTCGCTTTGGCGAGTTTCCCGCGCCTGTTACGCCACTCGCGGAGTTGGCGATCACCGTCGCGCCGGGTGCGATGAGCCCGCGTTCGACGAGCGGAGCCAGCGCAACCAGAATCGAGGTTGGATAGCAACCCGGGTTCGCGACCAACTCGGCGCCGGCCACGAATTCTCGATTGAGCTCGGTCAGACCGTAGGCAATGCCTTCGCAGCCATTGCCTGGGCGCAGGTCAGCGGATAGATCAACGGCGCGTGCGCCCTGGGTTCGGGCACGCTCGATCCATTCTTTTGATGCCCCGTGCGGAAGAGCGCTGAATACGAGCTCGACGTCGCTCAGCGCCGCGTCTTCTGGCGCAGCGAAGGTGACATCGCGACCGGCCACACGAACGGTCGCCCCGCGCTGATCGTTTGCGGTGGCGAAGGCGAGCGAGAGCTCGGGGTGCCGTAGAATCAGTGCACAGAGCTCGCGGCCTGCATAGCCGCTGGCCCCGAGCACACCAACTGGAGTTTTATTCACGCATAATGCATAATAATGCATGAGTATGAAGTCAATCCCTCCGGGGCGGCGCGATAGTGTGCGAGCCCCCGCCCCACCCCCCGCCAGATGACCCAGAAAACCGAACGACAGGCCGCGATCCTGCGCCTCGTAGGACAGCATTCCATCGCCAGCCAGGAGGACCTCAAGCGCCTTCTGACAGAAGAAGGTATCGGTGTCACGCAAGCGACACTGTCGCGTGACCTACGCGATCTCGGCGTTCTCCGGGCACCCACGGAAGACGGAGCGAGATACCTGCTCCCCGAAATGCTCGGCGACAGCGATAAGCCTCGACTGGAAGAGCTTTTACCTCAGTGGTTCTCGAGGATCGACGGCGTCGGTGAGCTCATCGTTCTACACACACTTCCGAGCGGTGCTGCCCCGATATCAGAAGCCGTCGACTCGCTGTCGTGGCCTGAGGTCCTCGGCACACTTGCCGGCGAGAATACGGTGCTCATCGTCTGCCGATCAGCGGCTGCGCGAGCAGCCATCACGCAGCGCCTCACGGAGCTCGCCGCTTCCGGGTGACCACCTCACTGAAATCCACCGGCCAAAACCATTGACGCGGGTCGGCAGACTGATTAAATATGCGCTCTGAATGCATAACAGAAGATTTTCCCAAGGAGCGCACATGCCCCGCAAGATCGTTCTCGCCTACTCGGGCGGGTTGGACACGTCGATCATCGTCCCCTGGCTCAAGGAGCACTACGACGGGGCGAGCGTCATTTGCGTCGCTGCAGACATCGGGCAGGGCAGCGAGGAGCTCGCGGGCGTCCGCGCCAAGGCGATCGCTTCCGGCGCCGACGAGTGCTACGTCGAGGATCTGCGCGACGAGTTCGTAGAGTCGTTCATTTTTCCGACCCTTCGGGCCGGCGCCATCTATAACAGGAAGTACCTGCTGGGCACGTCAATGGCCCGACCGCTCATCGCCCGCCGGCAGGTCGAGCTGGCTCGACGAGTGGGCGCCGACGCGCTCGCGCACGGGTGCACCGGTAAGGGCAACGACCAGGTTCGGTTCGAGCTCACTTATGCTGCGTTTGCGCCGGATCTCCCGGTCATCGCGCCTTGGCGCGAATGGGACATTCGGAGCCGCGAAGACGCCATCGCGTACGCCGAGTCACGCGGCATTCCCGTGACAGCAACGCGACAGAAGATCTATTCCCGCGACGCAAACCTCTGGCACCTTTCGCACGAAGGTGGCGTGCTCGAGGATCCGAACGCTGCGCCGCCGGATGACCTGCTGATGCTGACACGGCACGTGACGAAGGCTCCCGACGTTCCTGAAAACGTCGTCATCGGGTTCGAGGCCGGAACGCCCGTGTCCGTCAATGGCACGCGCCTCGACGGCGTCGATCTCATCGCGGTGCTCAACGCCATCGGCGGTCGGCACGGTGTGGGTGTCGTCGATCTCGTCGAGGATCGCATGGTCGGGATGAAGTCGCGCGGTGTCTACGAGACGCCGGGCGGGTCCCTGCTCTACTCCGCGCATTCGGAGCTCGAGCAGCTCGTTCTCGATCGGCGCACCCTCGCGGCCAAAGACCTCATCGCGCCTCGCTATGCAGATCTCGTGTACGAGGGACGCTGGTGGACCACGGAGCGCGAGGCATACGATGCATTCGTCGGCGTGACTCAGGAGCGCGTCACGGGTTCCGTCACGCTCCGATTGTTCAAGGGATCGACTGCGGTCGTCGGCCGCGAGAGCGAGCACGCGCTGTACGACGAGCGCTTCGTGACGTTCGGCGAAGACGACGTGTACCAGCAGAGCGACGCCGCCGGATTCATTCGGCTGTTCGCGCTGCCCGCGCGCGTGCGAGCGATCAAGGATCAGGAGTTGGAGATCGCGGCGCAAACCGCCGCGGTATCCGAGGACGCCATCGAGGCGGCGCCGGCCGAGCCGGCGCTGCAGATCGCGTGACGACGGCGGCGACGCCAACGTCGGTTGCTGCGCACAAGCTGTGGGGCGGCCGCTTCGCTGGGGGCCCTGCCCCCGCGTTTGACGCGCTCAACAACTCGATCGCCGTCGATTTTCGTCTGTGGCCCTTCGACATTCAGTTGTCGAAGGCCTGGGCGATGGCGCTCTATCATGGCGACGTCCTCACCCTCGCCGAGTGCGGTGCACTCGAGCGCGGACTCGATGCGGTGGCGCGTCGGCTGAGCGCCGGCGAGCAGCCCGTCGCGACCGACGAAGACGTGCACACGATGATCGATCGCTTGCTGCATGAGGAGGCCGGCGACGTCGCGTCCAAGCTGCATACGGGGCGCAGTCGAAACGATCAGGTGGCGACCGCAACGCGATTGTGGTCGATGGATGCGGCAATTCGCCTCGACGCGGCGGTCCGCGGCCTTCAGCGTGTCATGATCGATCAAGCGCACGGCCTCGAGACTGCGCTGATGCCGTCGTACACGCACCTGCAGCGGGCAATTCCCGTCTCCGGCGCGCACTGGCTGCTTTCGCATTTCTGGCCACTCGAGCGGGACCGTGCGCGCGTGCGCGCGGCTCAGCGCGGCGCGAGCGTGCTTCCGCTCGGCTCTGGCGCGGCTGCAGGGTGTGCCTATCCAGTATCGCGCGTCCTGCTTCAAGGCGCGTTGGGCTTCGGATCGATTTCACCGAACTCGATCGATGCGGTGAGCGATCGGGATTTCGTCGCTGAGCTGCTGTTCGCGGCTACGATGATCGGCACGCATCTGTCCCGCTTCGCCGAGGACTTGATCATCTACGGCACGAGCGAGTTCGGCTTCGTGCAATTCGGCGACGAGTTTACGTCTGGCTCCAGCATGATGCCGCAGAAGCGAAATCCGGACGCGCTCGAGCTCGCCCGCGGGTCTGCGGCGCGTATGCTGGGCGATCTCACGACGTTGCTCGCCACGCTCAAGGGGCTGCCCAGCAGCTACAACAAGGACCTGCAGGACGACAAGCGCGTTCTCTTCGACGCGGTAGACACATTGCTGCTGGTTCTGCCTGCGATCTCCGGCGCGCTCGCCGAATGCGAGTTCAAGCCGCAGCGGATGAAGGCAGCACTGTCGAGCGCGATGATGGCGACCGATCTCGCGGATTATCTCGTTCGGCGCGGTGCCACGTTCCGTGAAGCACACGGCGCCGTTGGCCGCCTCGTCAGGCAGTGTGAGGAGCAAAAGCTCGAGCTGCACACGTTGCCGCTGTCGGCGTTCACTGCCGCACACTCGCTGTTCTCGCAGGATGTGTTCGATGCGCTCTCGCCGCATCAGTCCGTGGAGTTGCGCGAAGTAGACGGCGGCACGGGTCCGAGTGCCGTGCGAGCGCAGCTCGAGGCGGCGCAGAAGGCGCTCGAGTAGCGGTGCGTCCGACGAGTTAAAGAACTCTCACAACGAACAACGGCGCGCCCTTTCGAGGGCGCGCCGTTGTCGTTTCGTGTGTAACGTGAATCAGAACGTCACGCCAAAGACGAACGGCGCAAAGGCTACGTTCGTGTTGGAGACGGAGTTGTAGCGGCCCTCGATGTATACAGAGAACCCGGTGAGCGGAAACCGTAGGCCGCCGCCGACGTTCCAGCCGACGTTCCACTCGCTATCGAGCTCGTTGGCGATGCGCGTGCCGTACATGCCGACGCCGCCGATAGCGTACGGCGTGAACGGCGTACCGCGTGATACCGGGAAATCAAAGATGGCGTTGCCCGTGAAACCGCCGGCCCGGGAAGTCTCGTTGTTCGGCGACTTGTGATTGAACTGGTTGTAAAACGCCTCGGCACGGAAACGGATCGGCGTCCCGGCGGCGCCAAACCCAAGTCCGCCGGTCAGTGAGAATCCGCCATCATTGAAGGTGCTGAAGGTACCGGTAGGGAGCGAATAGCCGGCAGCGACGTTAAAAGTGTTGCCAGCCTGAGCGCTGGCAGCGCTCGGCAGGGAAGCCAGGACGGCAACTGCCAGCACGGCCCCGGCGCGAGTGAGACGAGTCATGCGATCTCCGATGGAGGGGGAACATTCGGTGGCTTCATACGAAATTCGTGCCAAGCTCATGAACGTTTGATGTCGCTCATGGCGAAAGCTAGAATATTGCTCAGGCCGTGTGGCGCTAATATTATCCTGGCTTGCGAGGATCATTAAGTCCGCGAACGGCCGCGGATATTATCCTCGCGAGAAAGGAAAATTGTATTGCGGCACTATCACGTTGATGTGGCTAGGTTTGCCGCCAAGGCCGACCACAAGTGGGTCGACAACCTGCTCTCGCATTTCGATGTCCCCGGCGTGGAGCGCGCGCGGCAGGGGCTCTCTCGCCGCATCTCCGACGATGGCATCTACCACATCGCGTTGATCCGAATCCTGAATCGCGAGGTCGGCTTGAGTACATCGGCCGCTGTTTCCCTGGCCGAACGCCTGTTGTCCTCGGCTGAGCACCGCGTGCGGCTCGTGGAAGGACTCGAGCTCGAGCTCGACTTGGACAGGCTACGAAGGCAGGTGGACGCGGCGATCATTGAGGGAGTGGAATCCCTCGCCCCGGCGCGCCGCGGCAGACCTCCCCGTTCCCCGGCGTCGGAATAGGACGACGCCCGGAGAATGCGAGACAGCAAATAGCAAAAAGGGGAGCCCGGGTGGGCTCCCCTCCTGTATTCCCGAACTTGGCGCGTCGGCTCAACGAGCGGCGACTTTGCTCACGTTCTCGGCTGCCGGTCCCTTTTGACCCTGAACGAGGTCGAACTCCACTGCCTCCCCCTCGGCGAGCGTCTTGAATCCACTGCCGGAGATGGAGCTGTAGTGGACAAAGCAGTCCTTGTCCCCACCATCTGGAGTGATGAATCCGAACCCCTTCGCGTCATTGAACCACTTTACTTTGCCGGTCGTACGCATTGTCCCGCTCCTGAAGAACTATCCGTCGCAACACCATGTTGCGAGGGGCGAAAAAACCCGAAACCGAACATCCGGCACCCCCGGACGCCCGGTTCCGGGCGACCGCCAAAGTAGTAGTCCTCTGATTATCGGTCAAGCATCGAACACATAGATATCTTTCGTTCGAACGAACGTTCAGTCCTTCTTGCACTCCGCGCATGCCCTCTGGTCCTTTCGCCGCTCGCCGTCAAACCGTCACCGCCTGGATAGGCGGAGTACCGGTTGGGTCGGCGATGCCAGTCGTAGTTCAGTCGATGACCAACACCGACACCGCGAACGCCGCGGCGACGGCAGATCAGGTCGTAGCACTCGCTCGGGCGGGGTCGCAGCTGGTCAGGGTGACCGTGAACACCGAAGGAGCCGCGGCGGCGGTGCCGGAAATCGCCGAACGCGTCACCGGCGCTGGCGTGATCGTGCCGATCGTGGGCGATTTCCATTACAACGGTCATCTGTTGCTCGCCAAGTACCCGGCGTGCGCCAGCGCGCTTGCGAAGTATCGAATCAACCCGGGCAACGTCGGCGGAAAGCGCCGCGACGAGAACTTCCGGACGATCGTTCGATTGGCGGTGGAGAACGACAAGCCCGTCCGCATCGGCGTCAATTGGGGATCGCTCGATCAGGATCTTCTCACGCAGATGATGGATGAAAACGCCGCGCGCAAGGCGCCACTCGACGCAAAGGACGTGTACATCGAGGCCATGATCGCGAGCGCGCTGCGCTCGGCGGAGCTCGCCGAAGAGGTTGGACTGCGCCACGACCAGATCATCATTTCAGCGAAGGTGTCTGGAGTGCAGGATCTCGTCGAGGTGTACCGCCGCCTGGCCGCACGGTGTGACTACCCGCTACACCTCGGTCTCACCGAGGCAGGCATGGGGATGAAAGGCGTGGTCGCCAGCACCGCGGGTCTGTCGATCCTTCTCGCGCAGGGTATTGGCGACACCATTCGTGTCTCGTTGACGCCCAAGCCCAACGGCGATCGCACCGAGGAGGTCTATGTCGCTCAGCAGGTGCTGCAGTCCCTCGGTCTCAGGAGCTTCGCGCCTCAGGTGACCGCGTGCCCCGGCTGCGGACGCACGACGTCGACCTTCTTCCAGAAGATGGCCGAGGATATCCAGACCTATTTGCGCGAGCAGATGCCGGTCTGGCGTGAGACACGTCCCGGCGTTGAAGAGCTCAAGGTCGCAGTCATGGGCTGCGTGGTGAACGGGCCAGGGGAGTCCAAGCACGCGAACATCGGCATCTCGCTGCCGGGAACGTTCGAGGAGCCAAAGGCGCCGGTGTACGTCGACGGTCGGCTGCGCACGACGTTGCGGGGAGAAACAATCGTCGAGGATTTTCTAAAGATTCTCGACGAGTACGTCGCGGCGCGCTACGCCGCGACGGAACCCCAGGCCTCGAGCGATTTGACCGTCGCATCGAGCTCAGGCATGATCTCGCCGGTAAAGCCGACCTCCGCGAGCCGATCGTAAACCCGGCGGTACCATTGGAGCGTCCCGTCCTTGCCGATCGAGAAGCGTCGCCAGATGGTGTCGGGGTCGATGGTGCGGCGCAGATCGGAGATGATCGTGCTCGCATTGTGGAGCTTGTCTGCCGCGCAGACCCAACGCGCTGAATCGCTCGCGTCTGCCAATCGTTCGAGATAGTCCTCGCGGCGCTCGTCGCTTGAAAGCTCCACACCATCGTTGTCCACGCGACGATAGGTCACCGACAAAACAGTGTCGAGCACATCGCGCCCGAACTTTTCGCCGATTCGCTGCTCGAGCATCTGTGTGGTGAACGCCTGGCCGACACAGTCTTCGATCACGTCATGCAGAATGCCCGCGACCACCGTTCGCTCGTCGCGACCGTACCGCGTCAGAATGATCGCGACGTTGGCGGGATGCGTGAGGTAGGGCAATCGCGTGCCCTTTCGCACTTGCTGGTCGTGGTGCTTGGCCGCGAATGCGAGGGCGTGATTGATTCGATCGGAATACCCGGCGATGCTCATGGGCAGACCACCAGGCTACACGGCACCAGTGCGGGCGTCAACCACGGCCTACACCGGCGAACCATGTGAGCAGGCGCGCCAGGCCGTCCGCGTCTTCCTGGTCGAATGTCGCGGTCCGCTCCGAGTCGATGTCGAATACGGCAATGAGCGACTGCTGAGCATCGAACACCGGAACGACGATTTCAGACCGCGCTCGCGCGTCGCACGTGATGTGGCCAGGAAAACGCGAGACGTCGGGCACTATTACCGTTCGACGCTCCGCCGCCGCCGTTCCGCACACGCCGCGACCGAACTCGATGTCGAGACAGCCGAGCGTTCCTTGATACGGGCCGACCCGGAGCAGACCTGGCCGCACGACGCGATAAAACCCGGTCCAGAGATGCCGAAACGCATGGTGAACGAGCGAGCTGATCGTGGCCATGCCGGCGATGTCGTCGTCGATTCCGCTCAAGATCGACACCGTGTGGGCGTGAAGCTCCGCCCACGCGCGATCCTTCGGCGTTCGACGCAAATCCAACATTGTTTCGGCCATCAGACTACCTCGTTACCACTGCAGCGGCGAACTGTAACTCGAGCACGAGAAGCGCCAGCCCCTGAGCTGCGATACCTATTCCGGCTCCCACGACAGACATTCGTCTCGACAAGAGCCACGCGGCGATCGCCAACGTCGCCCCTATTCCAAAATACCCGATGTCCAGACCGACGTTCATCCAAATGAGCCGCTCGAGTCGCGCTGCGCCTGCAAGGTCGCGCAGTACCGCTCCTCGAAAGCTGAACGCCGCGATTGCGCCAATCACAACGCCCCACGCTGCCATCTGAACCGCGAATTGACGCAGCATCGGAGACCGAATGCGTCGTGCGGTCAACGTTGCAGCCAACGCAGTTGCGGCAAGGATCGACAATGCCGCCCAGACGAGAAGTCGAAGGAGATGCTGTTGCTCGGCGCGAAGCAGCGTGTCGGACCACACGCGTCGGATGCTAGTCGTGCTCGGAAGAGCGAGGAAGTGCCTTTCGGCTACCGTGACGGTGTCAGCGACTGCATCACCGGCGTGTTGAGCGGCCGCTGCGCGCGCGCGATTCGCCCTGGTGTAGGTAGCTCCGGCAATGGCGCGTCCCACAAAACCACGCCCACAAATCGTCCGCCTGAACTTCGCAGGCCATCGAGCGCGGCCTGCACGTCGGCGATCCGTGTGTACCCAACGCGCGCGCATATCACAACGTCGGGAATTGGCAGCGCGCTGGGCAAGCCGCCCATGGCGTGCTCCAACGAGGCCGCAATGACGATCGCTTCGTAGTGCCTCGCCAGGCGCGGTGCCTCCCGTTGAAACAGCGCTCGAACGTCGGCCGCCGCCGGATTTGTATCAGCAATCCCACTCGGCATCACGTCAATGGTTCGATCGCGACCTGCGATGGCCTGCGACGTCGCCTCGGTCCAGGCAGTCTTGCCGTCGAGAACCTCCACCAACCCGGGTTCCGCGCGTGCGCGCAGCACCGCGGCCACTGGCGACGTGCGCGCATCAGTGTCGATGATGATCGTGCTGCGCGCTTCCTCGGCAGCGATCACCGCGACGTTCGTAGCGACGACAGCAGCGATGCTCGGATCGGGGCCTGTGACTGTCAGCATCAGGCGACTCGCGCCGGCGCGTGCGACATGCAGATACGTGAGTTGATAACCTGCTGCGCCGGGATCGAAATAGCGGGGCGCGAGTCGATCGGCGGAGCGGCGGTCGCGATCGGGAATACGCCGGTGCGGCCGGATCGTCGCGAGTACGCGGGCGCCGGTCATTCGCTCGAGCTCGTGCTCATCGCCAACACGCGGATGTCGCACCTCCCGCGCGAACGCCGAACCAAAGCCGAGCGCGATGCCGATAACGAGCGCGGCGCCGAGTAACGCGACGGTCGGCGTATCGAGCGTGGCGTTCTGCTTGGCGCGCGCCATCGCGTGATCATAGTCCGCCGCTTTTTGGCGGGCGTTCGCCAGCGCGGTGTCCGCCTGCGCGACGAGTGATTGCGCGGAGTCACGTTCGGCGATCCACGCCGCGGTATCGACCATTGGCGGCCGAACGGCGATCGCTCGCGCGTTCGGTCCATTCAGGCGTGTGATTTGAGCGCGCAGGGTGTCGCGCCGCGCCTGACCGAGCGCCTGGATGGCGTGCCCGATATCTGAAGAGCGGGATGTCAGCGCGACGTACACGGGATCCGTGTTTCCCGTCGTACCAAACCCGTCGCGATCTCGCTCGACGTCAGTGAGCGAATCGACGAGCGCCTTCGCGCGCGAATTCGACGCCATCTGCGGCGATTCCGCGAGCGCGCGATACGACGCCGATCCGGGAGCCGTCTCGACGCGCGTCAGCAACGCATCGAGCTCGTTCACCGCATTGGCGAGTGAATCCCGATGCGCGACGAGCTTCGGATTCAGCGTATCGGCAGTCGGCGGCGGCGCTTCGGCAACACGTTCTCTGGCCATCACGAGAGATGCGTCGGCAATTCCAAGACGAGTACGCGCCTGCGTGAGTGCCGCGATCAGTGGAGTCGTGTCCGGGCGTCCTTCGACCGGAGGGGCCAGGATGACCGGCGTCCGGTGGACCTGTTGGGGCGCCAAGACCAGTGCGATGAGCGTCGCGATGAATGCCCCAATTCCCACCGCGGCGATGAATCGGGGTCGCTGCGCGGCATTGTGCGCCCGCGCCGTCAACCACGTAGCGCGGGGAATGGGTCTAGGGTACTCCCCAGTCATGTGAGGCATTTCGCTATCTCCTCACCCATGGACGAGCCGCACGACAGCGGCGACACGACGTACACAATGGCACGCGTTGGGCCAACGGTAATCTCGCCGGCACGACAAAGGGCGGAGCCGAATCCCGGCCCCGCCCCAGAAATCCTACGTGCTCGGTCGTGCCGCTTACTGCACCGTGATGCTGCCTTTCATGTTCATGGCGAGGTGCGGCGTGCAGTGGAACGTGTACTTGCCCGGCTTGACGCCGCCGAACGAGACAACGTACGCCTCATTCGGGTTCATGAGCATCGGGCTCGACAGCTCGCTCGTCTTCTGATCCATATTCGCATCGAGCTGAGCCTTCGCGTCCGGCGCCATTCCCTCGGCGTCGAACGAAACGTTGTGGGGGCCGCCGCTGACCATGACGAACTTCACGGCGTCGCCCTCCTTGATCGTGATGTCTGCGGGCTCGAAGCGATAACCCTTGTCATCACCGACCATCTTGATCTCATGGGTCGCGCCCGTGGCAGCAACCTTCGGGACCGTGCTGGTGGGCGCCGCAGGGGCTGCTGCAGCCGGAGGTGCCGCCTTTGCCGTCGTATCTGCGGGAGCCTTGTTCTCACCGCCGCCGCTACATGCACCGAGCACCGCCGCGCCCGTCAGGAGCGCCAGTCCGTAGAACCGCATTTTCAGAGAGCCTCCAGTAGTGCCTGACTTAGACGTGATGTATTTCACCGCGCAGATCGCGGAGAATGTGAAACTATTCACAAAGTCGGGTTCGCGCAACGCGGCCGCAAGCAAGGCAGGTTTTGGGCCCCTCGGGGCTTGTGTCGCAGTCCTGGCGGGACGATTACTTCCGGATGCTGGCAATCCCGAGACTCGACTTGCGCGGCGGGTCGTACGTTGGCCCAGGGCTTGGAGATCGGAGCGACGGACGAAGCGCCCTCGACGTCGCTCGATCGTGGGCCCTCGCCGGCTTTCATCGCATTCATGTCGTGGATCGCGACGCGGTCTCGGGCACAGGTTCGAACGACCTGCTGGTCGATCAGATCGTTCGCGACGGCGCACTCGAGGTTCAGGTCAACGACGCGGCGGAGTCGAGCGAGGAAATCGAGCCACTCGTATCAGCGGGTGCAGTGCGCGTCGTCCTCGGTCCGCGTTCGCTCGAAGAGCCTGAGTGGCTTGCATCCACCGCTGAGCTCTATCCTGGACTGCTGATCGTCGCAGCGGACGTTAGGGAACGACGCGTCGTCACGCGCGGGTGGGTTCGTAGTCTGCCGATGGCAATTCTCGACGTCGTCGCTGACCTCAGTGGGGTTCCACTCGGAGGCTTTCTCGTTTCGTCGGTCGACGGGACGCGAACTGGCGCCGATCTCACACTCATCGAAGACATCGCGGAGACGAGTTCAGCGCCCATCATCGTCGAGGGATGCGTGCACGCGATGAGCGACCTGCGAGCGCTCGAGCACCGCGGAGTATCCGCGGTGCTCCTCGGGGATGCGTTCTGTCGCGGTGAGCTCGATGCGCGGAGCGTCGCGATGGAGTTCGGCGAAGGCTAGAACTGGTTCACGAGCGCCCGCGACAGAGCCTCCGGCTTTCCGAGATAGACCCAGCGGAAGTTCTGCATGTACTGCCGGGCGACGCGTCTCACGTCCTCGGGCTTGACGCGACGCAACTCCTCGACGAAGTGATCGGCTGCGCGATAGTCACCGAGATAGATCTGCGCACGCGCCAGGAACGTCGCCTGATCCGCATTCGTTTCGTTCTTCAGGAAGTAGTCGGTAATGAACTGCTGCGTGAGCCGATCGAGCCCCTGTGCGTCGATGAGCTCGCGCTGTAGCCGATCGAGCTCGGCGCGCATGAGCGTCAGCGTTTGATTCGGGTCGGTCGTGGTGACGTACACGCCGCCGCTTCCAAGCGCACGATCGAAAAACGGAGCGTCGACTTCATATGAAAGGTTGCGGCGAGACCGGATCTCTGTGAAGAACCTGCCGGAGAGCACCGCCGACGCGACGCGCAACGCCTGGTAATCAGGATCGCGCGCAGACGGCCCGGCGAAGTAGCCCATGATGTAGTTCGTGGGCAGAGCGGCGCCGCGAACAACAAGTGCACGTTCTTGCTTGGCCGGCGCTCGGGGCGGCGACCACGTGTAGGTACCCTGCGGAAGACGAGCGAGCGTACGCTCGACCAGCTGCTCGACATGCGCGCGCTCGACGTTGCCGACGATCACGACCAGCATTCGCGAGGTCACCATCTGTGCCGCTTGGTAATTGCGCAACGCGTCGAGCGTGATGGATCGAAGCGCCGACTCTGTTCCCGTCGGCGAAAAACCATAAGGATGGTTCACGAACTCGAGGCTGTCCGCCAATCGGTTGAGCAGAGGATCGGGGCTGTTGTCCGCCTCGCGCACATCCGAGAGCATGCGCGCTCGAACAAGCTCCACTTCGTTGGAGTCGAGCGTCGGTTGCATGAGCTGATCGGCAAAGACGGCCCACGTCGAATCGAACGCAGCACGGATCGTGGTGAACCCGAATCGCGTCCAATCCTCCGACGGATCGATGGCGAAGTCGCCGCCGAGCGCGGCGAGCGTCTGACGCGCTGACTCCTTCGGGTACTGTTTGCTGCCGCGTTCACCGGCGGCCAGGAGCAGTGCTTCCAATCCCTGCGTCGCAGGCGTGAGTTGCTGCGTTCCGCCGAGGAGATAGACGTTGGCGGTCACGACCTCGTTCGCCGTATTGCGACGAACGATTACTCGCAGGCCGTTGACGTTGAAGCTGCTGGTCGCGGCGTCGGTCTGCGCGCCCGCGAGCGCTGGTGTCACTACGAGTAGAAGCAGCGTGAAAAGACGACGCATCACGGGCGGACTCCTGAGTCGAGCAGGGAAGACGGCGTGAGCTGAAGTGAGTTCTGCGCCTCGGGAGCCAACAGGACGCCGGTGACGTGCGGCTTGCCGATGATGTACTTCGCGGCGTACGACTGCAGATCGCGCGGACTCTGCTGCGCCATCGTGTCGACGTATCCGAAGAAATAGTCGAGGCCGGTGACGGCCCACCAGAAACCGATTTGATGCGCGAATCCCGACGAGCGCTCCAGCCCCAGCATGGTGCCGACGATGCGATGCTGCTTTGTCGCCGCCAGCTCGGCCGCCGAGAAGTATCCAGGATTGTCAAGCTTCTTGATCTCGGCGCGAAGTGCAGCGAGCGCGTCCTTCAGCTTCTCCGGCGACGTTTCGCCTTCGATCGTAATTGGACCGACTTGATTCAACGTGTAGTAGTTGACGTTGATCGAGTGAAACAGTCCGCTGTCGACGAGCCGTCGCTGAAATCGCGAGCCCGGCTGGTTGAGCACATCAGAGAAGACGTCTGCCGCGTACGTTGCAGCCGCGTCCTGCTTCGCGCTCGGACCCTGCCACTGCAGCATCACGACGACTGAACCGATTGGTTGCTCCACAATGACGGCGGTGTCGCGCGTCAGCGGCGGAATCGGCTCGATCGGATTTTCGGCGAACGGATCAGCGCCGGGTTTCCAGCCGCTGAAAATGGTCCTCGCTAGACTGAATGCCTTATCGGGCTTGATGTCGCCTGAAACGATGATGGCCGTGTTGTTGGGCACGTAGTAGCGCTGCTGAATCAAGCGCATTTTCTCAGGCGTCGTGCTCTGGATGACCGCTCGCTCGCCCAGCGGATTCTTTCGACTCCAGGCGGTCGACCAGAGCGCCTTCCCCATGGCGGTCGTGAACTGGAAGAACGGACTCGACTCGTTTCGGTCGTATTCGCCGATCACGACTTCACGCTCTCGCTCGAGCTCGTCCTTCCGAAACAGCGGTGTGATCAAAGCGGACGCGAGGAATCGCATTCCTCCTTCGGCGCTGTCCGCTGAGACAGTCAGATAGTAGTTGACGCGCTCTTCCGTCGTCGTGCCGTTGAACTCGGCTCCGAGCTCGGAAGCTCGCGCCACGAAGTCATCCGGGTTTGGGTATTTGGCGTTCGCTTTGAAGAACATGTGCTCGTACAGGTGCGACAGTCCTTCGAACTGCGGTCCCTGCGTGAACGAGCCATTCTTGACGTCGGCTTCGATCGTAACGAGCGGAACTCCATGATTCTCGACGACAATGACGTCGAGACCATTCGGCAGCGTCGTGCGCTGGATGTGTTTTTCGAGTTCAGCGCGTTGGGCGCTCAGCCCAACAGGGAGCACCAGCATCAACAGCGTCGCCGTAGCGCACACTGCGCGCGCACGCTGCGGTAGCATCATGAACCCGTCCATGGTTTCTTTCTTCCTCAATGTCTGATCTCCACGCTCTCGAGCGAGTTGCCGCCCGGCTGGACGCGAGCCGTTTGCGCCGGCACGAAGTCCTGGCGCCATACACGACGTTCAAGATCGGCGGTCCGGCCGACTTATTCTACGAGCCCAGTTCGGCCGACGCCCTCGCGGATGCCGTGCTCGCCGCCCGGAACGCGGAACTTCCGTACTTCGTTCTCGGGCTTGGCGCAAACGTCCTGATAGGAGACCGCGGCTTTCGCGGCCTCGTTATTCGAAACACGGCGCGAGCTCATGAGTTCCGCGAAGCCGGTGACAGCTGCCTCCTTTGGACCGAAAGCGGCGCGATTGTCAAAGACCTGATTCAAGAATCGGTCGCGCGCGGCTGGTCCGGACTCGAGCACTATGTCGGGATTCCAAGCACGGTCGGTGGCGCGGTGTGGCAAAATCTTCACTTTCTGTCGCCGGCGCCGGCTCGAGAGCGAACGATGTTCATCGCCGAGGTGTTCGAGTCGTGCGAGATCCTTTCAGAGGAAAGCGAGCGGAAAACCGTCGGCGCCGACTACGTGAAGTTCGGCTACGATGACACGGTGTTCCATCATCGGCGCGACATCGTCCTGTCGACGACGTTTCGGCTCAGCCGAGGGGACCAGGCGACCCTGCAGCGGATTCTGCAGGAGAATCTGAGCTGGCGCGGCGGAAAGCATCCGTGGCTCGACTGGCATCCTAGTGCCGGATCGATCTTCAAAAAAATCGAAGGCGTTGGAGCCGGCCGGCTCGTCGATGAGTGTGGCCTCAAAGGCTTTCGTATCGGCGGCGCGCAGATTTCGCACATTCACGCGAACATCATGGTGAACCTCGGCGGAGCCACTGCGAAGGACGTCCGCGAGTTGATCAGTGTCGCGCAGGGCGCAGTCGAGCGAAAGTGCGGTGTTCACCTCGAGCCCGAGATCGGCTTCATCGGGGAGTTCTAGTCGACGACGCACATCACGGACACACACCGGCAGTGACGGATAGACACGCGGCTTCCGGTCCGTGATTCTCAAAACGTCGCGCCGAAACCACCGACGAACCTCCAAGGCGCCGGCTGATCGACAGGACGCGCGAGGCCGAGGTGCACGGCGTCCGAGAAAAGCGTGATGCCCGCACCGACCGTCGCGCGAACACGTTTCGTCGGTTCTCCAAGCGTGTTCGCCGCCTCGTGCGCCGACGAGGAGAAGCCCGTCCACCCGCCTTGCGCGCTAATCGCGAGGCCCGGACTCACGCCCGGCACGAAGATGTTGCGCGGAAGAGCAATCGGACGCTTCCACAGATTCAACCGATAGCTCGCAAACGATCGAAAGAGCGTCGCGTAGTCGCCCGCAAACTGGTCGATCGAGTAGCCAGGCAGTGTTTCGGTTCCGCCCAGCTCGAAGATTCGCTGACGAGGCGGATTGTTTCCGAACACGGCGCCGGCATCCGCATGTACAGCGAGCGACACCGGCCCGAGATAATAGCGGCTCGCGACGCCAACCTCGGCGCGCTGCCAATTGAGTTGCCCAGAGCCAATTTCGTAGTGACTAGTGAGGCCGAGCCCGGGCCGAACGAAATCGCCGGTAACGTCAGGATGGAGCTCGAGATCGGCGCTGCCAAGAGCGTAGCTTCCTTCCTGCGCGATCGGGTTTGGACGGAACGCGCGCCGGCCGAACGGTCCATGCGAAAGCCGCGCTATCTCTGACCGATCCGATGCGACGCCGGCCTGCACGGTAATGAGACCAACATCAACCGCGTGTAGAACGCGCGTGGCCGAAAGCAGTGCGCTGCGCCGGTCGATGTAGTTGTACAGATCCACCGATCCGAACAACGCGCCAAAGCCAGGATCCTGACTCAGCGCCGGTGCGAAATCGACCGTCGTCGGAAGCGTGCGTTCAGCGCGAATGCTGTACGTCGTCGCACCGGTGCGATACGACACGAACGCTCCACCCCGCGTGGTCTGTTCAGTCCAAGCCCAACCGACATTCCCGCCAACCGTCACACCGGGCGCAACGTCGCGAAGGTCGACAGAAGGAGCGACGCCTGTGAACGCGCCTTCCACTCGATTGAATCGAAGAATTCGTTCAGTCGTATTCGGAAACAGATTCAGGCGCGGCGCGCCCGTCGGACGCCACACGTCCGGAGCGAGGTCCGCGAAATCATCCGAGTGAACGGCCGCGCTCTGCGTTCCCAGCCCTCGTTGCCACGCACCAAAGCGACTCACGCTGTCGGACGCCGCCCACGTCACGGTGATGCGCGGCGGCCTCACTGAATCGACTTCAGCGGGCAACGAATCGCCGACGATGATATCATCGATATTCGACACCAGCCGGAACACTGGCCTCTGTTGACCGAGCAGCGCGAATCCCGCCTGAAACTCCGTGCGTTGAAACGCGGGCAGCCAGTATCGCCCGTCCACTTCGGCGTTGACGAACTCGGCATACGCGACGGCGACCACGCCAGTCGCCATACGGAGCACTCTACTTCCGACGCTCGGTTTTTTTCCACCAAGCGTGACGAACTGCCCCCGCATTCGGACGATCTGTGCACGATCAGCGTCGAGATCGATCTCGCCTTCGAAAGCGGCGAGCAGCGTTGGTCCGCTAAAGCTGGGATGGACGTGGATCCGCTGGATTGGGATGCGGCGCGCACCAACGCGCAGCACGGTTACGGTGTCGCCGCCGGTGAAGCGATAGTAGTTGTCTCGGTCGGGCGCGAATGGGTGAACAGCCACGAGCGTATCGCGCCGGCGATTCGCGGCATTGAAATACGCGCCGAGAGACAAGCGGTTGCCGTACAGCGATGGAACCGTCCACGCGCGGATAATGCTGAGGGAAGAGTAGGGAACTCCCACGCTTTCCGATCGATATCCGACGACGTGAAGGTTGTAGTGACCATCGCGCGACCACTCCGCGTTCGTCGCGAACTGCTCCGCCTGCGCCGTGTGTTCGCGACCGAGTGTGTCGCGAACGAGAAGCGACACTTCCGTCTCGATGTGGCTCTTGTAGAACAGAAACTCCGGCGGCGGGCGCAGGTTCTCGGCCGCTGCACGCGCGACCGCTGCGCGAAGCGCCGGCGTAGAGTAGACCGAATCGCCCGCGCTCACTGAAACAGCGAGCTGTGCGCAGAGTAAAAGGCTGATCATAAGCATCGACGGCCGACCCAGGACCGACCTTTTACGCCCGTCCGGATGTGAGTGTGTCGAGCGCTTCGGTGGCCGTGCTCCATTCTTCCAGGGCGCGGTCCAGGCGCGGCTTCAACCGATCGAGCTCGGCACCGAGCTCGGTGGCGCGTTGCACGCCATTGGCCCGCGTATACAGCTCCGGATCTTCGAGCTCGCGCGTCAGCGCCTCAGCGCGTGATTCGAGCTCTTGCACTTCGGCCTCGAGATCAGCGACGCGACGTTGGGCGCTTCGAATCTGATTTCGTTCGTCGCGCGCGGTGTCGTCGCGGCGCGCCGTTTTTTTCTTCTCGTGCATTCGCCGCAGAGCTTCCTCCTCTGCGGCGCGCACCGACGCAGCGTGCTCTCGCTCCGCCGAGACGACTTCCCACTCGGCGAAGTTGCCGTCGAAGTCCGTCACATGACGATCGTGCAGCACCCAAACACGAGACGTCAGTGCACGCAGCAGCGCCCGATCGTGACTTACGAGCAGAACCGAGCCGTCGTACTGCTCGATCGCGTCTTCGAGCGTCTCGATCGACTCGACGTCGAGATGGTTGGTGGGCTCGTCGAGAATCAGCAGGTTGGCTCCGCTGAGCATCAACATCGCGAGCGCAACGCGAGCTCGTTCGCCGCCTGACAGTGTGTCGGCGTGCCGCTGAACCTCATCGCCCGAAAAACCAAACCGCCCGAGATGTCCTTGTACGAGTCGGCGATCCCAGGTTGGGCGCAAGTCATTGATGACGTCGTACAGAGTCCGATCGAGCGGTACCTGCGCGAGATCCTGCCGGTAGTAGCCGACGGTGATCCCGCCGCCGAGGCGCAGCTCGCCTGAGGACACGCCGTGTTCGCCGAGCAGCGTGCGAAGCATCGTCGACTTGCCAGAGCCATTCGGCCCTATGAGACCCACGCGATCGCCCCGCATCAGCGTCGCGGACAGGTCTTCCATCAGAACGCGATCACCGATCGCGATCCTCACATGCTCGGCGATGATGACGCGGTCGCCTCCCCGGTCGGCGACTTCGAAGCGGACCGCCATGGTGCCTTCTTCGCCGGATGGCGCGCTGAGCCGCGGCATCCGCTCGAGACGTTTGCGACGCCCCTTTGCCTGCTTGGTGTTCTGCCCCGCGATGTTGCGAGCGATGTAGTCCTGCTCGGCCGCGATCTTCCGCTGCTGCTGATCGAACCGCCGCTGCTGCGTCAGACGCCGCAATGTGCGTTGCTCGACGAACGCCTCGTAGCTGCCGTCGTACGGCACGGCCGTCTGCGCTTCGAAGTGAAGCACATGATCGACGACCGCCGAAAGGAACGCGCGGTCGTGGCTAATGAGCAGAACCGTAGCGGTTGCGGTCGTGAGATACTCCTCGAGCCACGCTGTCGTCTCGAGATCCAAGTGATTGGTGGGCTCATCCAACAGGAGCACATCCGCCGGGCTGACGAGCTGGCGCGCCAAGCCTAGGCGTCCACGCTCACCCCCGCTGAGCTGGGAGACAGGCTGCGTACGCGCCTTCACCGGATCGAACCCGAGACCGTGGAGCACGGCGTCGACCCGAGGCGTGATGGTGTATCCGCCCTCGCGCTCGAAACGTTCCAGGTCTTTTCCGTAGCGCGCGAGCGCGGTCTCGCTGGCATCGTGCTCGAGTCGCGCGGCCTGCTCCACCAGCGACTTTTCCAGCTCGAGCAGTTCGGCGAACTGGCCTGCGGCTGCCTCCCAGACCATGGTCGCGCCGGGAAACTCACGATGCTGCTCGAGAAGGGAGACCTTCAGCGCGGGCTGACGCGAGATCTGACCCTGCGTCGGAGTCATCTCGCCAGTAAGCAGCCGAAATAGCGTGGTCTTGCCTGTCCCGTTGCGACCGACAATACCCCAGCGTTGGCCGGCGCCCACCGTGAACGTCACGTCTTTGAACAGCGTCGTCGCGCCGAACTCGACGCTCACGCCGGCAAACGCGAGTTGCGTCACGTGCTCGTCCAGCTCTTCCAGTCCGCTTCGGCCAGACCGATGGTCAGCAGATTACCGTTGCGTACGAGCGGCATTCGCAGCAGGAGCGGCTCGTCCGCGAGCTTCTCGAGCCAGCGATCGTCGGATAGACGCGCGTGGCGTAGCCCGAGCTCGTCATAGCGCTTCGAGTCTCGATCAATCAGGCGATCGAGGCCGAACTTCTGCACGAAGCGACGAAGCTCGCCGAGCGATGCCGCACGCTCCGCGAAGTCGACGAAGTGAACTTTCACTCGCCGTTCGGCGAAAAACCGCAGCGCCTTTCTCGTGTCGGCACTTTTTTTCACACCAAAGACCTGAACTTCCATCGCTCCGATGGTCTGTTATTGATCGCCCCGTCGCGCCCACCACTTTGAACCATCTCGTGCCGCAGAATCGATCGAGCGAGTATATCTACCGCCCTGCGTGGTGGGTACCGGGCGGCAACGCTCAAACGCTCTGGGGAAAGTTCTTCAGGAAGCGCCCGCCGTTGCCAGTGCGGGCAGAGCGCTGGGACACATCCGACGGCGACTTTGTCGACATTCACCGCCTGAACGCTCCGGCCGGGCAGCCCAGACTCTTCTTCCTACACGGACTCGAGGGCTCGATCCGGTCGCATTACGTGGCCGGGCTGTTTGGCGAAGCGCAGAGACGGGGTTGGGGCGCCGACCTGCTGATCTTTCGCGGCTGCGGCGACGAACCCAACCGGGGACCGCGGTTCTATCACTCGGGTGAAACGGGCGACCTGGCTTTCGCCCTGACTCGCGTTCAGGCCGAGTATCCCGAATCGCCGATCCTGCTCGCCGGCGTTTCACTTGGCGGCAACGTGTTGCTCAAGTTCCTCGGCGAACGCGGCGCGGATCTGTCACGCCAAATCAGGGGAGCGGCGACGATCTCCGTGCCGTACGATCTGGAGCGCGGTGCTCGACGATTGATGCAAGGTTTCTCGCGCGTTTACGATCGCCATTTTCTCCGTACGCTTCGGCAGAAGGCGCGGGCCAAGCTCGCCCGCTACCCCGGGCTTTTCGATGCCGCTGCGCTGGAGCGCGCTCGGACGATTTATGACTTCGACGATGCGGTCACCGCGCCCGTTCACGGGTTCGCCGACGCTCACGATTACTACACGCGATCGAGCTCGATTCGATGGATTGAATCCATTGAGCGGCCCACTCTGCTCCTCAGCGCAGTCGACGATCCGTTTCTGCCTCCCGAAGTGCTCGGCGACGTCCGCGCGCTCGCTCGCGAAAACCCTCGGCTGACGCTCGAGTTCACGGACCGCGGCGGACACGTCGGCTTTGTTGGAGGAGCGGCGCCGTGGCGCGCGACGTATTATGCGGAGTGGCGTGTTTGCGAGTTTCTCGCGTCCACGCTGCATTGAGAGCTGCCGACGACACCCTCTGGATCGACGTCCAATCGCATCGAATGACGATTCTTTATCTCGCGAGCTTCATCATCGGCCTATTGCTCGCGGTCCGTGTCATGATCTATGGCGTCGAACGACCGCGCGACGAGAGCCCCGATGGCGAGCGATCGTTCCGAATCTCGCCGGCGATGGTGCCAGTGTTCGCTGTCGTATTCGGTGTCATCGGCTACCTGTTGACGCGGTTCAGCAATGCAGGACCCACGTCAACGTTTCTTATCGCGGCACTGCTCGGCATCGCTGGCGCGTTGGCTGCTGGACGTCTCGTGAGCAAGTGGTGGACGACGACGCCGGAGTCGGACGTCGACGATGAGCGCTACATCTTGCAGGGACACATCGCGCGCGTGACGAAAGACATTCGCGCGGACGTTGATGGAGAAGTCACTTACGAGATCGGAAGCCGGCACTACAGTTTGAAGGCCCGCAGTTTCGACGCGGCGGCGTTGTCTGTAGGTACGGAAGTGGTGATCGAACGCATCGAGGGCGACGTCGCCTACGTCGAAGCGTGGATGGAAGTGGAGAAGCGATTGTAGGAGAGCGACACCATGTCGGACGCTGTCCTCGGGATTCTCGTCATCGGCGGATTCTTCGTGCTCCGCGCGATCCTAGCGACTGTCTTTTTCTACTACCTGCTCCCCGAAGGTGACCGGTGCCCCAACTGTGACGCGCCGACGTTGCGCGTCGAGTCACCCTGGTGGAATCGGTGGTTGCCAAAGTTCCGCACGAGTTGGTGCTACCAGTGCGGCTGGCACGGACTTTTGCGCCATGGTTCGATCACACCGCCGTCACCATCGAAGCAGTTGACAGAACACGGCGATCGCCGCTAGGTGCTCGAGGCGTGCAGCCGGAGCCATTCTGGCCAGTTGCCGCTCAGCTCGAAAAAGTCGTCGTAGTACACGAGTCCTGCCGTCTCGAACTCGGCGATGAGCTCGCTGACATTCGCGGTTCCGGCGTAAACAGGGCCGACCGCAATGAGGCTTCCTTCGACCCGGAACTCGTCTGGCGTGGGCCCGAACCGAGCGTCGAGTACTTCGCGGGAGAGCCCGCTCGCTTCGTAAGCGGCGCGACGGATGAAGATCGTAGGCGCATCAGATGCGATCGTCAGTGCCATGCTGAGCTCCAGGTGATTCGTGCGGGCGAGCGACCAAGCCACTCCAATATACGCCTCGACACCCTGCTCCCTGCCCGCACCGTGCGTCCGTAGCTTTCGGCCATGACCGCGCCGCGATCCCTCACCAATCTCGAAGCGACCTTCGACGTCATCGTTGTGGGCGCGGGACACGCAGGCACTGAGGCGGCGGTAGCGGCGGCTCGCTGCGGCGCAAGCGTCGCGATAGTGACGAGCGCGCTCGAAACGATCGGCCAGATGTCGTGCAATCCCGCCATCGGCGGAGTCGCGAAGGGCACGGTCGTTCGCGAGGTCGACGCATTGGGTGGCATCATGGGCCGTGCGACCGACCTTGCGTCGCTCCAGTTTCGAATGCTCAATCGAAGCAAGGGGCCGGCGGTGTGGGCGCCCCGAGCGCAGTGCGATCGCGGGCTGTATCGCCGCGCTGTCCGCACGCTGCTCGAGGAGCACACGTCGCTGCGAACGATTCAAGGCACCGTGGCACGCCTGATCATCGATGAAGAGGCTGGCCGCGTTCGCGGTGTCGAGACGCTCGAGGGCCGACGCTTTGGCGCGAGCGCCGTCGTCATCACGACCGGCACTTTTCTTCGCGGTCGCATTCACATCGGCACTGAGACGAAGATCGCCGGCGGACGCGCCGGAGAATCGTCAGCGACACATCTCGCCGAGCAGCTCGAGCAGCTCGGACTCGTTGTCGAGCGCTTCAAGACGGGAACGCCGCCGCGCATCGATGGTCGGACAGTCGACTTCGAGCGGCTGGAGCGCCAAGACAGTGAAATCGAGGCATTCGACTACTCATGGTCGCACTTCTGGCCTTCTCCGCGCCGCTCGGGTGATCAAACGCGACATCCGTCGCATCTGCCGTGCTGGATCACGTTTCTCGGTGACGGGGGCAAGCAAGTCATTCAGGACAACATCGGCCGGTCTGCGATGTACGGCGGCGCCATCGCTTCGCGCGGACCGCGTTACTGCCCGTCGGTAGAAGACAAGATCGTAAAATTCCCGAACGCCGAGCGACACCAGATTTTTCTGGAGCCTGAGGGCCTCGATACAACGGAGTTGTACGTCAACGGCTTGTCGACGTCCCTTCCGGCGGCAATTCAGCTCGAGGTGTTGCATTCGGTGCCGGGGCTCGAGCATGCGGCGATGACGCGCGCCGGCTATGCGATCGAGTACGACTACTACACGCCGACTCAGCTCAACGCGACGCTCGAGGTCAAGGCACTTGGCGGGCTGTTCTTCGCTGGGCAGATCAACGGAACGACAGGCTATGAGGAGGCTGCGGGGCAGGGCGCCGTCGCCGGGCTGAACGCCGCGCGCCAAGTGCTCGGCAAGGCGGGGGTCGTTCTCGGCCGAGAGACGTCGTACATCGGCGTGCTGGTCGACGATCTCGTCACACGCGGGGTCGACGAACCGTATCGGCTGTTCACGTCTCGATCCGAATTCCGTCTCTCGGTTCGGCAGGACAACGCGCTCCGACGACTCGGCGGCATCGCTGACGAGCTCGGCCTCTTTTCCGCCGGCGAGCGAGCGATCCTCAAACGTCGATTTGCAGACGAAGACGAGGCGCTGCGACTCGCGAACACGGTAAGCATTCGGCCAGCGCAGGCGGATCCTATTCTCGCACGAGTCGATAGCGCGCCGATCGAGCACGCGGTCAAGGTCGCCGAGGTGGCGCGTCGGCAAAACGTCTCGCTGGCCGATTTGTTCGCGGCGGCAGACATCGGTGCTGAGCTTCATCGGGATGCGCTCATCTCCGCGGAGCTCGAGCTCAAATACGCCGGCTACTTCGAGCGCGAGCGCGACCAGGCGGCGAAAATGAAGCGCATGGGCCAGTTCGCGCTCGACGACAGCGTACCGTACGCGGAATTCCAGTCGCTCTCATTCGAGTCGCGTCAGAAGCTCGCGCAGATTCGCCCGGCGACACTCGCGCAGGCGGCGCGAATTCCGGGCGTCAGCCCGACGGATTTACAAAATCTTGTATTAGAGATCGAGAAACGCCGCCGTCGCGGTGTCGAACGCGCCGAAGTCTGACGAGGCATTGGCTGCTCGGCGGGAGAGTCCCGAAACGGCATTAGTAGCAGGTTGATACTAACCAGATGCGCACGCTGCTTGCGGATGAGCGGCGAATCGAACCCAGGGGTGTCGAGATGCGGAAAGCGATGTTGCTCGCGGGGCTCTGCGTGGGCCTGTCGGTCGCTCCTAGGCCGGCCTCGTCACAGGCCGCATCTGTGCCGCCGCAGGTCGTAGTGACGGGTACCGGAGAGGCGCGCGTTGCGCCGGACCGCGCCATTGTGCTGCTAGGAGTTCAGAGCAGGGCGACGACGGTCGCTGCGGCGGCGGCCGAGAATGCGCGACGGATCAAGGCGATTCTGGATTCGCTCAGGGCGATGGGCCTGAGCAGCGAGCAGCTCATGACGGTGAACTACAGCGTCTCGCCGGAGATGACCGGCATGCAGACGCCAAAGGTGACCGGCTACGTCGTCACGAACTCCGTACGGGCTGAGGTGCGCCGACTGGATGACGTCGGCGGAGTCATCGACGCCGCGCTCGCGAAAGGAGCGAACGAGATCACGAGCTTGCAGTTCTACTCGTCAAAGGCCGATTCGACGCAGCGTGCCGCCCTGGCTGCGGCCGTCGCGGACGCGAGAGCGCAAGCAGAGGTGCTCGCGCGGGCCGCTGGAGGCTCACTTGGGCAGCTCATCGAGCTTTCGTCGGCGCAGGAACCGATTCGGCCGATTGCGCAGCCACTGATGAGGATCAGCGCTGCGATGGCGTCGGTGCGAACGCCCATCGAACCTGGCGAGCAGACGATCACGGCAACGGTTACGGCCCGCTGGACGTTCGCCAAGTAGAATCTCACGGATGAGCGTGTGCCACGTGGCACACGACGCTGATTGGTTTCACGTGGCACGTTGTCGGACACCACCGTCGCCGATAGATTCGCGCCGTTGGGCGAGTCTGCTAAGAACTCGCGCGAGGCCGCCACGGCGCCGCCCGACGCACCCTAGCATCTGAGATAGTGGCCCGGGTAATCGCAATTGCGAATCAGAAAGGTGGCGTTGGAAAGACCACCACGGCTGTAAACCTCGCCGCAAGCCTCGCGGCCGCTGAGCAAAGAACGCTGCTCATCGATGGCGATCCCCAAGGGAACGCTACCAGCGGTGTCGGGCTGCAGAAGGAGCAGATCGGCTCGACGGTGTACGAGGTCATCATCGGCGGCACTTCGATCGCCGAGGCGACCGTGCCGAAGGTTCTGTTCAGGCACCTCGACGTACTTCCGGCTACGCCAGATCTCGCCGGCGCCGAGGTAGAGCTCGTCGACCGCCAGAATCGAGAACGGCGGATGCGGACTGCGGTGGACCAGATCAGGTCCGAGTACGACTACGTCCTGATCGACTGCCCGCCATCGCTCGGTCTGATAACCCTCAACATGCTCGCTGCTGCGGATGCGCTGGTCATCCCGCTGCAATGCGAGTACTACGCGCTCGAGGGTCTCTCCCAACTCCTCAACACTGTCCATCTCATCCAGCGCAGCGTCAACGAGTCGCTTGCCATCGACGGGGTTCTCCTGACGATGTACGACGCACGCTTGAACCTGTCTCGCCAGGTGGCTGCCGAGGCTCGGGAGTACTTTGGCGCGGGGGTTTTTGAGACCGTCGTGCCGAGGAATGTGCGACTAGCCGAGGCCCCGAGCTTTGGCAAACCGATCATCTTGTACGACGTGGCATCGATTGGCGCCCAGGCCTATGTTAATGTCGCCAAAGAGCTTATGAGGCGGAACAAATGAGCGCCGAGAAACCGAGACGGCTCGGAAGGGGGCTTGAGGCGCTGATTCCTGCCGCCGGAGCCAGTGCTGGAGCAGCCCCGACGAGCGACCTGCAGCGCATTCAGATGGCCAGAATTCGGCCCAATCCATTCCAGCCACGTCGTGAGTTCGACAAGTCCGAGCTCGCGGAGCTGGAATCTTCCCTGAAGGCCAGTGGGCTTCTGCAGCCGATCACCGTGCGACAGCGTGGCGATGCCTTCGAGCTGATTGCGGGCGAGCGTCGGTACCGGGCAGCAACGAACCTCGGCTGGACCGAGATCACTGCGATCATTAGAGACTTCGACGACCGCACGATGCTCGTACTCGCGCTGGTCGAGAATCTTCAGCGAACAAACCTGAACGCGGTCGAAGAGGCCCGCGGCTACCGTCGTCTCATCGACGATTTTGGGTTGACCCAACAGCAGGTTGCGGAGGCCGTCGGCAAGGATCGCACTACGGTGACGAATCTCCTTCGCGTGCTAACGCTGCCCGAGCAGGTTCAGACAATGGTTGAGTCCGGCGAGCTGAGCTCCGGGCACGCCCGGGCATTGCTGGCCCTTTCGCCACAATTCTCTGCGGTAGACATCGCCAAGGAAGCTGCTTCGAGCGGGATGAGCGTTCGCGCGCTCGAGCAACGGGTACGCGATCTCAACTCGCCCGCCGTTGGTGCTGCCGCTGATGATCGGGGAATCGAGCAACGCCGCAGCGCGAAGCAGGGAACCCCGCCTGCTGATCCCGCGGTTCGCCAGATTGAAGATCAGCTCAGGTCGTATCTCCAGACGGACGTGCGCCTTCGGGTCGGTGAAGGCAACCGCGGCGCGCTTGAGATCACGTTTTACTCGAACGACGACCTGGACAGGATACTGGAACTCGTTCTTCGCGAGCACAGACGCGACTTCTGAGGCTGTCTATCTACATCATCGCGACACTACGCAACCACCATAGCATATCCCTGAGCCTCAGATGCGATTCAGAAAGCTCGTTTGGCCAGGGGGTTGGCCGATACACTCAGCCGACGTTGTACACATTGGCATATGTTCTTGAATAGCAATGTCTAACAGAACAATTTCTCGAAAAAAGACTCTCTTTTCCACAGCCTTCAACATCGGCCTCCTGCTGCTGATTGTGGGCTGTGACAGCAGCCAAAAGGCTGCCAAGTCCGGCACTGGGTCCGAGTCCGCATTCAAAGTCGCCCTTCTGACGCCGGGACCAGTATCAGATCAATCGTGGAATTCTGGCGCCTATCAGGGCCTCCTCCGAATTCGCGACAGTCTTGGCGCGAACGTCAGCAACATCCAAACGAAAACCCCAGCAGAATTCGAGGATAATTTCCGGCAGTACGGTTCGCAGGGGTACGCCCTCGTCTTCGGCCACGGATTCGAGTACCAGGACGCAGCGAAACGCGTCGCACCGGAATTTCCGAAGACCGTCTTCGTCACGACCTCAGGGACAACGACCGGACCCAACCTCGCCGGACTCGCATTCGGATTTGCCGAGCCGTCCTATCTGGCCGGAATGCTGGCCGCCGCGGTCACGAAGACGAACAAGCTCGGTGTGATCGGAGGAACCGAGCTCCCCCCGGTCGTCGAGAGCTTTCGCGCGTTCGAGCAGGGTGCGCGCGCGATGAAGCCCGGCATCAGCGTCGTCACGTCGTACGTCGGCAATTGGGATGACGTCAGCGCCGGCAAAGAACAGGCGCTCGCGCAAATCTCGCGGGGCGTTGACGTCATTTTCCAAAACGCCGACGCCGCAGGTCTGGGCGTCTTTCAGGCAGCTCGAGAGAAAAAAAGCGTCTCCGTGATCGGATCCAACTCCAACCAGAATTCCGTCGCGCCTGACGTCACACTCGGCAGCGTGGTGATCGACCTACCGCTCGCGCTTCTCACGATCGCCAAGCAGGTGAAGGGAGGATCGTTCCAGCCCGGCGTGATCAAGCTCGGCGAATCCACTCGTGTCGTGACGCTCGTGCTCAATCCTGCTCTCCGCGACCGAATTCCAGCGAACGCGCTCGCGAAGATCGACTCGCTGCAAACAGCGATGTCCACCGGCGCTTTCAAACTTCCCGCGAGCGCCGACACGACCGCATCAAAGCACTGATATGCCACCGCTCGAGCAGCTCGCGAATTTCCTCGACACGACACTCGAGATCGCGAGGCTTCCGGACTACCCGAATGCGGTGAACGGGGTGCAGCTGGCGAACGTCGGAGATATTCAACGCGTCGCAACCGCCGTCGACTTCTCCACCGAAACGATCAGCGGCGCGATCGATGCCGGCGCGCGATTGCTGCTGGTGCATCACGGAATGTTTTGGAGCGGAGTTCAGCCGCTCACAGAGCACCGCCACAAGCGGCTATGGATGCTCATCACGCATGACGTGGCCGTCTACTCGGCACATCTGCCGCTCGACACGCATCCCGAGCTCGGGAACAACGTGCTTCTCGCGGCCCGGCTTGGCCTCGAGCCATCCGGCGGATTTGCGACGTATCAATCGATCGACATCGGAGTGAGTGGCGACAGCGCGATTCCCACGCGCATTCTCGCCGAGCGTGCTGGCGCACTCGCCGCCGAGTTCAAGGGGCAGCTCGTCGCTACGCCGTTCGAAAACGATCGTGTCACGCGACGGTGGGGCATTTGCACCGGCGCCGGTGCGGATTCGTCATCGTTGCGCGAAGCCGCTCGTCGCGGTCTCGACACGGTGATCGTGGGCGAGGGGCCACATCACACAGCGATCGAGGCGCGTGAGTTGGGGATTGTCGTTCTCTACGCGGGACACTACGCGACCGAGACGCTCGGTGTCAGAGCACTCGGCGATCGACTCGCAAGCAAGTTCGGCATGACGTCCACCTTCATCGATGTCCCGAGCGGGCTGTGACCAACGGCCACGTGCAGTCGGGCGGCGAAGCGGTTCTGACGCTCGCCGGAATTACAAAGCGATTTGGCGCGACGGTGGCGCTCGAAAACGTGTCGCTGCAGGTACGTTCCGGCACCGTGCACGCGTTACTCGGAGAGAACGGGGCGGGGAAGACGACGCTGATGCGAATCGCGTTCGGTTTGACGTCGGCAGATGCTGGTAACGTCCTTGCCGGCATTCCGCCAGTTCGCATCACATCAGCTGCGCGCGCGCTCGAAGCAGGCATTGGAATGGTCCACCAGCATTTCACCAACGTTCCGGCGATGACGGTCGCCGAGAACGTGGCGCTCGGAGGTCACGGCGCATTCGACCCCAGGGCGGCAGCGGAACGAGTCGTTGAGGTCGGGCGACGAACTGGACTGGCACTCGATCCCCGCGCGCGCGCCGAGGAACTTCCGATCGGAGCGCAGCAGCGACTGGAGATCGTGAAAGCGTTGGCGAGAGACGCGCGAACGTTGATTCTCGACGAACCGACCGCTGTGCTCGCGCCGCGAGAAACTACGGAGCTGCTCGCGTGGCTGCGCTCTTTTGCGGACGAGGGAAACGCGGTTGTCCTCATCACGCACAAGCTGCGCGAAGCTTTGGCAATCTCTGACGATGTCACGGTATTGCGGCGCGGTCGTGTCGTGCGCTCCGGTCCGGCATTGGAAGAGACATTGGATTCGCTCTCGTCGGCGCTGCTGGGCGGCGATGATGAAGCGCACAGCGATGAGCCACGTCCCGTGAGCGACGAACCCGCCGCCGCCGCAAGGCACAACGTCGTCGCCGAACTCCGCGATGTCACCATCCGTGATGAGCGCGGCGTGCCGCGCCTGCGCGATACATCGCTGGACGTTCGAGCCGGAGAGATTCTCGGAATCGCGGCTATCGAAGGGTCGGGCCAGCGAGAGCTGCTTCGCGCGCTTGGCGGCCGCCTCGGTGCGACTCAAGGGATCGTCGAGCTGCCTGTGGATGTTGGCTTCGTGCCCGAAGACCGACATCGCGATGCTCTCGTCCTCGACTTTTCTCTGACCGAGAACGTGGCACTCAAGGGCGCCGGAACGCGAACCGGACGGCTTTCTTGGTCGACAATTCGAGCGACGACAGCGTCGCTGATTGCTCGCTTCGACGTTCGCGGGGGCGACACCGGTACTCGAGCAGACGCCCTGTCCGGCGGCAATCAACAGAAGCTCGTTCTCGCACGAGAGCTCGACGGGTCTCCGGCCCTGCTCGTCGTCGAGAATCCGACGCGGGGCTTGGACATCCGCGCAACGAAGGACGTCCATGATCGCCTTCGCGCCGCCGCGGCATCTGGTGCAGCCGTCGTGGTCTTCTCGAGCGATTTGGACGAAGTGCTCGCGCTCGCGAATCGCGTCTTCGTCGTGCACGCCGCCGCGGTGCGCGAATGCCCACACGACCGAGAGGCCGTTGGCCGCGCGATGCTCGGGGTCGCGTGACAGATTCCTCATTGGCCGCCCAGGACAACGATCCCGCGCGTTGGCGCATTCTGTCGCTTCTTGCCGTCGCGGAATTGCTCGGGATGTCGCTGTGGTTTGCAGCCAGCGCCGTGTCGCCGCAGCTCGCAGTGCGCTGGTTGCTTTCGCCCGGACAAGCGGCCTGGCTCACGACAATCGTGCAGCTCGGCTTCGTGTTCGGCACGGGCGTCGCTGCCCTGTTGAATCTCGCGGACGTACTTCCGTCGCGCCGCTACTTCGCTCTCGCCGCAGTCGCCGGCGCGGCCGCGAACGCCGCGCTTGTTGTGAGTGATCACTACGGTACGGCGCTCGTGCTGCGATTCCTGACGGGCTTCTCACTCGCCGGTGTGTATCCGCCAGCGATGAAGATGGCGTCAACGTGGTTCCGCGCCCGACGCGGCCTTGCGATCGGAACCGTGGTGGGTGCGCTCACGGTAGGCAAGGCGACGCCGTATCTGGTGCACGCAATTCCGGCTGCCGGACCGGCTGCCGTAATTCTCGCAGCGTCAGCGTGCGCGCTTGTCGCCGCAGTTCTGATCGCCGCGTTCTATCGAGACGGCCCGTATCCGTTTCCACCACGACCGTTCTCGTGGACGCTCGTCCGGACCGTGTTCGAGCGTCGGGAGTGGCGACTCGCGACTGGCGGATATCTCGGGCACATGTTCGAGCTCTATTCGTTCTGGACCTGGATTCCCTTCTTCATCGCAGCAAGCGTTGCGGCATCAGGAGAGCACGAAGGCGCCGCGCGCGTATCGCTGATCTCGTTCGGGACGATCGCCATCGGCGGATTCGGTTGTGTGTGGGGTGGTCTCTCGGCGGATCGGCACGGGCGTGAGCGACTGGTGATGTTCGCGATGGCACTGAGCGGAGTGTGCTCGTTGCTCATTCCATTCGCGTTCGGTTCCAGCCTGCTCTTCCTCACGCCGTTGGCCTGGGCCTGGGGATTCTTCGTCATCGCTGATTCCGCACAATTCAGCGCGCTGGTCACGGAGGCCGTGCCGCCGCACGCGGTCGGCACGGCGCTGACCGTTCAGACGTCGCTCGGATTTCTCCTCACAATGGTTTCGATCCAGCTGATTCCGCCGCTCGTCGCGATCGTGGGCTGGCGCTGGGTATTCCCGGTGCTTGCGCTTGGTCCTGCGTTCGGGATCGCGGCGATTCAGCGTCTCGTGCGCTTCAAGCGCGCGTTTGCGCCAGCGTGAGGCGATCGCAGGCAGTCGCCATCGCACTGGTCGTGGCACTTACTGCCGGAACGATCCTCCTTCTTTCGGCGAGTGGGTTCGAAGTATCGCGAGCACTTGGCGCGCTCGTTCGTGGATCCGTTGGATCCTGGTACGCGTTCGGCTCGGGAACGCTCATTCGCGCAACGCCGCTCATTCTGACCGGCCTCTCCGTCGCGGTCGCGTTTCAGGCGGGCGTGTTCAATATCGGAGCGGAAGGACAGTTCATCGTCGGAGCGGTCGCCGCGACCGGAATCGCGCTGTCGCTCGGCACGCTCCCGTCGCTCATCACGATTCCAGCGATGCTGTTCGGCGCCGCTATCGCCGGCGGCGGTTGGGCTTCGATTGCCGCGGTCCTGAGGATTCGATTCCACGTCCTCGAAGTCATCAGCACCATCATGCTGAACTTCGTCGCGGCGTTCGGCGTGTCGTATCTGGTGCGCGGTCCGATGCAGGAGCACACGCACGTATATCCGCAGACGGAGACGATCACCGGCGCGGCGCAGCTTCCACGTCTTGCTGCAGGAACACGATTGCACCTCGGGTTTCTCGTCGCGCTCGCGGCGTGCGGGATCGTGTGGGCCTACGTTCGCTTCACAGCGAGCGGATTCCGATTGCGAACTGTGGGCGCGAACCCAGACGCAGCTCGATCCGCCGGGCAAATCGACGTGACGAGAGTGACACATCGGGCGTTCGTGTTCAGCGGCGCATTGGCCGGCGTCGCGGGTGCGATTGAAGTCTCCGGCGTCACGTTCGCGCTGTATGAAAACATCTCGCCGGGATATGGCTACACGGCGATCGCCGTCGCGCTTCTCGCGCGGCTCGATGCACTGGGCGTAATCGGAACCGGAATTCTGTTCGGAGCTCTGGAGGCTGGCGCCACGGCCATGCAACGCGACGCCGGCGTTCCCTCGGTGATGGTGTCGGTCATCGAAGCGTGCGTGGTGTTGGCACTGGTTGCCCTGGGTCGTGCACGAATCGCAGGCGGCCGGAGCTCGCGATGAGCATCGCGAGCGCGTTCCTCGAAGCGACTGTTCGCACCGCGACGCCGCTCGCGCTTGCAGCCCTCGGAGAGGTTGTCGTCGAGCGCGCTGGCATCATCAACATCGGGCTCGAGGGAATCATTCTCTCCGGCGCGTTCGGGGCTCTTGTCGGAGCGACGCACGCCGGAGCGTGGGGCGGATATGCCGTCGCGATCGGAGCGGGCGTGCTTGCCGCCGCTATTTTCGCGGTATTCGCAGTATGGCTGCGCGCGGACCAAATCATCAGCGGAACGGCAGTAACACTGCTCGCGGTTGGACTGACGGGAACGTTGTATCGCGCGCTCTATGGGGCGGCGGGCGCCGCGCTCACCATCCCGACGACAGGACCTGTCGCGATACCTGGACTTTCGCGACTCCCGGTCGCCGGCAGCGCGTTCTTCGATCAGCCCGCGGTGACATATATCGCCTATCTCATGACCGCGGCCGTTTGGTGGTGGATGCGCGGAACGCACTCCGGGCTCGCACTTCGCGCCGTGGGTGAACGGCCAGCGGCTGCGGAAGCAGCGGGCGTTCGGATCGGACGCGTGCAGTTTGGCGCACTCGTTTTCAGCGGCGCTTCAGGCGGATTGGCTGGCGCGAGTCTCGTGTTGGCGCAGGCGGGAACGTTCGCAGAGAACATGTCCGCCGGGCGCGGATTCATCGCGATTGCGATCGTGGTGCTCGGTCGATGGCAACCCCTCGGCGTCGCTCTGGCGTCGCTGGTGTTCGGCGCGGCGAGCGCGCTCCAGTTTCTCTTGCAGGCGCTCGGACTCGCCCTGCCCTATCAACTCTTTCTTGCACTGCCTTACGTGCTGACGCTTGCGGCGCTCGCGGGTGTTGCGGGTCGAGTGCGGGCGCCAGCCAACCTCGCGCGAGTGGACGACGTCTAGCCGGTCAGCAGTGTCGCCGTGAGCTGGTCCACCGGCGGCGCCATTTGCCGTCCTGTCCACGCTCGATGAGACCGTAGGCGCTCGCGTCGCCGTAGTCGCGGATCAGAAACAGCGCGGGAGCGCGCACCGAGCCGATCTGAGCACCGGCAAGTACTTCTCTGCTCTCGATAGTCTCTTCCGCGCCGTACGATCGCTCGGAGTAGGCCGTCGTAAATGCTGTGTCAGCCGCGCCGCGCTCGGCGACGATCAGCGTGTGCTCCTGCAGCGGTGTGGCCTCCTGGTTGATCTGACGTGTGACCGTGGCGACAGCGACCAGCGGACCGTTCGGGATGGTGAATCGCCAAATCGAGTGAACGACGAAGGGCAATCCCGCGAAACGTCCGGCAGAATCAATCGGCAATGCAGACGCTAAACGGTTCATCGTCACGACCAGTGAGGCTGAGTCGGTCGGTGACAAGATCGAGTCCAATGGGAGCGGTGCGATCACGCCGCCGATGAATCCGATGCTCCATGGCCGCGGCGGTGGCGCCGCGCTCAGTGTCGCGGTGACGCAGACGCCGGTGTCCGCAACGGCGGAGAGATCGGCTATCTGCACGGTTCCTCCTCGCCCGAAGAGCGTGACCGACGCCGGATGCGGAATCGCGGCAAGCTGGGCGCCCGCTGTCGCGCTGTCCGGCGCAACGACAAAGGCTTGCCCGGGAGTCACTGTAGGAGCGAGAAGCACGGGCCCCGCGGCATCGTCCCACTTGCCGCGCGGAGAGGCCAGTGCCGTTGTTGAATCTGACGACGCGCCGCGAACTGGAGACGCAGTGTCGGCCCGCGGCGGCGCTTTGGCGCGCTCGCAGCCGATGGCAACACTCGCCGCCAACGCGGCGACAGCGCAGCGGACAAGCTTCATTCGTCCAAATTTGGCCTGACGGGTGCCACCGTCAACAGGAACCGTGCGAGCGCGGGCTGGAGGAGCCCTCGGCCCGAGCCCCCCTCATCACGACACGACGACTGGGCCGCCCGGGAGGCAGGGTTTACGGTTCTCTCATCCGTGCGCCGCTGCTGCGATCTTGCGGACCGGATCGAGGAACCTGGCTATCGGCTAACGGGCGGCAGGTAAGGCCCGCCCAGGTCCCAGTGCCAGGCGTCGCGGCGCTCGCCGGTTCGCGGATCTTTCAGCGGCTTGAATTGCAAACGGTCGGCAGGAATGCCGACCGCCCGGCCGTACGTTAGCAGGAGGGTGCGATCCGTCGAGACGAGGTGCGCCATCTTTCGTCCCTTCCACACGTGACGGTGCAGCCAGAGGCCACCGTCCATCGCGTAGATCATTCCATCGCGTCGTTTTTCAAACTCTCGAAACTGTGGGGCGTCCGCGTTCGCGCGGACGCTCACTGGCACGCGACGACGCCGTTCGCAGCTGCGGGAGCTATCGGCGTGGCGTTACCGATGAAGAGGGAGCAGAAGTGCGGGTACGAGTCCGGATTGGTCACGGTGGCAGCCCATCCAGTCGCAGTGGCCTGGACGATCGAAATCGCGTCGCCATGCGAACCCGGGAACTGGAGCTTCGTCAACGACGACGTATAGGTCGCGCTGTCGTAGAAGAACGCTTCCTCGGCCGTCGTCAAGTTGTGCAGATCGCTCTTCATGGCCGCGAAGTTGGCCTTGCCCTTCGTGGCTGCGAACTTGGGAATCGAGATGGCGGCCAGGATACCGATGATGACCACGACGATCAGAAGTTCGATCAGCGTGAATCCGCGGCGGGCCGCGCGGCGATTCGGGGACGGGAGTTTCGGCTGGGTATTGGTCACTTGGATACGTCGTCGTTGTTCCGGTGACCGATGGGAAGGCAAGGTCGGTGCCTGGATCAGGCCGGTAGAGTACAAGGTATTATACAGGAATGACTTAGCTTTCTTTATACCAGCTAAGCCGCTGCGGAAAAGCGTGCTCCCAAAGGGCGAAAGTGCGAAAACCATGGCAAGCTGCGACTAGTCCAGCGTGACGGCCGTCACACTTCAGTCCGCTTTGCTCGCCACCCAGTTATCGCCGGCTCCCAGATCGACTAACAGCGGCACCGCCAGCTCGGCTGCATGCTCCATCTCGTGCTTCACCAGCTCCTGCATCGCCTCCAGTTCGGCTGCCGGTACTTCGAACACGAGCTCGTCGTGGACCTGGAGGAGCATCTTGCTCTCGAGGGCGCGAGTGTCGATGGCGCGCTGGATGTTGATCATCGCCACTTTGATGACGTCGGCGGCAGAGCCCTGAATGGGTGAGTTCTGCGCGGTACGCTCTCCGAACGCGCGGATGTTGAAGTTTCGATCGCGCAGCTCCGGGATGTAGCGACGGCGATTGAAGATGGTCTGGACGTAGCCGTGTTGCCGCGCGAACTCGATCATGGAGTCGAGGAATTCTCGAACGCGGCTGAATCGCTGGAAATAGCGTTCGATGAAGCCCTTCGCGTCGGCGTGCGGAATCTTGAGCTGCAGCGAGAGCGCGTGTGGTCCCTGACCGTAAATGGTCGCGAAGTTGATGGTTTTCGCTTGCGCGCGCATCTCCTTGGTGACCTGATCGACAGGGACATCAAAGATGAGCGCTGCGGTTTGCCGGTGGATATCACCGCCTGATCGAAATGCCTCGACGAACGCAGGGTCGCCGGAGAGATGCGCGAGCAGGCGGAGCTCGATCTGCGAGTAGTCCGCGGCGAGTAGCGTCCAGCCGGCGCGCGGTATGAAGCCGCGGCGAATGTCGCGGCCCAGCTCGCGCCGGATCGGAATGTTTTGGAGATTGGGCTCGCTGGACGACAACCGTCCGGTGGCCGCGACGGTTTGGCTGAACGAGGTGTGGACGCGCCCGGTGACCGGGTGGACATAGCTCGGGAGCGCGTCGATGTACGTGCTCTCGAGCTTCGCGATCTCGCGGTACTCCATGAGCAGCACCGGGAGGCGGTGACCGTCATCGGCAAGCTGCTGGAGCACGCTCGCATCCGTCGAGGGGCCGGTGGGCGTCTTCTTGAGAATTGGTAAATGCAGCTTCTCGAACAGAATCTCGCGCAGCTTCGGGTTCGAGTTGATGTTGAACTCCTCGCCCGCCGTCTCATAGATCTCCCGCTCGACGCGCCTGCGCTCGCGCTCGAAGCGCGTCTTGAGCGTCGCGAACCAGGGCGTATCGATCGTGATGCCGTTCCACTCGACCTGCGCGAGCACATCGACCAACGGCATCTCGATATCGTGATACAGGCGCGTGAGCTGCAGGGCATCCAGCTGGGGCTGGAAGCGTTCGCGCAACTGCCAGGTGACGTCCGCCGCCTCGCACGAGAAATCGCGCGCGGACTCGATCGGCACCTGATCGAACGGAATCGCCTCTTTTCCCTTCCCTCGCAGCGCCTCGACGCTCGTCACCTGACGGCCGAGGAACTCGAGCGCGAGCACGTCGAGCCCGTGCGAGCGGCGGCCGGGATCGAGCACATAGCTCGCGATCATGGTGTCGAAGTCGAGGCCGCGAAGCGTGATGCCGGCCACGCGCAACGCGAGGCGCTCGTGCTTCGCGTTGTGCGCCGTTTTCCGGACGGACGCATCCTCCAGCAGATCGCGGAGGGGCGCCATGTCCGGATGCTCGAGCGGCGGCAGATTGCGGACCTCACCCGATCCCGACGCCAGCGCGCGACCCGCGATGCTCGTCGGTTCGGCGGCTTTCTTCGCGCGCGTCTTCTTCGCCGGCGCTTCGAGCGGAAGGCCGAGATCCAAATCGCCTTGCGCTTCCTCGCGTGGCCGGTGTGCGAGCGGGACGTAGAAGGCCTCACCGGGTCCGGTCGCAACCGTGATACCAACGAGTGAGGACCGAAGCGGATCGAGCTCGTACGGCGCCGTCGGATCCACAATCGTCTCGATCGCGACGGCGATGTGCTCCGCCGCTCGCGCGCGGGATACCGCCTGCTCCAGTGCGGCGATCGTATCAACGATCGTGTACCGCGCCGGCGGAGCGGCGACCGGAGCGGCGGCACCATCCGGCTCGACGGCCGCCGGCGCGGCGTCGGCGATCGCTCTCGCAAGGACGTGAAACTCGAGCTCGACGTAGAGTGAGCGCAGCCGCTGCAGGTCGGGCGGCGACAGGCGCATGTTGTCGAGATCGAGCGACACGGGCAGGTCGTCGCGAATCGTGACGAGCTCCTTGGACAGACGCGCCATGTCCGCTTGTTCCTGGAGCGCTTCGCGCGGCCGCTTCTTGGTGATCTCGTTCGTGTGCTCGAGAATGTTCTCGATCGATCCGAACGAGTTCACCAGCTCCTGCGCTGTCTTGTCGCCAATGCCCTTCACGCCGGGAATGTTGTCCGACGTATCGCCGACGAGCGCGAGATAGTCCGTCACCAGCGCGGGCGGTACGCCGAGCCGCTCGGTCGCGTTCTCGACGCCAACCCAGTGCTCTTCGATGTTCGCGGATCCGCCGCGCCCGGGGTTGAGCAGCCACACGCCGGGCTTCACGAGCTGCTGGAAGTCCTTGTCTCCGGAGACGACGACGACGTTCAGCCCCGCTTCGACGCCCTGCTTCGCCAATGTGCCGATGACGTCGTCGGCTTCAAAGCCCTCTAATGCAATAATTGGAATCTTGCTCGCGTCGAGAATCGCGCGAATGCGTTCCATGCCGCGATTGAAGTCGTCCTGCAGCTCGCTCGTGAGCTTCTCACGCGTCGCCTTGTACGCGGGATAGCGCTCGTGCCGGAACGACAGGCCCGAGTCGTGCACCCACCCGAGATAGTCGGGCTTGTGCGTTTGCATGAGGCGCTGCAGGAACTGCACGACGCCATAGGCCGCGGACGTATTTTCGCCGCGGCTCGTCGTCAGCGGACGCGCGATGAGCGCGAAAAACGCGCGGTAGATCAGCGCGTAGCCGTCGACGAGGAAGAGTCGCGGCGATGGCGGCGGCGATACAGAAGCTGGAGATGTCACAGCGAGCAACCAGGGAGAATCGAGTGCATCATCGAAAGCTCTGGCCGTTGCACGCCGCGTTCAATCCCTTGGGGCGATCATGTGCTTCGCCGGCCGCGGTTTCGCTGCTGACACTCGTGAAAACAGCACCGCCCGCCATTGCTGGCGGGCGGGTGCAGGGTAACTCGTTCCGAGGATGTCGGAAGCTCAGACGCGGACTACGTTCGCGGCGTGAAGACCTTTTTCCCCCGTGCGAATCTCGAACTCGACTTCCTGGCCTTCGGCGAGCGTCTTGAACCCTTCCATGCTGATCGCGGAGAAGTGGACGAAGACGTCCTCTCCGCTGTCTTGTTCAATGAAGCCATAGCCCTTGGCATCGTTGAACCACTTCACCTTCCCTCTGGCCATGCGAGCTGCCTCCTGCGGCGTGAATCGAGCCTGCACTGCGTGCTGGGCAAGCCGCCTGGCTTGCGGGGCCCTATATAGGAGCGGTGTGTCTATTTGTCAAGCGACCCGCTGATATTTGTGGCTTCACTTTATCGACAGCGATGACGTGATCTTACGACGTGAAACCAGCAATCATCGTCCTTCGTGCTTCACCCACGCGGCGCATTTTGCGCCTGTGTGTGAGGCGTGGAACGTCATCACGCATCGCTTTGCTTGCTTCGGTCGTTGCGCGCGATTAGGTTCGCCGCGTGCCACGAGAAAATCTTGTAGGACAGACGATTGCTGGATATTCGCTACAGAGCGAGGTCGGTGAGGGCGGGACGTCGGCCGTCTTCCGTGCCCAGCACGCGGATCATGGAACCGTTGCCGTAAAGGTGTTACGCGAAAAGCTGCGCCAGGACCGCACTGCGGTCGCGCGCTTTCTGCGCGAGGCCCGATATGGCGAACGCGTACAACACCCCAACGTCGTGCGTACCATCGAGATCGGCGAGGCCGGTCCGGGAATGCATTTCCTCGCGATCGAGTGGGCCGCGGGGGAGATTCTCGAGAAGTACGCCAAGCGTCAGGGGGCGCTCCAGATCGATGAGGTGTCGGCGATCGTCAGCCAGATCGCCGAGGCCGTGCACGCCGCGCATTCGGTCGGCATCGTGCACCGCGATCTGAAGCCGGACAACGTGATGTACGAGCCGTCGACGCGGCAGGTGAAGCTGCTGGACTTTGGCATCGCGACAGATACCGACATCACGCCCGAACAACGGCTCACGCGCGCCGGGTTCTTCGTGGGAACGCTGATGTACGTGGCGCCCGAGGCTCTATCCGGCGAGCTGGTTGGTCCGCTTGCCGATCAGTACAGCCTCGCGACGATCTCGTACTTCTTGCTGACGGGGTGCTTGCCGTTTCCGGCAAAGACGCCGCGAGAAATGTTCTCGCAGCTCCTATCGCAGCCGCCGATCCCACTCAATCAGGCGAAGGCAGGGCTCAAGTTCTCGCCTGCGGTTGAAGCGGTCGTGATGCGTGGATTGAGCAAGGACCCCAGCAAGCGCTATCCTGACGTGCTGGCGTTCGCGCGCGACTTTCACGATGCCGTTCAGAAGCCCTCGGCGGATGAAGACAAGCCGGGCTTCGGCGCAAAGCTGGCGTCTCTATTCGGGCGCGCAAAGAAGGGCTGATCAGCCGACTCGCTCCGTCGCGGCTTCGGTGTCTGGCCGCGCGGGCTCGAGGTCCGCGGGGTGTACGGGCAGCCACAGCGTGAACGTCGAGCCTTTGCCCACCTGACTCTCGACGCGCAGATCGCCATCGAGCAGCTGCGCCAGGCGACGTGAGATCGCGAGGCCAAGTCCGGTGCCGCGATGCATCGAGTCGCCACGCGGGCCGGCGTTGACTTGCTCGAACTCGTCGAAGATTCGCGCCTGGTCGTCCGGCGCGATACCGATGCCAGTGTCTACGACTGAGAGAGCGACCCACGCGCGCCGCGCATCCGGTGCGCGCGCCACGAGCATCGGATCTTCCGGCGTGTGGCGGGACATCGGTCCCTGCCCGCTGGCACCGACGAAGCGGCCGCGCACCGCAATTCCTCCCGACGGTGTGTACTTCACGGCATTGCCGATCAGATTCACCAGAATCTGTCGCAAGTGCGTCGGATCGGTGCGAACGCGAGGCAGCGAAGCGCCGACCGCGATTGAAAAGCTCAAGTCGCGTTCGTTGATCAGCGATTCGAGCTCGCTCGCGATATTGAGCACGAATGTGCGCAAGACGATCGTCTCGCGGTGAACCTCCAGCCGGCCCGCGGCGATCTTCGCAATGTCGAGCACTTGATCGACGAGGTGGCGAAGGTGATTCGCCGATGCAGCGATGCGATCGACGGGCGGAACCTGGCGCGGTGACAAATCGCCGTACACACCATCCTTCAACAGCTCGACGAATCCCACGATCGCGTTGAGTGGTGTGCGAAGCTCGTGCGAGACGTTCGCGAGGAATTCACTCTTCGCCGTGTTCGCGCGCGCGACCTCGCTGTACAACCGTTCCAATTCCGCCGAGCGCTCGGCGACGCGAATTCCCTGTCGGCGCTCGCGAATGACGCCGAATCCGAGAAATCCGACGGTGGCTAGACTCAGCAACCAGAGGCCGATGCGCAACGCCTCGACGCTGCGAGAGTGTGCGACGACCAGCATCCAACCGCGCGCGGTACCCTCGTCGAGCGGGACGGCCGCCGTGGGCTCAGTGCCAATCGCCTCTCGAGCGCCGATGACGAGAACTGTATCTCCAGCTGCCACGAGCGCCGCGGCATCGCGTTCTTGCGGACCGTGAGAGACGATCCACCGAACGAGCGAATCCCGCGCGATGACCCCTGGCGTCGCGCCGGCACGCGTCTGCTCGTCGAGCACGCGCGAGAGCGCCAGGCGAGTTTGCTGCGCGTCGACACGAGCCTGGATCATCGAGTCTCGCGTGAGCGCGCGATCACTCGCGATCAAACCACCGACCATGAGCAGCAACGCGGCGCTGAGCAGCACCGAGAAGCCTCCAGTCGGGATTCTGGCCAACGAGCGTAGCATGGATGTGGATTGACGCTAGCGACGACTCGCCGAGCACGAGAGATTGCGAGACCCAAGGTCCCTGCCAATGTCCCGACGAGACGATCTCATTACTCTGCTGGCCACGCGTTCGGCGAAACGTGGCTCGTTCACGTTAGCATCCGGGCGTCAGTCCTCGCTATACATCGACGCTCGCGTAACCTCGATGAGTCCCGAAGGATTGTCACTCATCGGCCCGCTCGGCCTCGAGGCGATTCGTGAGCGCGGATGGGCCGCCGATTCGGTTGGCGGCCTGACGCTCGGCGCCGACCCGATCGCGTGTGCGATCAGTTATGCGAGCGCAAGCAGCGGCGCGCCAGTGCGCGCCTTTACCGTGCGGAAGGAGCCGAAGTCGCACGGCACCGGCAAGCTGATCGAAGGTCCGTTCCGCGAAGGCGACCAGGTCGTGATCATCGAGGACACCATCACGACCGGAGGGTCGGCGCGGAAAGCGGTCGAGGCGGTCCGCGCCGCTGGCGGCAACGTGGTGGGTGTGCTGGCGCTCGTCGATCGCGAGGAAGGCGGGCGTGAAGCACTCGAGGCGGACGGTCTCGCCGTCACTTCGCTCACGACTGCGTCGGATATCGCTCCGCGAATCCCAAGTTGATCGGGCGGGAATCGCCCGCTTCGCCTCTCCGTATTACTGCATGCCGCTCTTCGGATAGCCGGCTGCCCACGAGGGACTGAGCGGTCGGAGTTGCAGCAGCCGATCGAGATGCGGAAGCACGAGCGTCTGACGAAAATGCTGCAGCATTCCTTCACCGTCATACTGATCGCGGAATTCGACCGCGGTCAGGTGCATGATGGTTCGAACGTGACGACCGAAACTTTGCGGCGATGAGTAGTCGAGGTGGTTCGCCACGTTGGCTACGGAGAATCCCGGGTTCTCGAAGAGTCGCGCGGCGCGCACCAACCGCGCGCAGGCGAGGTATTGCTTCGGCGCCGGTAGCTCCGCTCGGAAGAATCGACTCATCAACGTGCTCGGCAACACATCGAGGCGCTGTGCGAGCATCCGCACTGTCGAGACACGAGGCGGAACGAGAAACAGGGCTTCGAAAAAGCGCCAACAATCCGGCGGAGCCGCGGACAGATCGAGGGCGAGTAAGCTGATGGCTTGCCGCTGAATTTCCTCTCCTCGCGCGGACACGAGGTATTGGCGAAGCTGCCGCCATCCATCCGCATCGCGAACATCGACGAGCTGCCGAACCCCGGTCGAGCCGAGTGAGAGCATGGCGTACGGTGTCGAGCGGTCGAGTTGCGTGAGCAGCGCGACCGTCGGTACCCGTGGAAACTCACGCACGAGCGCAGCGACACCAGCCCGCGCGCGCTGATCGCATCGCGTCACGGAAACGACGACGGCGCTCGCGCGGTTGGTTTTGAGATCTTGCACGAGCTCCGCGACGGAATCGCGATGGAGCGCTTGATAGGATCCTTCGCCGGCAGCATCGACGCGAACGCGTTCGCTCGCGGTGAGCATGGTGGCGATGGCCAGCGGTGTGCGTGGCGGATTGTCGTAACGCATGGGCTTCGACTCGATCGGTGGGGGAACGAGGTCGAACCCGCGTCGGTTCGACGGGCGGACAACGTATGCGCCGCCAGTCATGTTCGCGTCATCGATGTATTAAATTTCTCTATGTCGCCGGCCGGGTGATCGCGACCAGTGTTCTTCGAGCACGGGTCGAGGAAAGTCCGGGCTCCATTGGGTGCGCTGCCAGGTAACGCCTGGGCGTCGCCGACTTCGGTCGGGCGGACGACGGACAGTGCCACAGAAAACACACCGCCGACATTCGCGGAAACGCGAATGGGCAAGGGTGAAAAGGTGAGGTAAGAGCTCACCGCGCGACTGGCAACAGTCGTGGCAGGGTAAACCCCAGCGGGAGCAAGGCCAAATAGGCAGCGAGAGGTGCCCACCTCGACAAAGACGCTGCGGGTAGGCTGCTAGAGGGAGCGGGTGACCGCGCCCCGAGAGGAATGATCACCGCGGCGGAGCAATCCGTTGCACAGAACCCGGCTTATAGGCCGGCGACAACGGCGCGCCGATCAAAACGATCGGCGCGTCGTCTTTTTCCGTGGCGGATCATTCGAGATCGTCGGGCGTCGGATTGACGCCGCTGCCGCGACGTTCCATCACGCGCGGCGCTTGCATCAACCCTGAACCTGGCATCCATCGGCCCGAGAATACCTGCCGCAGCGCGCGCCAGATCAGTCGCACCAGCATGACCATCAGCACGAGGACGACGAGCGCGACGACGAGGGTGATGATCGGATGATGCCAGATTGCGATCGCAACCGCAGTGACCAGTCCGAGCTCGGCGAGATTGGCGATGCCGTTGGTGGCCGGCTCTGGCGATGCATCGATCGCGTACCGAAGGCCGAGCTTTGTGGTGTGCGTCGTGATCGCGAGACCGCCGCCGAGGAGTGCGGCGACGAGCACGATGATGGGGTCGGCGTGCCATGCGGTTGCGGCGGCCAACACGGCCGCGGCGGGCGGCCGAATGAGACTGTGCAGCGTTTCCCACGCTGACGCTACGCCAGGAACGAGCGTCGCGACGAATTCAACCAAGTACAGGGCGACGGCGATTCCGATCACAATCCACTGGCCGAACGGCTCGATCGTGCTGGGCACGTTGTGCACCCAGCCAAACCGAACCGCGAGACCCGTGACCGCGACCGCGGCGTACAGGTTGAGGCCGGCTGCGTAGGCCAGCCCAAGACCCTGAACGAGCGTGATGAAGCTGAACACGTGCGACCCGCCTCCTGGTCAGAAGGCTTGGGACGTACTCCGGAGGTACTCTGGACGTACAGTCTTAGTCGAGCAAACGCAGCGGCATCACGAGGCAGAGATATGTCGACGGATCGGCCCAACCTTCGGGCTCGAGCGTCGCCGCACGCTCTGGTGCCTTAAACGTCAGTCGAACTTCTTCGGTGGGAATGTAGCGCAAGATCTCGAGCAGGTAGTTCGCGTTGAAGCCGATGTCGAGTGGATCGCCGGTGTAGCGAATCGCAAGCTCGTCCGTGGCTTCACCGAGGTCGGGCGTCTGTACGCTGAACTTGAGCATGCCCGCATTGAATGCGAGGCGAATGCGATGCGTCTGATCTGATGCGATGATCGACATGCGACGGAGCGCACTCGTCAGCGCCGTACGATCGGCGATGGCGACGCGGTTGTTGTCGCGCGGGATCACCTGATCGTAAGGCGGATACGGCCCCTCTATGAGTCGAGTGAATACAGCGGTGAAAGGGGAGCGGAAGCCGAGGTGATTTTCGCCCTTCGCGATCTCCAGCTCTTCGTCTTCCGGAAAGAGGCGACGTACCTGGTCGAGTGCTTTGGGAGGAACGATCAAATCCGTGGCAGGTGCGCCACCTGACTTGATGGGCATCTCCATTTTCGCGAGACGGTGACCGTTCGTCGCCACCATTCGCATCATGTCAGGCTTGAGCTCCCACAACACGCCGTTGAGGATCGGACGACTCTCCTCCGTCGACACGGCGAACGACGTGTGCGAAATGAGCTTTTGCAAATCGCCAGAACGAATGCGCCAGCTTTCGTTGAACCGAACGTTTGGAAACGCGGGGAACTCGTCGCGCGGAAGTCCGAGGATCTTGAAATGCGTGCGACCACAGTCGAGCGTCACGCGTTGCTCACCAACCGCGGCGATGCGTGCAGGCGCCGGCGGGAGCTCGCGTGCGATCTCGCTCAGTTTTTTGGCAGGTACCGTGATTGCGCCCGGCGTTTCAACGTCGGCCGCGACTTCGGTGGTGACAGCGATATCCAGATCGGTGCCTGACAACCGAATGCCTTTATCGGTTGCCTCGACCAGGATGTTCGCAAGCACCGGCAAGGTCGTCTTCGCCGGAATGCTTGCGGTTACCGCGGCAAGACCCTCCTGCAATTTTTCACGGGAGATGGTAAACCGCATCACCGCTCCTCTGATGTGCAAGACTGCGTCGCCATACTAGTTCTTTTCTAAGATCAATTAACTAGTAGTCGTAGTAGTAGCTGTGGAGGCGTGGAAAACCGCTGGAACTTACATCAATTCAAGCAGTTCGACTATAGCCAGGCGTGTGGATTATTTGGGAAGAACGTCGGCCATCCACGCGCGACTCGGTTCGTCAGGGCCGGTCACTAGACTACCTGTGGAAAATGAGGCGGTCCATGTTCAATTCCGGAGGCTTTCCAACGCCACCTGTACCTTTCCCACACGTTGGGCAAAGGAGGGATCCTCGGTCATCATCGCGGCGACGCGCTCGATGCTGTGGATTACCGTGGAATGATCCCGCCCTCCGAACGCGGCGCCTATCTCGACGAGCTGCATCCCGAGCAGCTCCCGCATGAGATGCATCGCGACCTGGCGCGGAACGGTGAGATTCTTGGTGCGGGTCTTGGACCGGAGTCCTTCGGTCGTGACTCCCCACTCTTTTGCCACGGCCTGCTGTATGGCGTAGGTATTGAGCACCGGGCCGCCGGACCCGCCGCTCGCCTCCATCGCTTTGAGCTTGTCGCGCAAGGCGTCCCGCGCCACCTCGACCGTGATCTCGCGGTGTTTGAGAGAGGCGTACGCGAGGAGCTTGATAATCGACCCCTCGAGCTCTCGAACGCTCGACCGGACATTCTCGGCGATGAACCGAACGACATCCTCGGGGATCGTGAGCTCGAGGTGATCGCGCCGGGCCTTCGTTCGAAGAATGGCGATGCGATGCTCGAGATCCGGCATCTCGATGTCTGCGACCATGCCCCACTGGAAGCGTGAGACGAGGCGAGCTTCCAACCCCGGGATCTCGGATGGTGGGCGATCGCTCGTCAGAACGATCTGGCGGCCCGCTTCATAGAGCGCGTTGAAGGTGTGAAAGAACTCCTCCTGCATCGCTTCCTTGCCCTTCAGGAAGTGAACGTCGTCCACGAGGAGAAGGTCCGTCTCTCGAAAGCGCCGGCGAAAATCAGGAGTCGTTCGGTTCTGAATTGCCGCGACGAGCTCGTTGGTGAACTGCTCGGTCCCGATGAAGGTGATGCGAGTGTCGGGTTTCCTTTCCAGGATGTCATGACCAACGGCCTGCATCAGGTGCGTCTTGCCGAGCCCGGTGTCGCCGTAAATAAAAAGCGGGTTGTAGACCTTTCCGGGGGCTTGGGCGACGGCATGGGCGGCGGCGGCGGCGAGCTCGTTCGACTTGCCGATGACGAAGTCATCGAACGTATATCGGTCGCTTAATGGTGGCGACGTGGTGCCGCCATTCTGTACCTGAATCTGCGGCTTTTGGGCAGGTGGAACGACAAAAAAATCCATCTGCTGCCGAGCCTTTCGCTCTTCGGTGACCTTGAAGATCACGGCGATCGGCTGGCCAAGCGACATCGGCGCTAGGCTGGCGAGAAGCTGGGAGTGTTTGGACTCGTTCCAATCGGCGGCGAACTGATCGGGGCAGCCGACGTAGAGTGTGCTGCCGTCGAGTGACAGCGCTTCCGTCGGCTCGAGCCAGGTCCTGAACGTTTGCTCGGGAAGCTCCTGTCGGGCCCGATCGAGCAATCGGCTCCAAGCTTCGTGCGCGGTCAATGTCATGGCGGGGGAGCGAAGCTAGAGACGCAATGTGGAAAAATCAATTGTGTGAGCGCACACATTGAACGCATTCGCTCAAGTCCCTTGATCCATCCCACTGCGACTGATAGCTTTAGCGACTGCTTTCCACCGTTTTTGTTTGGAGTGGTCAATGGGCAAGCCAACGTATCGTCCCCGGAACAAGCGCCGCATCAAGACCCATGGTTTTCGTGCGCGCATGGAAACCAAGTGGGGACGTGCAACACTCAGCCGTCGCCGAAAAAAGGGACGTAAGCAACTCACCGTTAAGCTGCCGAGCAAGTACGCAGGCGCCTGACAGCGGATTTGGTTTTCCGCGTCGAAACCGACTGACGCGGAGCGGTGATCTTGAGACCGTCATTCGAGAGGGGAAGCGAGTTCGGACCGTGCATCTCGATGCTCGGGTCCTCGCTTCCCCTCTCGGGTTTCCACGCATTGGAATAGTCGTCCCGCGGCATCAACATTCCGCAGTCGACCGTAACACGCTCAAGCGGCGGCTTCGCGAGCTCGTGCGCGTGGCGCTCCTTCCGGCAATGCGGGGCTTGTCACCGATCGACGTCGCGATTCGTGCGCGCCGCGAGGCGTATCAGGCAACGATGGAGTCGCTTCGAACCGACGTGTTGGCGATTCGGTCGCGTGTCACGAGCGACTCCGTTTCCACGTAGGGTGATCAGGCATGCGACAAGTGCTCATCCTCTTCGTGCGCGGGTACCAGGTGGCGCTATCGCCGTTGCTGCCTGCCTCTTGCCGCTATTATCCAAGCTGTTCCGCATACGCTATCGAGGCGCTCGAGCGCCATGGAGCGCTGCGGGGCGGCTGGCTTGCGCTGCGACGTATCGCGCGGTGCCACCCATTTCGGCCGGGCGGGTACGACCCGGTCCCATAGCACTTCACATCTTTCTGCATGGATAGACGCACCATACTTGCGCTCGTGCTGATGGCGATTGTGTTCATCGTCACGCCGATCCTGTTTCCATCGTCGCGCCCAAAGACGCCGGCGGTGGACACCACAGCGATTACGACTCCAGCACCAGCAGCGGCGAACACGACGGCAGTGAGTGCGACAGCAGCGCCCACCGCAGCCACTCCACCCAGCGCACAACAACCAGCCGCGACCGCGGCGCCTACGCCCGCCGCACCGCATCAGCCACGCGTAGCCGCTGAGTCAGTTTCGGTCGCAACGCCGCGCGCGAACTTCACGCTGCTCAACCCCGGTTCGGCGCTCGCATCAGTGTACGTGCACGGGTTCAAAGACTTGCGGCCGGGCAGCCGCGATACCGTGCGATTGCAACAGAGCCCAGCGCGCGGACCTCTGCTTCGCTACCGACTCGCGCTCGGTCGCGACACGATTGCGCTCGACACCGTTGCGTTCACCGTTCGCCAAAACGGTCCGACAACGACGTTCGCGGCCACGAACCCGGCGATCACGATCGAGAATCAAACGACGAACGACGGCTTCCGACTGGCCGTGCGCGGCACGGTGACCGGCGCGCCCACCGGGTCCGCGCTGATCGTCGATCTGCCGTCGGAACTGCGATCGCAGGAAGCGGACACGGTCGACGATTTGCGGCACCTCGCGTTCGGCTTCAAACGTCCGCACCGAGATGTCGTGAGCATCGCGTTCTCGAAGCTCGACAGCTTGCAGACTCGCGTCGACACAGGCGACATGACGTGGGTTTCGGCGCGCAACAAGTACTGGCTCGTCGCGGTGATGACGCCGGTCGGAAAGACTGCACCGGTGTTTCGCGATGTCGAGACTCGCGGCGGGAGCTATACCGGCAAAGTGGCGCGCGTTGCATACGCCACGACGGCAATGCCGCTGACCAACGGTCAGTTTGCGTTCGACATCTATGCCGGCCCGCAGACGTGGCAAGAGCTGCACGCGTTGGGCAACGAGCTGGAAAACGTCAATCCGTACGCGGGCTTTCTCCATGCGGTCGTACAGCCGTTCGCAACGATCGTGATGCGCGTGTTGCTATGGATGAAGGCGAGCTTCCACCTGAATTACGGGTGGGTGCTCGTGCTGTTTGGCGTCGTGATTCGCCTTTTGCTCTGGCCGCTCAACCAGAAGGCGATGCGAACGAGCCTTCAGATGCAGCGCATTCAGCCGGAAGTCAGCGAAGTTCAAAAGCGATACAAGAACGAGCCGGAGAAGCAGCGCGACGCACTGATGAAGCTGTACCAGGAGCACGGCATGAGCCCGCTGAGCCCACTGCTCGGCTGTCTCCCGATGCTGTTACCGATGCCGATTTTGTTCGCGCTCTACTTCGTGTTCCAGAACACGATCGAGTTCCGCGGCGTCTCTTTCCTCTGGCTGCCCGACCTTTCGCTGAAGGATCCGTTCTTCATCACGCCGATCGTGATGGGCGCGTCGATGTTCCTGCTCTCGTGGATCGGCATGCGGGGCACGCCGCCGAATCCGCAGACCCAGATGATGAGCTACATGATGCCGGTGCTGTTCACCGTCATGTTCCTCAACTTTGCGTCCGGCTTGAACCTGTACTACGGCGTGCAGAACATCGCGGCGCTTCCGCAGCAATGGATGATCAGCCGTGAGCGGGCGAAGGCCGGCGTACCTGCGAGCACGACCTCTGCACGGGGTGGAGGGACACGCAAGACGTAGACGGCATGGCATGAGGATCACGTACATCGGGCACGCGACGCTCCTGTTGGAGATTGGAGGAGCGAGACTTCTGACGGACCCGAATTTCGACGCGAAGCTCGGCAGGATCCTGCCGCGGGTGTCACCGCCGGGCATCGCGCTCGAGAAGCTGCCGGCGCTCGACGCGATTCTCCTCACGCACGCCCACGCCGACCATCTGTCCTTCGACTCGCTCGAGCGGCTGCCGAAGACAGTTCCTCTCTTTGCGCCGCCGGCCGTGGCGAAGTGGCTTCGCCGACTCGGGGTGTCGAACGCGGTCGACTTGCCGGCGGGAGAATCGGTCGTCGTCGGCGACGTTTCGATTCATGCCGCAACGGCGACGCACCGCGGCAACCGCTACGGGTATGATCGATGGCGGAGCACGGCCAACATGTATCTGCTCGACGGCGGCGAGACGGCGTTCTTCGCCGGTGATACGGCGCTCACCGAAGGGACGCACCACCTGGTCGAACGAACGCTTTGGGATTACAAGCGCGCACTCGACCTTGCGCTGTTGCCGATCGGATACGCACCCTGGTGGAAGCCGGGATTCCGAAAGGGACATCTGACGCCGAACGACGCCCTCACGCTCTTCGAACGACTTCGTGCACGAGCTTTCGTCCCGTATCACTGGGGAACGTTCCGACACGTCACCGCGACCGCGCACGACGCCATTCGTCGGCTGCGTGCGCAGCTCGAGGAGCATCACCTGCGCGCGGCGGTTCGGATCCTGGAGCCCGGGGAGGTATTGGAGTACGACAGCGCACCTCAGGTGAGATGAGCGTTCCAGTCGCTGGTGCGCTGGATCTGTCTGACACCATCGTGGCGATTGCGACCGCCCCGGGTCGTGGGGCTCTCTCCGTCGTTCGATTGTCCGGACCGGCCGCTCACCGGCTCGCGCAGTCCGCGCTCGACCGATGGCCGCCAACTCCGCGGCGCGCGACGCTAAGCGTTGTTCGCGACGCGCAGGGTGCCGAGGTGGATCAAGCGGTCGTGATCCGATACGACGCGCCGGCGTCGTTCACCGGCGACGATGCCGTCGAGATAATCACGCACGGCGGATCGGTCGTTCCCGCAACGGTGGTGGCCGCCTTCATCTCGCGTGGCGCTCGTCAGGCGCAGCCTGGGGAGTTCACGCGCCGAGCCGTGCTCAACGGAAAGCTCGACATTCTGCAGGCTGAAGCGACCGGCGATCTCGTCAACGCGAGCTCGCGCGCCGGCCAACGTGTGGCGCTCCGGCAGCTCGATGGTGGCTTGAGTCGGCGCGTTCTCGCGCTACGCGATCAACTGATTGGCCTCGAAGCGCTCATCGCCTACGACATCGACTTCCCCGAGGAAGATGACGGACCCATCGCTCCGGAGCGGATCTCACGCGCGACGGACGAGCTGATCGAAGCGCTCGAGAATCTGCTCGCGACGGCGCGCGCCGGCGAGCTCGTGCGCGAAGGCGCTCTCGTTGTGCTCGCCGGTGCGCCCAACGTCGGAAAGTCCTCGCTGTTCAACGCGCTCCTCGGCCACAATCGAGCGATCGTCACCGACATTCCAGGAACGACGCGCGATGCCATCGAGGCGGTGATCGACACGCCGCTTCTTCCACTCCGACTCGTCGACACCGCCGGCCTTCGTCGCGCGGACGATCCGGTCGAACGCATCGGAGTGGAAGTCAGCGAATCCTATCTGACTCGCGCGTCGGTCGTCCTCGCGTGCGCGGATTCGCCGACGACGGCCAGTGCCCTGATTACGGAGCTCCGTGGACGAACATCGGCGCCGGTGATCCTCGTTCGGACGAAAACCGATGTGTGTCCCGCGACAAACATCGAGATCGAGTCGGGGCGTGCGGCACTCGGCGCCGTTGCCGCGCTTGGCGTCAGCGCCGAATCAGGGCATGGACTCGACACGCTGGTCGCGATGACCGCGCATGCCGCGGAGCACGACGCCGGCGGCCTCGAGATCGACGCTCCCGTGTTGACGCACGCGCGTCATCGCTTCGGCGTGTCGCGCGCGCTCGACGAGGTGCGTGAGTTTCGCGCTCGGCGCCACGAGGGAAACATTCCCGCGCTCGTGGCCGCGGTTCATCTCAGAGAGGCTGCGCGGTCGCTCGAAGAGCTTGTGGGTCGAGTCGATGTCGAGGACGTTCTGGACGAAGTGTTTCGACGTTTCTGCGTCGGCAAATAGGACGAGAATGGCTCGGCAGATCCTTCCGGAGCGGAAGATTCTTCCGCCCTCGAAACGTCTTACGCCGTCATCACAGCTGCCTGTGAAAGCGCGCTGATTTCGGCGGCGGCGGCTCGCACCGCCCACGCCAATCCGTTCGCCGAAATGGCGGCGTCGCACATGCGCGCGCCGAGGTAGTAGCCGGCGCGCTGCGGCAGCACGTAGCGGTCGACGGTGCGTGCTTCGTCGCTCATGCCGTCGGACAAGTAGCGCAGCCGAAGCCCGAGTCCGGAGCGATCGAGCTCGCCGGCGAGCGCGCGTGCCATGACGGATTCGAGCTGACGCACATCGGCGTATTGGCGGCGTTCGTAGCCGAAGTATTCCCACGCCGCGTGGCCTGGGCTGATCGCGCGGGACGCGTGAACGGCGAGGCCTTCGTTGATTAAGAGTTCTCTCAACGTGGCGCGACGTCCGGTGTCCCAATATGAGTAGTAGCCGCTGGACTCCATGACCACGTCGCGAATCGCGCTCCGGCTCGTCGGCGAGGTGTAGCGCACGACGTGTGCGATTTCATGCGCCAGCCAGAGGGGAATCAGCTCTGGATCGAGGCCGAGGCCTTCGGTTTGCGGGTTCGTGATTCCGGTGAAATGCTCGAGGCACACGAAGGCCGTGCCGCGTCCGTCGACGACGAGCTCACCGGCGTTGGCGGCGCCGACGCCGACCATCAAGACGACGTCGATATCGCAGTCGATGGCCAGCAATTCGCGACACTGCTGCTCGGTACTTCGCGCGAGTGTGACGACGTCCGTACGGTCGAGCATTCCGAGCAGATCCGCGCGGTCGTGATGCACCGTCGATCGCGCGATATCCGTGAAGTGCGGACTGTCGGGATCGATGACGTAATTGTCCCAGTACGGCTGCAGGATTTTGCGATGGGCGGCGAAGTATTGCTGGTAGGCGGCGAGGCGATCGGTGCTATCCAGAACAGCGAGAAAGTCGGGTAGCAGATTGATCAGCATTCGACCGGGGCGCGGGGAGAGGCGGCGCGTCACATCGCTCGGAGGCGGAATGATACAGATGTCCTCACAGGCGAACAAGAGCCGAGGGTCGTGACTGGCACAGTTTTTCCTTTTGAGGCTCGCGGGAAAGCAGGACGAAGACCGAGAGGCACCGATGACCACGCTCCAACAAGTCGAGCTGCAATGCCCTATCTGCGAGACCCGGTTCCGGTCGCAGTCTGTGGTGTCGACGAACTCGTTCGGCGGCAAACGCACAGACTTTCACGAACGCGCCGCGGGCACGCAGCCGTTGCCCTATCTGATCCACACCTGCAATCGGTGCGGGTACTCCGGATCTGATCGGGATTTCACTGAAGACGCCGATGTTTCGCCCGTGCTGAAAGAGCGGGTGTGGAATGAGCTCGCGCCGTGTGTCTCGTGTGGCACACTGGCGGGTTCGGACAAATACGAAGCCGCGGCGAAAGTCGCGGAGTGGCAAGGAACGGAAGCGCGACATGTAGCGGACCTGCTGCTGCGCGCTGCGTGGTGCTGTGTGGATGAAGGGGATGTCGAAGCCGAGCGGTTTTTCCGTCGCAGAGCCGCGTGGAAGTTCGAGGAGGCTCTCGACAGCTTTGACGGGGTGGCGCGCGACGAGCGAGCAGTCCTGACCTATCTGGTCGGTGAACTGTGGAGGCGAGTGGGGGACACGAAGCTTTCCGCTGCCTGGTTCAACCGGGTGGCCTCGGAGATCGTGGACGCGCAGACGCAGCAGTGGGTGATCGACGCTGCGAGGCAACAGAGAGATTGCCCGCGGGAATGGTTTGGATGAACTGAGGGAAGAGGGAAGGGGGAAGCGGGAAGAGGGGGGACGAGGTGAAGGGGAAGAGAGAACGGCACACCGACTCAACGTTCGGTGTGCCGTTCTGATTTCCCTCATCCCTCGAATCTCTTCCCCCCTCTTCCCGCTTCCCTCTTCCCCCTTCCCTCATCTCGTACCAAACAGTCGATCACCCGCGTCGCCGAGTCCAGGCAAGATGTATCCGCGATCGTTCAACTCTCGATCGAGCGCTGCGCAGTAGACGGTGACATCGGGATGCGCCGCCGCGAGGCGCTGTACGCCCTGTGGCGCGGCGACGAGGCACATGAATCGAATTCGCGTCGCGCCGGCGCGCTTCAAGGACGATACCGCCGCCGCGGCGCTGCCGCCGGTGGCAAGCATCGGATCGAGCACGAAGAAGTCGCGCTCCCCTGCGTCGCTTGGAACCTTGAAGTAGTAGTCGACCGGTTCGAGCGTCGCGTGATCCCGATAGAGGCCGATGTGCCCAATTCGTGCACCGGGAACGAGACGATAGATGCCTTCCACCATCCCGAGGCCCGCGCGAAGGATCGGCACGAGCGTCAGCTTTTTGCCGCTAATGCGCTTCGTCGTCGTTCGCTCGAGCGGCGTGTCCACCACGGCGTCTTCGAGCGCGAGCTCACTCGTCGCCTCGTAGGCCATCAGCATGGCGATCTCGTCGACCAGCTCCTTGAAGATCTTCGTTGGAGTTTCGCGATCTCGTAAGATGCTGACTTTGTGCTGCACCAACGGATGCGAAACGATGCGCAAAGTCGGGTAACGGGGGGTGGTGTCCATGGCGCGCAAACTACTATTTTCGCGCTCATGGTAGAATACCGAGCCCGTCGCTAGCGATGTTGCCCCCCAAGAGAACCAACTGGTGGCGACTCGGCTGGATGCTCGGCGCCCTGATGGTTGGCGCCTGGGTAGTATCGCTGATCGGCGTTGTGGTCTGGGAGCGACGCGATACCGCGCGGCCGGCGTCGGCCATCGTCGTGTTGGGGGCGGCGCAGTACGTCGGGCATCCCTCACCAGTGTTGCGCGCGCGCATCGATCATGCGATCGATCTGTATCGCCGGGGCCTCGCGCCGAAGATCATCTTCACCGGCGGGTTTGGCGATCGCGACACCACCAGCGAAGCGGCAGTCGGCCAACGGTACGCGCTCGAGCATGGCGTTCCCGCCCGCGACATTCTCATCGAGAACAGCGGCCGGTCCACGGCGGAGTCACTTCAGCAGGTGGCGCGACTCATGGAAGCGGAGCCGACGCGTACAGTGATTCTCGTCAGCGATCCGTTTCACATGCTGCGACTATCGATCCTCGCGCGCCGGTTTGGGCTCACGCCGTACACGTCGCCAACTCGTACCAGTCCGATCTCGTCGAGCCGGCGCGAATCGTGGAAGTACGAAGTCGCCGAGTCGATCAAGGTGCCGATTTCGTTTCTGCTCGAGCGGCGGGAGTAGCGGCGATGGGCAGCGCGCTCAGCGCGCCGCGGAGCCAGGCCCAATAGGCGCCGCCCCCGACCTCAGGAACGTCGTTGTGGCCGGCGCGGTGAACGATGAGCAGCTCGCCCTTGTGGAGCGCCGCGGCAAAGACCTCGCGGCCCATGGATACGGGTATGACAAAATCATTATCACCGTGCGCGACCCAGACCGGCGCCTCCAGCGAACGCACACGCCGAAGCGTGTCGTAGTGAACCCGCGAAACCAGCTTCCAGAATGCGGACAAGCCAGGCAGGTACATCCGCGCGCCCATCGCAAGCGCGGACGAGAACGGCGATTGCAGAATGACGACTCGCGGCAACTCGGCTGAGGCGAGCTCGACGGCAATCGCGGTGCCGAGCGAATGACCAAAAAGAGCGATGTTGCTGAGCGGGAGGCCGGTGGTATCTCGCAAATAGGCGAGTGCCGCGGCCGCGTCGCGCGCCGCACCAGTGTAGGTGGGCGTGCCATCGACGCCGTCGTAACCGCGATACTCCGGGAGCATGACGCACACGCCATTGCGACGCGAGACTTCAGCCGCCCACGGAACGAGCCAGCGTGCAACGTCGGCATTGCCATGAAATGCCAACATCGCGCGCCCGTCCCGCGTGCAGTCTCCCACGATGTACGCGAACAGCTCGACGCCGTCGGATGAGCGATAGCGGACTTGGCGAGCCGCGACGGGCGCCGCCGGCACGTTGCCGGGTGGCTGGAAGACGATGCGCTCCTGGAATTTCCAGAGCACAGCCAGCACTCCGGCATACAACAGCACGGCTACGATCGCGGCGAGCAACAGAACGGGAATCACACGCGAGGGAGCCAAGGGTTCGCCACCAGGGTTCCTGTGATCGTCAGAGGAGTGCAATTTAGAGCGATGCGTATTCCGATCGAAACAATTCGATTGCCGAACGGACTTTTTGTTTCGCTGTCCGAAGATCACACGGCGCCGATCGTCGCAGTGAACCTGTGGTATCACGTCGGATCGGCGAACGAACGACTCGGGCGCACCGGATTCGCACATCTGTTCGAGCACATGTTGTTCCAGGGCTCGGCTGACGTGGAAGCCAACGAGCACTTTGAATTGATTCAGCGTGCCGGCGGCACGCTGAACGGCTCGACGTGGCTCGAGCGCACGAACTATTTCGAGACGGTACCGTCCAACCAGCTCGAGCTTGCGCTCTGGCTGGAAGCGAATCGCATGGGCAAGCTGCTCCCGGCGATGACGCAGCAGAAGCTCGATACCCAGCGCGAAGTCGTGATGAACGAGCGACGCTGGACCATGGACAACCAGCCGTATGGAACCTGGCTGGAGAAGCTCCCAGCGCTCTGCTTTCCGCCGGAGCATCCATTCCACCACTCGCTGATCGGCTCGATGGAAGATCTGGCCGCCGCGAGCTTGGATGACGTCGCGCAGTTCTTTGCCACGTACTACACCCCAGACAACGCCGTGTTGTCGGTGGCCGGCGATTTTGAGCCCGCGACAGCGATTCGGCTGGTCGAGGAACACTTCGGCGGAATCCCTCGCGGGAAGGGCAAGCCGCCGCTGCCGGACATGTCGCTTCCGCCGGTGTTCGGCCAGTGGAAGCGCGAGGTATCGCCGGACGAGATCATGCTGCCGCGTCTCTTCCTGGCATTTCGGTCGCCCGCGTTCGGAACTCCCGAGTATTACGCGGCCAGCGTGTGCGGCGCGGTGCTCGGCCTGAGAAATGGCAGTCGACTACGCAGGCGCCTCATGCGAGAGCGACAGGTTGCCGCGGAAGCGACCGCATTCACATTCGATCTCGCGAAGGGGAGCGACCTCCTGGTCATCGACGTGACCGCGCGACCCGGCATCGGTGCGGAGCAGATCGAGCAGGAGGTTGCATACGAGATCGACGCCGTCTTGCGCGACGGCATCGACGCCGTAGAGCTCCAGCGAGCCGTGGCTCTCATTCAGACGTCCTTTGTGTCGTCGATGCAGCAGGCGGGCGAGCGCGCGGATCGGATCTCGCTGTTCGCCACCTATTTCGGAAAGCCTGAATTGATCAACGAAGAAGTCGATCGTTACCAGGCCCTCACGGTCGACGACGTCAACCGATTCGTGCAAGAACGGCTTGGCGAAAACAATCGCGCGAGTTTGCTGTACGTGCCGCGAGACAATGCCCCCGGCGAGTTGGTCGGCGCGGGCGCAGCCGCTGAGGCACAGTGAGCGCCCCCGCCGTAGCCAAAGCTCCGCGGCCGCGTCCCGGGCCGCCGCGCGAATATCAATTTCCTCGTTTTTACCGGCGCCGCCTCGAGAACGGACTGGAGCTCGTCGTCGCGCCGGCGACGAAGCTTCCGATCGTCACCGTTGCCGTGGTGGTGGACGCCGGGGCGATTTGCGATCCGCCGGGCCGCGAAGGCACGGCGCAGCTCACGGCGAAGCTGCTCATCGAAGGCACGCAAACGAGCGATGGCGCCGAACTGACAGAGCGGTTCGAGCGACTCGGCGCGACGATCGACGCCGAGGCGGACTGGGATGCCGCGGCGATCACGATGACCGCGCTCGCCGAACATCTGCCCGCGGCGTTCGATCTCCTCGGAGAAGTTCTGCGAACTCCGGCATTCCGGTCGCGTGAAGTCGCGCGGCTCAAGGCGGAACGAATCGCGGAGCTACTCCAGCTTCGCGCCGAGCCGCGCGGTCTGGCGGACGAATTGTTCTCGCGCTTTCTCTATCAGCCGTCGTCGCGATACGCCAAGCCCGACGGTGGCGACGAGAAGTCTGTCGAATCGATCGAACGCGAGCATCTGATCGCGTTCTACGAGTCGAGATATCTGCCCGGCGGCGTGAGCATCATCGTAGCGGGCGATATCACGGTGGATCGCGCCGAGGAGCTGGCGCGGCGCGTGTTTGGCGATTGGCAGCACGGAGCGCCGCAGCCAATCATCGGCGACGATCTTCCTGCGCGCACGCAGCGCGCAGTGCACATCGTCGCAAAACCCGAGGCGCCGCAGTCTGAGCTTCGCATTGGCCACGTCGGCATTCCGCGAAATCATCCGGATTTCTTTCCGGTCAACGTGATGAACGCGGTGTTGGGCGGCCTGTTCAACTCGCGGATCAATCTCAATCTTCGCGAAGCGCACGCGTACACGTACGGCGCATTCTCGTCGTTCGATTGGCGGCGACAGGCGGGGCCGTTCGTCGTATCGACGGCGGTGAAGTCGGACATCACCGATGCGGCAGCGCGCGAAGTGTTGCTCGAAATCGACCGCATGCGCGCCGAAGCGATCTCGGCGGATGAGCTGTCGCTGGCCACGAGCTATCTCGACGGCGTGTTCCCGATTCGCTTCGAGACCACTGCGGCAATTGCCGCCGCGTTGTCGGTGCTCGTGATTCACGGACTGGCCGACGACTACTACGATCGCTATCGGGACCGAGTGCGAGCGATCACGACGGAGCAGATCTTTCAGGCGGCGCAGCGCTATTTACACCCTGAGCAGTTGCAGCTCGTTGTCGTCGGCGACCCAGCGGCGATTCGCGAGCCGCTCGGCAGTCTCGGTTTTGGTCCGATCACCGTCTACGACGCCCTGGGCCAGCCGACGACATGACGTCCGGGGACGCCGGAGCGACGTCGGAATCGGTTGAGCCCGGAAAGATCTCCGGGCGGCGGAGTTATACAGGACGGATCATCGCGGTCGACACCGACACGGTGCGGTTTCCGAACGGTTCGACCGGCGAGCTCGACATGATTCGGCATCCTGGTGCGAGCGCGGTCGTACCTTTTTTGAGCGAGCCGAGCGGTGATGATCCTCAGCTGCTCCTGATCAAGCAGTATCGCTACGCGGCTGAGCAGTACTTGTACGAAGTGCCGGCGGGACGCCTCGAGCCCGGAGAGGATCCGCGCGATTGTGCGATCCGTGAGCTGCGTGAAGAAGCGGGCTGTACTGCAAGGTCGATCGAGTTTCTGACGACGATCTATACGACGCCAGGCTTCACGGACGAGCGGATTCATCTGTACCTCGCGACCGGCCTCGAACGTGGCGAGACGGCTCACGAAGCCGACGAGTTCATGACCGTTGAAACGATGGCTCTTTCGCAGGCGCTCCGGTTGATCGAAGAGGGCTCGATCTCGGACGGAAAGACCGTCGTCGCAATCCTGTT
>Ga0070679_100000073_pt1 | contig 75025 bp, 116 predicted proteins | sample KBSC63BmetaG_FD_65652 | JGI IMG/M metagenome (GOLD analysis project Ga0070679, IMG submission 65652) | Corn rhizosphere microbial communities from Kellogg Biological Station, Michigan, USA - KBS C6-3B metaG | ecosystem: Host-associated > Plants > Roots > Rhizosphere | place: USA: Michigan... | reverse complement strand
GTCCTATTGAGCAAAACATGAATGAGTTGGGGGATAAACTCAAACAGTACATCGAGGTATATAATTTTGAACTGAATTGTATTAGGGACTACTTAGGCATAAACGAGGTAAAGGACGGCTCACAGGTCAACCCACGGATAGGGTTAGGGGTGATGCAAGGGCAACAAGCAGCCTCAAACTTGGCCACAGCACACATCTACGGCGGGTGGGTGTCACTGATGACCGACACCTGCGAAGCAGCGGCGATACTCTTTTGGGATGCACTCAATACCCCAGAAACCAATGATATGTACATTAGGTTGCTCGGTAAGCAAAATGCCGACTTCTTGCTGTATAACAAGGAACTAACAAGGTCTAACTACCTGACTAAGATAAGCGTTAATATGTCCACGCAGGACAGGATGTGGCTCAATCAACAGATAGAAGTAGCATTGGCTCAAGGTAAGTTACAGTTAGAAGATGCTCTTATGGTCAATAAGTACGCAGCCTTTAACATTGAGTACGCCATACGTTACCTTTCCTTCATGGAGAAAAAGCGTACCCAAATGGCACAGCGTCAGCAAATGCAGTTAGCGCAGCAGCAACAGCAGGCTACCCAAAGCCAAGCTGATTCTTTAATGCAACAAAAACAACAAGCAGAAATTGATAAAGATAAGAGAGATGCAGCTAAGATTGAAAAAGAAGCTATTAATGACCATAAATTATTAATACAACAATTAATTAATGCTGCACTTTTAGAGCAGCAAAAAACCGGACAACCACTTCCGGATTATGTTCAATTAGCTATAAACGAACAGTTAAAAGGCAAAGTTTTAGAACAAGAGGCACAGATAGAAGCCCTTACTGACGCATTAGAAATACATGATTTACAAATGACGCAAAATATAATACAGCAACAAAGTCAACAGTCTCAATCACCGGAAGCAGTTAATCAACAACAGCAAGCGCCGGGGCAGCAAGCGGCTTAATTATATTTAAGTTTGCAAATTCTCCACGATACTTAACCGCAGCGCTATTATATGCGAGAGCTGCTTTTTCTTCTATTTTAAATAACCCCAGATAAACATTTTTACCATCTATTCTAATTTGACTTCTCCAGCATGTGCTATTGGAAGATTTAAATTTGTAAACCCCCAAATATTGAGATGAAGAATTTCTCATGGATGTTCTATTTTGAGCGTTTTGAATGCGAGATGCTGCTCTCAAATTTTCAATCCTATCATTCCCGCAGTTTCTATCTATATGGTCGACGTTTTCAGGTAAGTAGCCGTAATGCCATAGGAAAATTATTCGGGAAGCAATAAACACTTTGCTATTTAAATATACTTTGCGCCTACGCTCGTGCCTTTTGGTGGAAAAATAACCCGCCTCATCACCGGGATTTTTCTTGTAATTACTACTTATTATTTTCCAATAAAGGACTCCGTCTTTGTAATCAAATGTATTCCGTACCAGTTCTTGTGTAAGTTCCATAAAAATAAAAAAACCTATTAAGGGTTCAACCGATTGCGCCAGTCTCCCCCAAATAGGGTTTTAATGTTTTTGATGCGGAGCGCAATTCCGAATTACAATTCAAATATAAGTAATATCCTACTAATTTGCAATAGTTAACGTAAAGCCAAACTATGTCCATTAACAAACCAAAGTATAGCACCCAATATCACCAATAGGATAATAATGCCTTTAACAATGGTAGGAATAGGCCAAATATACCGCTCGAATACCCAAAGTATGAGTGCGACAACCCCTAAGAATATCAGTAAGTAAAGAAGTTGTACGAGGATTTGCATGGTGTGATAACAAAAAATAATGTCAAAAGTTTGGACATTATTACTTTAAGTTATAGATTTATACAAAAATTGTCAAAATATGGCTTTGTCGCAACTTGAACAAGAATACTACAACGACCTTTTAGCACCACCAATTGATGAAACAATACCACCCGCAGACGACACTCCGCCTGCCGATGATACCCCACCAGTTGACCCGCCAATAGATACTCCACTTGCTGACGAAATACCGCCAGTCGATGAAGTTCCGCCCGTAGTAGTGACTCCACCAGTTGTTACACCGCCCGTAGATACGCCTTCGGTTTCAACCAAAAAATACATCCCTCTCGAAGATGAGAAAACCATCTACGACACTTTAGCTAAAAAGTACGGGCATGAAAGAATGAAACCCGAAGAAAAGGCTTTAGCTTTTATAGCACAGCAAAATCCGGGTTTAGACGAAAACGAAATACTATTTATTGCGGCAAATGACTACGGTATAGGCGTTGACAAGATTAGCGACGAAGATTTAACCGACGAACAGATATTAAACCTTAAAAAACAGGAAATATCCCGTAAAAAGCTAATGTACCAAGCCGACCAATTCTTTAAAGAAGAAGCCGGAAAGGTAGAATTGCAGGGATATGACCCGCTTGACCTTGACCCTGACTATAAATCTTATCAGGAAAGGCAAATTCAGGCTCAAAAAGACGAAGAAGAACGCAGTAAGAAATTTAACGAAATATTAAACGATATCCAAACTACCGCCTCATCATTAGCGGAACATACAGAAAAGGTTGAAGTTGACATCGACGAAAGCAAGTTGCCTTTTGATTTAAACTTTAAACTGGACAAAACAAAACAAGATAAGCTGTCTGACTATGCACAACGGTATTCGCCGTCTGATGCAGAAGTTAGTCAATTCACAGACCCGAAAACAGGCAAGTTCGACTATAAGGGTTACCTGACTTATCTTATTCCATCTGTATTTGCCCGTGAATTACTAAAAGCAGGCGTCAAGCAAGGCATCACCACAGACCGCGAAAAATTCATCGAAAAGGAACTCAAAAATTCCACGTTAAGGAATAATGAGGCTTCCAAAGTAGTGGATAAGGAGTTTGATTTGGTTGATGCGTGGACGTTTGGTAAATAATTAACAAAAAACGTCGAACTTAACAACTTAAAAAAATGGCATACAACAACACAGGCCAGAACCCATCACAGGTTTCTTTAGCCAATATTAATTATCAGTACGAATCTGATTTATCTATGCTCGTACCGCGCGCATACCCAAAATTCATTAACCAATTCCCGTCTTTAGCATCTAAAAACTACATCGTGATGCGTGAAGGACAGGGCGATATGGTTTACACAGACAACAAGACCTTTTACTTCTGGACTAAAAAAGGAAAGAACGTTCCGTCATTCAAGGTATCAACTTTGGTAGCTCCCGGCACACCGTCAGGAACCATCACTTGCTCTACCGCTTATCAGTATGACAGCAACACTCTTTCCCCTTTTGGTAACGGTTGGTATTTCTATAACGATAGCACAGGTCAAACTATTCAGTTGACCAACGTGGTAAATTCAGGCGGTGTTACTACTGCTACCGCCACCACAACTGACGGGAGCAACCTTTCTATCGCTACTACTGACCTGATGATATTTGACGCTACGGTAGTAGGTGAGGCTTCCGGTTCACAGACCACAATGGCAACCATTGACGTAAAGAACACCAACTATTGCGATACCATCAAAAGTACGCAGACCTTTACCGACTGGTCGTTATTCGAGCGTTTGGACATCCCTAACAATCCCGCAGGTTTCGATAAAATCCGCTACCGCCAACAGGCAGATGAGCGTGATCGGTTCCTTTATCAGCAGGAACGTTTGCTGATGTTCAACAAGCCTATCACCAACATCACCGGGGTAACCGCACAGCACACAGGCTTATTGCCACAAGTGCAGTTAGGCGGTCAGACTGACACGACCTCAACCATCGTTAATCAGGCTTACTTCGACAACTGGCGCAGGCTTATCGACGCACAGGGTTATTCAATGGAGTACGATGCTTTGCTAAACGTAGAGCTTCGTATGAAGTGGGAAAACTTTATACAGTCAACCTATAACAATGGTTCGATTGTGTATTTGGATTCACCTGCTTTCACCCACGGCCCTGCCGATTTGAACAGGAACTTCCAAGCCTACAACTTCCACGGGATTAAATTGAACTTTATGACCTACGATTACTTCTCAAGCGCCAACATTGCCGGACAAGTTCCGAACTCTGGCTTGTGGAACAACGCCGTATTGTTCATTCCAAGAGGTGAGGGTATTGACCCTGCTACCAACGTAAACGTACCACGTTTCAGCGTAAGGTGGCAAGGTGTTGACGAAGGTTCAAGTGCTATCAAACTTCGTTTGACTGGCGGTCTTGCACCTATCGCAACAGACGACATCGAACACTTAGTTGTATCAACTGTAACCACAAAAGGTTTGCAGGCATTTGGTATCAACGGCTACATGTTCGGTCAGTTAGCTGCATAATATTAAGGGGGCGGGAATTAACTTGCCCCCTAATTTTTATAACATGAATGATTTAGCACTCAAGCCCGTAATGGGCAGACCAAAAAAAGAAAACGTTCCGGTAGAAAAAAAGGAAGAAAGGCTTGTTGACGTAGGTTTTGAGATAGACCCTGAAAAGGACTATATCTTTGAAACCATTAAAAAGTCGCCAAACCCACGCCACGAAGTATTAGCTTCTACCTGCCGGATATTTGACACCGAAGAAAAGAGGTACAGGGATATTATCTACATTCCTACCGCCCCATCCATCTTTAAAGAGGATTTGGACGAAAGCTGGGATGCTATACCCTCACCGCCACTATTCTTTTACCGCGACCAACTGATTATACACGGTCAGGATAAAAGAGGCATGGAGTATGTGATGATGCACTCTGACTACGAGTTCAGCCCTTTTAAAGTGTCGGGCAGGCAACCTAAGTTTACTTTAGTAGACAAAGAAGTGCAGGAAAAGATAAAGGCCAAAATACACGAGGCGCAGTTTAAGGCGCAGGAAGCCATTAAAAAACTTCCTATTGAAGATTTACGCCCTATCGCAAGAGTGGTGTTTGGCGTAACTGAAATAGCCGATACAGCCATTGTGAATAAAATGAATGAAATCGCCAAATCAGACAAAAAAGGAACAGGGAAACTTCCGGCAGAACAAATACTGGAAAATATCGGAAACCCTGAACTGGTAAGGCGCTACAATATACAGTCAGGCATAGACAACGGTTTAGTATTTATTGACACGAATACAAGTCAGGCAAGGTTCAGAGAAAACAACGTGTTTATCCTGCAACTAAAAAGCCGCGACTACGTGAAGGAACTGGTGGACTTCTCCAACACAGGCGAGGGCATGGAGTTTTATAACCAGTTGAAAAAGAAAATGAATTAAAATCTCCCTCCTCAAAGGGACTAATTTCATAGGTTTATAGGTTTAGGTTAGAGTGATAAGCTGCGAGAGTTTGTCACTTTATTTTTTTATATTTACAATGAGAATTTGGTTTTAGAGTGGTTAATGGAAAGCAGGTTTGAATGGCCTGCTTTTTTTGTTTTTAATATCTGAAATATTCTTTACATTTACTACGGTATAACAAAAAAGAATAATGGCGGTTTCGATTGATTACGTTCACCAACTTGTTTACGATCTTGCGGCTAAACAGCTCGCCTCGTTCCCAAGTCCGAACGATTTTAATAATTACGCTGAACTTGCATCCATAGACCTTTTTAACTACTATAACGACGAAAGAAACAAAGAGTTGATAGATGTTAAAATGGGGCAGACTATAAATATCCCTAACACACTTTCAGACTTTGTTGTTTATCAGGCCGTAATGGAGCAAAGCGGGAATGAGTTTTTATACCCCGATGATTTCATGTATGACTTGGCTTTAACAAACAGCGTATCGAAAGCAGATTTCAAAAAAGTTGACCCTGATAAGATATTCAACTATATCAACAGCACGATTGATGCGCCAAGTTTGGACTTTCCGATTTATATGCCCCTTGATCAAAGCAGGGTAGTGGTTTATCCTACGGTAATTCCATCGTTAACGTATCTTAGAAAACCAATAACACCCGTTTGGGCTTATACAGTAATAAATAATAGACCTGTTTATGACCCGCTAACAAGCGTAGACTTTGACTGGAGTCCGACAGAGGTTTACAGGCTTACAATGAGAATATTAAACTACTTTGGAATTTCTATTAGGGATACCGAGCTTATGCAAGAGGCACAACAATTAACCATAGGAGCAAGCTAAGATGGCATTAACTACGAAATTAGAGGTTGTTCAGGAAATACTATACGAGGTATTCGGGGGAATGCAATCCAACCAATCCGCTATTTCCGAAAATTTCATTTTGCGTAAGTTAAATGACCGGATAGCAGAAGCGGCGGTTAAGTCTGCTTTTGGCTCTTATAATCTCGATGGATGCGTTTGTGTTGATGATATATTCAATCTTACCTATTCAGCGTTAACATTGCTTACAGATAGCAATAACGGGCTTAAATATGTGGTACTACCAACGCAGCCAATAGGCTTACCGTCCGGAAGGGCTTTTAATGTTTATCCACCTAATAATTTGGGCGGTATTCAGCAAAGCACATTCAAACCAATTTCGAGAGGTGAAGTGACCTATATAAGAAGTTTACCGGTAATAAAAAAGATATTCCACTTTGTTGAAAACGGAAGGTTATACATCATTGATAATTACAATTTGAGCCAATATTTCCCTACGCTGAATATGACTGTCACTTCTTCGGGGGCAAATAACCTGACAGATATACTTAACTTGCCCGATGATATGATAGCCGGAGTCAAAATGTTAGTAATACAGGATTGCAAACAAATGATGATGTTAGCAGATACAACGCCACTCCCACAAAGCGATGCACCAGAACCAAGAAACTAAATGGAAAATACACTATCACCACTTATAAGCCTCGATGAGATAGTTAACGGTTATCTCGATCAACATCAAAGGCCACAAGGCCAATACAGGCGCATATACAGCATTGCTATTCGTGGTTATAGGTTATTCTACCGTGATAGTTTAGGCTTGCCTAAAAGCGTTACATTGCCCATACAGGCAAATGGTGTAGCTACCCTACCAACTGATTTTATGAGTAAGATACAGATAGGCGTTTTAAATGAAAGGGGTGAATTTGCTTCGCTTGTAGAAGATAATAACCTATCGCTTACAGATGCGGTTTCTTCGGACAGGCTTAGTCAAAAACAATACCATACCCAATACGATAACACCGATTATATTTTAGGTTTCGAGGACTTTAATAACGGAGTTTATCCCGGTTGGGGTTACGGTCAATTAGGTGTTGGTGGGAATAACCTTATTGGAAGCTACCGTATAGACTACACCGACAGGGTAATTGTACTTAACTTTCATTACAGGCCGACAAACCTAATATTAGAGTATTTGGCTATGCCGACCAATAACGGGGAATATGCAGTACATCCTTTCTTTCAAGAGGCGCTAATAGCTTATATCAGGTGGCAGGACAGCGTAGGTAACAAGACTATTGGGATAAGCCAACAAAGGGATAATAAGGCTATTTATGATATGGAGTATAAGAATGCAAGGAGAGCCATGCAGCCATTCGATCCGTCCGATGCTTCAAATCAATATCGTAAAAGCCAACGTATGGCCGTAAAATCATAATACGATGTGCGCGGTAATGAAGGATTTCAAGATGTTCCAAGCCGGGGGTTTGGATTATGATAGCGCAGTTGAAGTCCGTGCTAAAAATGATTATTTTCCAGCGTTTAACATTCGCCCTCAAGGGGTAGCAGGCTTAGACGAGGGGTATATAGCTAACATTGAGTCTAATCAGCTTCTTTCAGCCTCGGTAGCCCCCGGAATATCCCGTTGCATAGGTTCAGCGGGTTTTGAGTCAGCAAGGTTTGGCGTGGGTATTTATTTTAATTCAGCAGGCTATAATCAAATAAGGAAAGTTGACTACGATACCGACACGGTTACTACGATTGATATTTCAGCGTGGCCTTTAAGCCCTCAAAACTACGTCAACGACATTAAGTTAGTCAATAACGAATTTTTGTTGATGAATGACGGACATAACCCACCATTCTACGTTAACCTACCTGCACTGGAAGCAGGCGACTATGGGGAAACAACGGCAACAGACTTTATGTTAGCCAAGCCGCAGCCGTGGTATCCTGCCTCGGCTTCTTATAGCGATGACGCAAGCAGGGCTGTAAATCTTCTCAATACCAAGTTATTCAGGTTCAGAACACAGTTTATAGGACTTTATAACGAACCAAGTATAGATGGGGTTATTTCACCGCTATTCATCCCCGAAGAACAGTCTACACCGAGGGTCGGAACAGACGTAACCAAAAATAATAATCTAATTATAAAGGTTGACGCGGGAACAGACAGGGTAAAGACTTTGGTACTTGACGGGCAATACGGTGTAACGGATTGGTTTACGGTCAGGACAATAGACCGGGCAGATATACTTGCACTTCCTTTAAATATCGACATACCTACGCAAGTTTACGAGGCATACGACCCTGCTACAAACCTCTATACGTTCGTCTTTTATAACGATGGGTTATACGTAAACAAACCTGTACTTGAAACCGACCAACAGTATTCTAACGTTCCTATTACCGCAGGGGCATTAGAGATACTCAACGGCAACCAAGTAGTGTTTGGTGATATAACCACAGGTTATTACAAACCCGTAATAGACGTTTCGCTAAGCGCCACAAACTATAATCCCAATTTAAGCCTGCCATTTACCGATTCAAGCCCGTTAAGGCAACTAATTGTTAACCCCGGTCAGTCAGGTTCGGGATTAGGCAACCACAAGAGGTTAGTACAAATAGAGTTTACAGGAGTCGTTCAGCAGGGAGATATATTAACCATCGTCATGGTTGACATACGAAACGCAGGGAATACACTGACTTATGTTTTCCCTTGTGACTTCGCAGAAAGCGGGGACACGGCACTATTTATTACCAATTTAGCCCCTGAAATAGCAAGCACAAGTGTTTACACCCCTACCGACGGTTTTACCATAGGTTTGAATATTGTAACGCAGCCTTTCTTTACGCTGCAATCTTCGACCATAACATTATTTAACCCCGGCTCAACTGTATTTAAATCCATACATGCTTTAAAACTTAACTCATCCTATCAATTAGCTTTTGCGGGTTATGATTATTTCGGCAGACCTTTCCCTATAGTGACGGATGCCAGTTGGATATTAAAAACTAACTCTTACGGGCAGTCACACGGGGCAACGCCACAATTCAACTGGAAAATAAACACGCCAACCGCGCCGGAGGGGATGTATACTTACCAGTGGCTTATATCGCAAAATAACACCCACCTGCAAGACCTGTATATGCTTGCTTCCATAATAGCCTATGAGGGGACATGGGATGCCACAGCAAACACCCCGACGCTTGCAGCAAACACAGGAACTACGGGTTTCGTGTATAAGATTACTGGCCCCGGCTCACAGAATTTAGGTATGGGGGAAACGGCCTATATGACTAACGACTACGTGCTTTATAATGGGTCGGCATGGACAGTTATCCCGGGAAGCTATGGTGACCTTTCAGATACCACAGCCTACTACTTTTACCTGAACTCACTTCAAGCGTTTAACGCAAGGAACAATACCTCTATTTTAAACTACGACTACACGGTTAACGACAGGTGTACTTTAGCCTATTATGATGATGCCGGAAATATAAACTACTTCGACGGTGTAGTAAACCCGATTGTCGATGTGGCTGTTTTGGGTTATGATGCCTCGGTATTCTTTCTAAAGGTCAATAAGGCAAGTGGCTTTGACTCATCTACCATTGTAGGTAAAAATGTGATGCTTGAACTTTATACGCCAAAATCGGTTCAGTCAAGCCCCGAAGCACAGGTATTCTACGAAACAGGTGTGGTTTATAAAGTAATAGATGGCCAGTACGAAACCCTGCAAGGTGTAATAACAGACGGTGACGCCTACTTTAAAACAAGGCAAATCCCCGGCTCAATAGACCCAAATACCACTTATTCAACGGTTGTTGAAGATTTTAACTTCTCTGATTTTTACCCGTCAAGGTATACTTCCTACGGCAGACCGAGAATAATTGATGATGTTTTAGGCAGGATTAGAAAAATAGCCAATATCATTTACTCACAACAGTATATTGTAGGCTCAAAGAATAACGGGCTTCCTGTTTTCTACGTAGCAGACGTTTATGGCGAAGCAGGGGGACAAACCTCATCTTCTTACGGGGCTATTGTTAAACTTATTCAGATAAACAACGAATTAATTGACCTGCAAGAGTTGAATCACGGCTCTATTCCGGTTTTTATTAATATTATCGAAGATCAAATCGAACAGCAGAATGTAGCCATTTCTGAAAAGATACTCGGTAACATAAGATATACCTATTCAATTCACATTGGGGTAGGCGTAGCCAAAGAATCCATTGCCGTTTACAACAACATCATCTACTGGATAGACAGCAACAGAAGCGAGCCGATAAGGTGGAATAGCGCAAACGGGGCTATTCCTATCAACGAGAAGATGTCAAAATACTTTAGGCAAGTACTGGCAGCGGCTTACGCAGCCGGGCTTAAAGTTATTGGCTATTACGATATTTTCAACGACGAGTATGTCATAGCCATTCAAAGAGAAGATGGGACAGTACATGCTTTTGGCTTCAATGATACTAACTGGCAGTATAGGTTACAATTCTCGGTTTTACCGGGAGAAATAACCATTACCACAAACCCTTTACACAGCTCACCATCTTATAATAATGTTACAGGTATCGTTGTAATAACGCCAAGTGTCAATTATGTGGGCAGTGATAGCTTCCAGTTCTCATTCGGTAACACCCATAGCCCAAGCACAAGGAACTTATGCTACAATTGGATTTCTGGGAGTGGTATAGTTTATGACTTTTACTTTAACGAGGTAAGTGGTGCGCCACAATCCACAGAAATAGCCTCCAACACCATTTCAGTGGGTGGAAATGATTATGCTGTACCAATAAGTATTGTTGGTACAAGTTCACCTGAATACTCAGTAAACGGCGGGGCGTGGACAAACGCATCCGGAACGGTAAATGCAGGCGATATTGTCCAAGTAAGGCTAATCAGTGCAGGCGCACCATCAAGTATAGAAACTGCCACGTTAACCATCGACAGCAAATCAGCAGAGTTCGATGTAGTAACAGGAACGGTAGATAATTTCGTGGTAGCACCGGGCAATTACGGGATAAGCATAAGAGGGGTGAATGATGTAACAACTACTGGAGTTCCACCATCACTAAGCACCATTAACGTTGCGCCGGGCAACACGCTAAATACGGCTTACACTGCGGTAACAGCAGGGCAGATACACGTAAATATATCAGGCACACCAGTTATCCCGGGACACGTCAGGATTTATACTTCGGTAGGTGGTGTTCCTTTCGATAATGCAAATTTAGTTACAGGGCAAACAATATATAGTTTAAATTTACCATCGGCAAGCGACCCAACGCAAATTAAAATTGGGACGGAAACTTTTTAGGAAAATAAATAAAATGAGTATATTTACAATACCGACCGCAAGCGGATTTAAGAAACTTAAAGAGCCATTAAACGGGGGAGATGTCTTGCGGCGTTGAACCCGGTTAATGGTATTCTTTTTTAAAATGAAACCGACTATATTTTCAGATGGTAGATTGTATGGGTTTACAAACGAACAAAGATTTAAAACTAAATTTGAAGTAAATGAAGAAACAGGATGTTGGGAGTGGAATGGTAGAATTAATAAAGGTGGCTACGGAAAGTTCACTTTTAATAACAAAGAATTAACGGCTCACAGAGTTTCATACATGCTACACAAAGGGGAAATACCTGATGGACTGCATGTATGCCATACCTGTGACGTAAGGCATTGCGTCAACCCAGATCATTTATGGTTGGGGACGAATGCTGATAATATGGCTGATAAAGTTAAAAAAGGGAGATTTGCAACAACCCATGGGACATACCAAATGTATTTTAGAAGAGGGTGTCGCTGTGAAATATGTGTAGATTGGTCAAGAAAAAGATATAGAAAAGGTGACCGGATTGACTCAAATAGAGAATAACAGAATCATAATAGATTTAACCCAAGCGGCTTTATCTACCGGCTGGTCTGTTAATGGAAGCCAAGCTGACCATGTGCAGTGTAATGCCGGGGATATATTTTTGCTTGGCTACCCTCTTGTTGTAGGTCAATCCTACCGATATACCGTACAGGCAACAGTAAGTTCAGGCTATTTACAGGCTATGGGTGGCGTACAGCACACTACGGGAGGTTTTATTGAAGAAACTATTGTTGCCACAGGAACACAATTCTTTTTTTACGCTAACGGTAACTGCACGATACAAGACTTCGTTATTGAAGCATTTGCCCCGACTGTAAGCATTTATGAGCAAAGTACGGTAGCTTTTTCAGAAAGGTTGAATAAATGGACTTCATTCTACACCAAACGCCCTGAAAGCGCCTATTCGATGTATAAAAAGACTTATGAATGGCTTGAGGGTGATGTTTACCTTGTAGAAAGTGGGTCAAATGACAGGTGTAAGTTCTTTGGAGTACAATACCCTGCTACTATTTGGTTCTCTACAAATCAGCAACCAACGCTTGCTAAGACGTTTATGTCTATTAATTACCAAGCAAGCCAATTGTTAATAACACCACCAAGCGGAGTTTATACATCGACAGGGCAATACTCGGAATTAATTGAGCAGGATTTCTTACAGGACACCTTAAACAACGGTGATAAGGTCTACTTTACGGAAGGCCTCGCACAGGCTTATTACATGAGGGCAATCCCAGATATGATAGAGGGGCAACAATTGAAAGGCAATTATCTTGAAATGGGTTTGCAGACCACATCGCCAAGTTCAATATTGACTTTATTTAGCACAGAAATAGGTTATGTGCATTCTTACCAAAATATAAGATAATTACATATATTTATACCATGAATGAGGCGATTGCTTTAACGTACGAAGAAAACATTGAAGCGGTAAAGTTAGAAATGATTAAACTTGGCCTTAAAACGCCAAACGTGGAAGGATTTTTTACACCGGGGCTTTATACAAGGGTGGCTTTTTTTGACGCAGGAGATTATATTATAAGCGAAAAGCATAAAACTGAACATCCTTTTTGCCTATTGAGTGGTAAGATACGAATAATTAACTTTGACGAGGGAGAACATGAGTTAGAAGCCCCGTTCATAGGCGTTACAGCCCCCGGAACGATACGCTTCGCGCAGGCAGTAACTAAAGTAGTTTGGGCAACGTTCCACCCTACTAAGATAAAAGTGAATGGTGATTTTGAAGCGGCGGTTAAAAAGGTTGAGAAAAAGGTTATTGAAAAAGATAAAAGAAAGGAATTAAGAGTATGTCATGGGTAGCAGTTGCCGTAGCAGGCGCAACGTTAACATATAAAGTAGCTAAAGGTATTTCTGATAAGCACACCGCCAACCAGATTGATAAGGGCAATCCCTTTCCTACAGAAAACGTACAGCCCGAATATCAGGAAAACGTTAATCAGGCACAGCAAATGGCTCAAACTGGCCTACCCGAACAGCAATATAATAACCAGCTTAATAATATTCAACGAAACCAAGCGGGGGGCTTAATGGCTATTTCGCGCTCCGCTAACCCCGGTGCTAACGTAGCTTCTATATTAAGAACAGGCAACGACTCCACCAATACCCTGAACGCACAGGACGCTATGATGCGTAACCGCAATCTTTTAAACCTTTTAAACCAAAGGATGCAACTGGCTCAACAAAAAGACAAGGCATGGGACTGGAATCATCAACAAAGATATTTACAGAACTTGGCCAAAGCCAACGCATACAGGAGCGCAGGTAATCAAAGCATCAATTCGGGGGTAAGCGAAGCCGCAGGAACAGTGACAGCCGCTAATGGCGCAGGAGCATTTTCAGGAGGAGGTGGTGGTATGGGTGGAGGCGGTTATTCAGGCGGATTTACAGATAGTTCCGCAGGTACAGGTCAACAATTTGCATCCTACGCATAATGGCAGAGATACAACCAAACTGGAACTCTTATTACAGCCCACAGGCTTACGATACCTTTAAAGGCAATCCCGGCCTCGACGACCTTAATAAACGCTATGCCCAAATAGAAAAGGATAGGGAACTTGACAGACAGTTATTAGGTCAGCAAATCTCTAAAATGAACTTTGGTGGCGTTAAGCCTGCCGACGTGGGTGACCTGCAAAACCAGTACAACGATATTCTAAACGCCTATCAAAAGGCAAGGTCAATCACCGACCCTATGAAACGGGCGCAACTGACTATGGAGTTGAGGCAGAAGATGAACGGTCTGCAATATAACGTGGAGAATAAAAAAGAGAACCACAGTCAGGAATTAAAGATGTTCGAGCAAATGAACCATCCTAATGCTTTCCCGGCTGACAACGCACAACAATTAGTAGGTGATGTGATAGGTACACCAACCGGAAGCCCCGAATATCAAACAAAATTAGAGGCTTTCAGAAACGGTTGGCAGGATAAACCTGTTGACTTGGGAAAACTAACAACAACAGCCTTTACTAAAAACCTGACCAAAAGCACCAATTCAGGGCAAGAAATAAAAGACCCCGCGACAGGACTTTTCAGGAATCAGATTATCAAAACCTCTGATGTTCCAAAAGCCGCTTACACCAACGAGATTGTAAACAGCGCATTAGGCGACAAAAGAACACTACATACCATAAGTAAGCTATACCCTGATTTGCCACCTGCACAAGCAGTTACACAATTTGCAAATGATAGTTATGAAGACCAAAAGCGTAAGTTGATAAGTGACACAACTTATAGCGCACCGCATATGAGTTATGACCAACATTTAGGCTTACAGGAAAATGCTGCAAGGCTTAAATCTAAATACCCATCGTTCGGTCAACAGCAAAACCTTACACCAATTTATAGGCAAAAATTAGTTGGTGATATGTTGAATGGTGTGCCGGGAAGTGGCGAAACTTTAGTCAATAAACTAAAAGCAGACCCATCCTATCAAAGACCTTTGGGTATTAAGGTAAATGGAGATAATATTCAATTTACAATACCCGATAAATTAAAAAATAAAATAGATAGTGATGGAAAACCGTCGTGGCAGGTAGAAGTTCCTACACGGGTTGTTACAATTAATAAAAAAGACCCAAATGCAGATGTTCAGCTTAACGAATTAGTTAACCAACTTACAGGCGAAAAAGTTGACATTTCCTCTTTAAGGACACAAGGCGGTAAAAAGCATGTTGCAGTTTCGGTTAGCAGTCAACCTGCAAAAGTAACCAGTCAAGACGAATACAATAAAGTACCTAAGGGCACTCAATACATAGCACCTGATGGTAAAATTTATATCAAAAAATAATGGGACAATTTAGCTGGACTCCACCATCAACTGATGAACCTGTAAAGAAAACAGGATGGACTCCACCTGCTTCTGATATTCCTGTCGTTGAAAAAAAAAGTCCAGTTGGCAACGCTTCTGTGGCTACCTCAACGCAGTCTGGCGATGGCTCAAGTCCTTCCCCTCTCCAACAAAGTCTTACTAATGCTATGAAAGCGTATAGCATTACGCATACGCCAAAAGAAGTTAGTGATGTTCAAAACACAGTAAGCCAACAAAAACAAGAGGATAAAATAGCAAGAACCCCCGATGCTGTAGTTGCCCATGAGAAATACATGGAAACACCCTTAGGTAAAACACAGGGCGCTTTTCAATATGTTGGCTCTAAAGCCTCTAAAGGTGCTTTACAGATAGCTAAAGGCGCTACGTGGCTATATAATCATACTTCGGCCAATCCAATTCAGGGAATGATTGATGAAGTAAGTAATCAGCATAAAGGACAGGAAGATTTTTTCAACAAAGCAGATAAGGCAACTAACTTAGGTTTGACAGCTACCGACCTGCAAAACATTGAAAGCAATAAAGGTATAGGTGCTTCTGCCTTACGCACCGCAGGAACGTTCGCCGAGATAGCGCCAACAATATTAGGCGGCGAAGCATCTGGCGCACCAAAACTTGCCTTTGCATTACAGGGATTAGGACAGGGAAAAGAAACAATGGATGCAGTTGACCCCGACCATAAAGTTAACCCTGCAATAAGGGACGGCTTTATAGCCCTGAATGGCGCTTTTAATGCCGCTTTAATGGGTGACGCAGCAGAAACTAACTTTGCTAAAATGCCTGCCGCATTACGCGGTAAAATAAGTTCAGCTTTAGCTATGGACGCTATTAAGCAAAATGGCGAAAAAGAAATAACTGGTGAACTTGTTGACCATACCGTAAAAGACTTTGCCCATAACTTTTATAAATTAGGCACAGACTATGTACAAAAGGTAGCCCGTACAGGCGTTGACCTTTCAGCATTGCAAGCAGCAACTGGCTTAGCTAAATATGGTGTAAATAAAGCAAGTGGGCAGGAGGTTTTTAAAAATCCCGCAGGAGAAACCGCAGAAGGGGTAAGCAACGCTGTTTTACAGCAAGCACCTGTTTTTGGTGCAGCAGGTACAGTAGGTGACCTTTCAAAGTTAACTCCTTATTCATCTTTTAAAAACGAGGTTTTTGAGAATATTGTTAAAGACCCAAGCCAAACAGATGCTATTAAACAGGAAATAGCACAACATGGTCAGGAAAGAGGATGGACACCGGAAGAAATTCAGGCCACTAACGACCATATTGACCAAATAAAAACAGTAGCGCAAAGACTCCCTGAAACTATTAAACCTGAAAAAAAATCAGATGCAGTTCAATTAGTACTTGATCGGGATGCCCTAAAGAAACAACTGGCTAATGAAGTTGGTAAAAGAGGCGCGATGGATGAGTCTGTTAAGGATTTGCCTAATGCTCACGAAGAATGGCTTACTGACAAGATTGAGCAAGCGAACGATAAGTTAAGGGCTATGGCTACGGGCAAGCGTACAACTTATTCTAAAGGCGTTGGCGACGAGGAAGGAAAGTTCTTCAAAACTACCAACGGCGAAAAGGAAGAAATAACTGAAAATAGGTATAACTTAGAGAAGTTAGAACGCACAGCAAATGAAAATACTAATGAACAAGAAAAAATAAACAACAATGAAAAAATCAGCAACCAAAGCGAACAAGAAAGCGGTGTTCAGCAAACCGCCAGCGGGGAAAAAGTGGCAGAACAGCCCGGCAACCCCACCGAAAGCGTCCAAGCCATCGGCAACGGTAGTAGCGAAAATGAAGAAAGGCTGTTAACAACAGGGGGTGAACAGCCCCCTTTAAAAGCCATTAAAAACAAGGTTGATGAAAAAAATGCTCAAGACCCGGATTTTTCAGAAAAGAATTATGACGCATGGGAAGAGCACCGAATGGGTTTGGAAAAACAAATATTCCATGAGCCAATAGATGAAAATTTACCCATTAGTGAAAATATTAAACTTTTAAATAAATCATTAGAACCTGAATTTGAAAAAATAAAACAAGTTATAGGCGATGATGAAGTTGCTGATAAGTATATTTCAGCTATCCAACGTAACCCAAAACGTGCTGAAAAAATAAGGAATGAATTACCAAAAGATGTTCAGGGTAAACTATTCAACCGAATAAATGAGGATGATTTTGAAGATAATAAACAGCAAACTGACGAATTTGAACATCTTAATTCAGAAAGCGATAGGGATATAACAGACGAAATGAAATTTTCATGGATAGGGAAAAAAATAACCTCTCCATCCGACATGCAAAAGCCATTTAATCGAGTTATTGTGAAGGATTTAATTTCCCAATTGGCTGACAAGGGTTATTCGCAGGAAGAAATAGTCCGAAGGGCTATGCAAGACCGTGTTAGTCGGGGCGATAATGCCGAGCATGTAACTGAATTGGTTAAGGCTGTTTTGGAAGAACACGGTAAAAAATCTGAACCACAACAAAAACAAATAGAAGGAGGTAAAAATGCCACTAAAACCGGGAACATCGAAGAAAACAATCAGCAGCAACATCAAGGAACTGTTGGACAGCAACAGGGGGTCGAAGAAAATCGGCAACACCAAGAAGAACCTGTCGCTAAAAGCCAAACAGAAACAGGCGGTAGCAATAGCATTGAGCAAGGCGGCCAAGTCAAAAAAACAATCCTAACTAAACGAGCCTACGAAGGAGAGATACAGCTCGAAGTAAAAAAGCATCTTGAAGAAAAGGGGCTGACACGTAAGTCATTCTCACAAGAGGAACGCTCTAAACAAGCTACCGACTTTATTAATAAGTTTGGTGAAGAAGCGGCACAAAAAGCAGTTGAAGCAGGAGATATAGACGGTGGTATGGCCGCATCTGTATTAGCACAACTAAAAATAAAAACCGATAAGGCAATGTCCGATTTCCCCGAAGGAAGTGAGGAACGCGATGCTTTGGCTAAAAAGCAAGCCGACATAATAAACCTCATGGAAAAAAAGGGTTATTTAGGCGGTGAATTTAACGGGCAGTTAGCGCATGAATACCAAAACGCTGAATTAGACTTTGCCAATGTTAAAAGACAAGTTGAGGACTTAACTAAAAAGCCACTTACCGCAGGTCAGGAAAAGAAGATCAAAGAAATTACTTCTGAAAACGAAAAGCTAAAAGCACAATTACAGGAAGCCGAAGCTAAGCTAATTGAAGAAACTGACAAGGCTTTTGAATCTGGCAAAGAAGCCGCTAAAACAGAAACCAACGCTGAAAAAGCAAAAAGAATAGCTCAAAAACTAAGAGATAATGCCAAGCTAAATAAACCGGGCATTTTTTCTGCGGCAACACCTGCATCTTTAATTTGGGACGGTGCTATTGAAGTAACAGCCAAAAGCATTGAAGCAGGCGGTAAACTGGCTGACGCTATTGAAGCAGGTATCAAACATATCAAAGCAAGCGATTGGTATAAAAACCTGCCTGCAAACAAGAAAGAACTTGCTGAAAAAGAGTTTAAACGTGTTAATTACGAACATTCAGGCAGTACCGATGTAGAGGACTTGCAGGAAAGGTTTGTTGACAAAACCGACAATAAGTTCACCCCCAACGAGGCTAAAGACATTTGGGGCTACATGAAGAAAACCTATATTGAAAATGGCACTTCATATCGGGATGCCCTTTCAAAAACAGCCGAAGATTTAGGGCTTTCTTGGAGGCAAGTTAGCGAAGCCGTAACCACGCCAAAGGTCAAAAGAATGTCGGATGAAATGTGGAAACGTCAATCCGAATACACCCGAAACAGAACCGCTATTAAGAATTGGATAGATACTCAAACAGCTAATCCTTTTATGAAAGCCCTTAGAAAGGTTTCAGGTGCTTTTAGGGGGTTGGCTGTATTTGGTCACGGTGGCATATTTGTTGGCACACACGCGGGTACGACAGTATTTAATCCGTCTATGTGGAATAAAACAATACCTGCTTTTTTTAGAGGTTGGAAGTTTGCCTACGGAAACGAGGGTAATTATCAGCGTTCAATGGAAGAATTAAAAAATTCTCCAAATTATCTTATTGCTCAAAGAGCGGGTTTGAAAAATAATCCTGAAAGAATAAATACAGAGGAATATCAAAAATCTCAACAATATTTAGGCAGAGCAGGATTAGCCGGAGAAAGAGGATTTAATGCCATAAAAGTGCTTCGGCAGGACTTATTTGACTATCATTTCAATAAACTGTCACCTGCGGAAAGAGATGACCCGGAAGTAGCTAAGAGCATAGCTAAATTAGTTAATTTGGCTACAGGAGCGACTAACTTAAAAATACCATCATGGGTACAAGAAGTTTCATTTGCCGGGGGTATGGAGGGTTCAAGATGGGAAAAGTGGCTAAGAAGCCCCGCAGAGGCCGCAGATATTGCCATGAAAGCCATATTCACGCCTGACAAAGCAACTACCGAGGAGCGTATTTTTGCAAAAGTATGGGCAAGACGGGTTGGTGAGCAATTGGCCACATTCAGTGCGCTACTTTTAGCTAATTCTGCTATTCAAAATACTTTAAATCCTAAAAATCCTGTAAATTATACAAACCCCGATAAGCCGGACTTTATGAAATTTAAGTTTGGAGATAGGACTATTGACCCAACATCGGGCATGTTAGGTGTAGGAAAGTTTATATATAAAGTAGGTAAATTACCATTCCAAAGCGAAAAAGAATTACATGGTGATAAAAAGATTGCCGCTTTAGGTAAGGATTTGCTTCAATACGGTAGAGGAAAACTTGCTCCATTTTATGGCACGGTAGCCGATGTATTTACAGGAAGGGATTTTAACGGAAACCCGCTACCATATAGTAAGGAAAAACCGGGTAAAGGGCATCATAAATTAGGTTATGGAGAGTACGCTTTAAGTAAAGCCCCGTTGCCGGGAGCGGAAGCTGCAAATGTTACTTATAAATCAGCCGAAGAACATGGAGCGCATGTCCCTACATTGGATGATGTGATAAAAGGATTCTGGTCAGGGGCTATTTCAGGGGCAACAGGATTTAGGGTTGGCGAATACGATGCCAACTCCCCTGAAAATAAAAAGAAAAAATAATTAACACTTTCTATTTTTTCTATATTCAGCATTTCTCGCTAATACCATTTCTCTATTATTTTGGTAATATTCAGCTTGTTTTCGCTTATTACTTTCGGCATTATTTAATCGCCACTGTTTTTGATATTCCCTTTCTAATTCTACGCAGCCGTCGCACCTGCATCCATTTCTAAACATGCTTCTTGATGGACATTGCGCCGTTGGCAATCTTCCTTTGTTCTGTGCATCATTTATATTTTCTTTATTTGTGCCTATCCACAAATGAAATGGGCTAACGCATTTTCTATTATCACATCTATGGCAAACAAACATTCCTTCTGGAATTTCTCCAATATAAAATTGATAAGAAAATCTATGTGCAAGTATTCTTTCTTGTTTTATCTTAAAATTACCATAGCCGCTTACATTTAATGGAGATTGCCATTCCCAGCATTGCGTTTCTGGATTTATAAGATATTTTTTTGTAAATCTTTCTATTGGGGATACCGCTAAATAATCCTTTCTCCCAAGTCCAGCCATAGTAATAAAAAGTCCTGTTCCGGGTTCAAGCGATTGCGCCACTCTCCCCCAAAACAGGACTCTAAATATCTTTATTCGGAGCGCAATTCCGATTACTTATACGAAGGTAAGAAAAAACTTTTTTATATTATTCTTTTTGTTATTTTTACTAAAAAATAAATATCATGGCTATCATAATCACATCGCCTGTTACTGGAAGTTTAAGGATTCAGTCAACCGCAGCATCTCCGCAGGTAAGTTATCTGACTAATATAGCTACTTGTATTGTTTCGGGTGATTACAGTTCTAATTCTGTTTTAATAACAGATACAGACAACAGGTTACTCGAACAGTTCCCGGTATCAAGCATTACCCGTATATCAGCATCAACACAAGGATTCGATTTAACTTTCGCTGTTGACGCAATTGCAAGCCTTATAATGAAGTAGCCATGAGCGTAGTAACATCAGCATTAATAACCCAGTCCCCAAGTGGAAGCGTAGTTACCTTTACAGATAACACAACCGGATTGGTTGGTACGATTACCCGAACGCTTGCCGTTTATGATGATAATGGCAACCTTTTAGCTAATCCTGTTTTTAGCGGGAATGTGGCGACCTATGATATTACCTCTGATATTTTTATGGCGTTTGTAGAAAACATAACCGATGATAACGGCTCTTATACACAGACCCTGCATTATCAATCTACGGCATTTTTTGAAAACTCTTTTTCTAATGCCATTGCAGGGGTAACTTCGCCATATGGAAATGATAGTGGCACTATATATAATTTGAACTTAGCGATGGACTATTATATGGCTTGTTTGCGCTTCTTTATTGGTGGATTTGGCGTTTCGGCTCAAAACATGATAACCCAAGCGAATTTTTACGTGTCGACTCCTTTCTACAGTTTATAAATTATGCCGAGCCAACAAGAGATACAAGACGTAATATTATCAGCACAGTATAAAGAGGCTATACTGGTACAGAAAAACTATGACCTTGTTAATTCAGGCAACCCACAACAAAACTACCCTTTAATTAACTATTTAAGACTCAATATAACGGGGCTTTCCTTTCAGCTAAATAGACCTGATTACACAAGTTCAACAACGTTAACTATTTACGACAGGCTTCAAAACATCATAGGATTTGACACTACTATCAACTCACTTGACCCTGACGCACAGATACCGGGAACAGTAATAGAGATAGTTAACCCTGCGGGATATACCGCACCAATAGACTTTGGATGGGCTGATTTTAGTACAGATGGAAGCCCAGACGGAGGCCAAACTCGTGTGCAATACCTTAACGCTAATTGGGCAGGCTTAAACCCATTTATGGAACTAATAAGCCCGGCAGGAACAGCTTTGGTATTAGGGTTAGATTACTCAATTTTAAGTGCCGGGGGCATAATGATTTTAGATACTTCAATAGTCCTACCCGGAATCGGAAGTGGTGCGGGAATTGTAGATGGTCAGACTTTACGGGCTTATAGTTACGCTTTAGCTTAAACAATATGAGAAAATGGTTACTGCTTTTTCTGCTTTTACCTTTAAAAATATTTGCCGCAACATGGTTCGTCAGTCCGACCGGGAATGATGGCAATAGTGGCACAAGTTCCGGCTCGCCATTCCTCACGCTCGCAAGAGTTCAAACGGCCTACCATGCAGGCGATATTATAGAATTACAATGCAATGGGACTTATATAGGTACTTTAACCATAAGCGCGGCATCACAAGTAATTAAATATGGGTCGGGGACTCAACCATTAATAAGTGGCTTTGAAACATTAAGTGGATGGGCAAGCGTTGGGACTAACCTTTGGCGTGTACACGACGCTAATTTAGGCGCTACTGTTAAGGTTTTCACTATAAACGGCACTCAATACGCACCGGGACGTTTTCCTAAAGTCGGTTATTCAATTTACACGGCCTCAACTGCCAACACTTCAATAACAGCCGCAGGATTAGCCGGGACATGGGGAGCAAACGCACAGGTAGTTATTCGTAAGAACCATTTTAACATGACTACCTATCCTATCGTTTCGGTAGTTGGAAACGTAATAACTTATAGTGGTGGCAGTGGCGATGTCCCAACACCGGGTTCAGGCGCTTTCATTCAAAATAGCTTAAATGCTTTAAGTCAAAACGGGGACTGGTATTATGATGGCGCAGGTAATATAACCCTTTATTGGGTAGGAACACCACCAGTAAACATTCAAGCGTCAAGATACGACAGGTTAATAAATATAACAAGCGGAAGCGGCGCTATTGTAAATGGGATTAACCTGACAGGTGCAAATGCCTATGCTATTTACGGCAACAACACTACATCGGCTCAAATAGTCAATTGTACCATTACTCAAAGTGACATTGGTGTTTATCTGAATAACAACACCTCATCAATTATAAATGGCTGTATTTTCAACCAAATTAATGGAAATTCCATCACTTTAGCTACCTCAAACTCTAATACTATTAACAATACGACGGTAACTACTTCAGGCATGATACCGGGGATTGCTACGGAATATTCGGGTATAAGAGTAATACCAAACACAGCAAGAAACACAATCATCACCAATAGCACAGTAAGTAACACGGGTTACAATGGATATTTTGTTCAAGGGCAAGTAACCATGCAAAATGATATAGGTCACGACTGCCTGAATTTACTTGATGATGGCGCGATTTATTATTTTGACGTCGGCCAAACGGCTGTTACAATCCCCGCTTCTGTGGTTAGTAATTGCATAGGGTACAATGCAAATGGCGCACCCGTAGGAACAAACGATGGCAAGAATGAAGCAGTTGTCTTTTACGCAGACGATAACACCAATCACTTTACGTTCTCACATTGCGTAGGTTATAATGCGGGGCAGTACATTTTTTTCAGCCATAACAATCAAAATGTGACGTGGAGTAATTGCTTAGGATATAACGCAGGCATTTCCACAATGGCTATGATACACGACAGATTAGGTGGTAAGCTATCCAACATTACTTTAGCAAACAACCAATTTATAAACACCATAGGGCAAATCCTGATACTGCGCTCAATTTGGACAGACTCAACTCCGGCAGACTTAACCAATTGGGGCGTTGCAACGAATAATGCGTACGGCAACAACGTAACCGTAGCCAACCCCTTTCAAACCCAACTATACAGCCAACCCGTACAAAACTTAACGTTCGCAGGTTGGAAAACAGCCACAGGGCAAGACGGTTCAAGTTCGTACCAAACTATTCCAAGCCCCTCGGCTTTGTACCCTAATCCCACAAGCACAAGTACCACTACTACTCTTTCAGCAGTTTATAAAGACCTATTAGGTAACTCTTATAGTGGGGTGACAAGTATAGCCGCGTATAGTGCTTTGTATTTGTACTATTTTGGGGCTATCCCGCCCGTTGCACCTTCAATTTCGTATAGCCCAAATAATTATACGTTTTACGTTAATGACCCCATACCAAGCCCTATTACCCCGGTTAACGTTGGCGGAGCAATGACAAGTGCAGCGATTAACACTCCACAACCATCGGGCATTTTATTTAACACCACAACCGCAGTTTTTACAGGAACGCCACTTGCTTTAAGCCCCTCACATACTTATACCGTGAACGGAATTAACGCCGGAGGTTCAAGTTCAACACCAATCACGTTTGCTATTATCGACCACCCTCCAGTAGTATCTTACAATAATAGCCCCCAAACAGCTACTATTAACGTTGCTATGACTCCGATGAGTCCTACACTTGTGAGTGGTGGGGCGGTTACAAATTATACTTCGGCTACGGCACTTCCGGCAGGCGTTACTATAAATTCAGTTTCCGGTGTTATCAGTGGGGTGCCTACGGTTTTGATACCCCTGACCACATTCAATATAAATTGCTCGAACTCGGGGGGTGTGTATGTAGTTCCCATTCAACTCGGTGTTACCAATCCTGCCCCCGCTTTGCCTCACGTGACTTATAGTCCATCCACTGTTGTATTGCCTATTAATATTTCAATGGTACCATTAGTGCCAACATCGACTGGTGGCGTAGTGGCAAGCTATTCAGCCGCTTCATTACCTGTGGGCGTTTCGCTGAATACAAGTACCGGAGTTGTCAGCGGTACCCCTACTACTTTAACTTCGCCAACCGTATACCCAATCATTGCCCATAATGTAACAGGTGATTATACAACTAACATAACTTTGTCGGTAATCAACACGACCCCCAACCCTCCTGTGCCATCATATAACCCAGCTACGGTAGTTTTTCAGTTAGGACATATAATTACACCAATGGTTCCTTTCAATAGTTCTGACCCCGCTACAAGTTGGTCTATTGCGCCTGCTGTGAGTGCCGGATTATCCTTTAGTTTAACTACAGGAATTTTAACAGGAACCCCAAGTGCTTTATCACCTGTTACTTCTTATACGGTTCGGGCAGATAACACAGGCGGCCACAATAATACGACCATCACTTTATCAGTAGTCAATCCACCTCCTACGCCAGTTATACGTGTACGCACCTCGAAGCATCCAATATTTATCAATAGGCATTAATAATTAAAAAGTCATACCCATTTTACTAATCTCACGCTATCAGGACACTTGCTTTCGATTTTCTTGCACTTAGTACAGATATACAAAGGTCTATTCCCTGCTGTTTTAATCCAAGAATGACCTAATAATTTACAAGTCCAGTTCTTCATGGTGGTTTATTTTGTTACTACTTTTACCATAGCCCCGCCTGCATCAATGGTTTCGGCTAATTTGTTGTCTTTATATAGCAGGTAGGTATTGCCGTTTTTTACGTATTTATCGCAGTAGTGGATGTAGCCTATGATGCCCATATAAAACGTCAACTCATATTTTCTATCCTTATTATTAATAACTTTTGACTGATTGCAGGAGTTTAAACATAGTGCAAAATAATAATAACTGCGACTGCACACGTTGCCCATAATTGCCAAACTTTTGTAAACGGGCAACCGACCATTAGCAAATAACCTTCTTCTTCTATCATTTTGTTTCTACTGATTTAACTTTAAATGATTCCATTTCGTCTAACAATTCCGCATAGTTTGTTAACTTCATCGTTTTGGTTAACCGAATGAGATTTATCAAATTCAGATTCATACAAACCGGGAATATCATAGGTGACGAATTTATTCAAATCCATTTTTAGCCACGAACATATTTTAAATAAGGTATCAACCTCGAATGTTTTTTTGGACAGTACCCGCGATAATGTAGGGGTTGATATGCCGATTTCCTTAGAGAAAAACCTAAGCCCTAATTTCTTATTATTAGCGTAGTTAGCTAAAAACATCTTATCATTAATGGACTTAATGAAAAACCACTGATTAAATTTCATAATCAAAGATACAGTTATCCAATATCAATTGCAACTTTTTTATTAAATAAATATTTTTAACTTTACGCAACAATTCAGCTATGCGTAAATACTTATTACTGCTTCTGTTCCTTTTCCCCCTAATCTGTTTTGCGCAAGCAATCACACAGCAGGTAAAATCTCCAGCATCAGGTAGTTCAGCGGGTAATTCCTTTTTCCAATGGTACTCCGGCAACTACACTGGCTATCTTGGTGTTCCTTTCGGTACTAATGCAGTAACCAACAGGGCAACTGACATGAACGGTCTGATATATGTTCAGCTTGCCGACAGTACATTGCAATTCCGCTACAATGGCACATGGATACCCATTGGAAGCGGTGGAGGTGCTACAAGTGCTATCTACTTTTCGACCCAATTTGCGGGGTTAGGCACAATAGTTTCGCCCATCATTCCGAATGCAGACTCAATATTATTAGCGAACCAAATTACCAAACAGAATGTTTATAGTTATTTCAGAAAAGTAAGAACAGATACCGCCTTTTTTGGTCAGACAAGCCCCTCCTTAATCACAGGTGGACTACAGGCCGGAGTACTATCCTTACCCACCGCTACAAGCGGAACTAAAGGCGGATTAGGTGTACAGCTACTCGCTCAACCCACAGGCAACACCTCAATAGGCTACAACTCTATTATTTCAAGCGTTGAAACAGACACTTTAGAGGGCAGAAACTTTACCAACTATATGAATGCGTTCACTGGCGCAGTCAAGCACAGAGGTACAGGAATAGTAACTAACGCGAGTGATTTTGTAGCCCAAAGCCCCTACATTTCAAGCGGCGGAACAATAGCTAACCAGTCAGGTATCGTTATACAGCCTCAAAAAATAACAGGGGTAACTAACGGGTATAGTATTTTACAATTAGGTACAACCGATAAGAACATCTTTAACGGGCCGATACACGCCTTTAACGTCCCCGTAGATTCATCCCCTGACACAGTTTTAACCCTTGTAAACGGTAAGATTTCAAGAGCAGCTTATATAGGTGGTACAAGCGGTAATGCTATCATTTCAGGGCTTGCCATGAGCTTATTCATCAATGGAAGCGGGGATACCTCTATAGTTGTCAGCCCCGGAACATGGCGAATTAACAACACCATCTATTCTAAAGCTACTTCATCTTTTTTCCCTATTTTACCAAGACCGATAGCAGGTGAGTTCTTTTACGAAACAGCCTACGCCACTACTTCTAATACGATTTCTATCATAGCCGGAACATCAAGCCCCACACCAATAGAACCTGCTATACCTGCTAATACCGTTAGGGTAGGTTCGGCTTTAGTGAGCAATACGGGGATAGTGATAACTCCGACTACGCAAAGTACAATATACAACAATAACGACAGTTTAACAAGCAATAGAACGGTTTTTTTTAGCAATCATTATTTACAAATGGGCGATACGCTAAATAATAAAGCTCTATTTATAATCCAACCTATTGGAAATTCAATAGCTATGCTGGATTATAATTTAACCTCCGCAGAAAATGGACAAATTGGTATTAGTCAAAATGCATCATCTATTGTTTATCAAGACACTTTGGGCAATAATAGCCAAGCAATAACTACAACGTCATTCTCATCGATAGCGTCTCAATCTCTGGGGCAGGAATTTTCACTTTCATTAAATGGCGGCGTATCGGTTTCCCATGATGCTATCTTTGCTGATAGCTATAATTTTAGAGGCATTGAATATGACCATGCCACCCACTACACTCCTAACGACTATACCCTGTTAAGCAAATACATGGCTGATAGCCTTTATTCAGGTGGTGTTAACATTTACAATTCAGACGGTACGTTAACCGGGGCAAGAACAGTTTCCGGTGGTGGTAATACCCTTCAATTTAGTTTACCAATAGAAGATTTTTCAGGAACAGAAACTTCAAGTCTAAATCTTAATGGCACATCCACAAGCTTAATAGCCAGTTATGGTACAGGGGACACTTATAATTTATCCTCAACTATATCGGGAACAAATACCTCATTAGTTATAAATAGGATAAATTCAGCAAATGTAACTGGCTTTGAAATAAATAACACAGGTACAGGGATTATTGTTAAAGACGAGATAGGGGCTATAGGCCTTGTAGCTAACACTTCGATTGATACCGCCAATATGACATCCAATCCTAAAGCATACGTTACGAGTGAGTGGGTGGCGGGACGTAGTGTGGGTGCTTTCCTTCCCCTAACTTTCCCAACAGATCAGCACATAGACGGGGCACATCATTCACTGGTTTTTGAAACATTTACATCCGATAACGTAAATGAAGGAGTTTTAGCCATTGATTCAAGTGGATTTTATTTAGGGGCTTATACCTCCGGTAATCAGGTCATTAGAACAGGCCATTATACCGCTACAGGGAGCGGTTTAGATGTTGTTAATGATTTAGGCACCGGATTTAAATATAGCAATGCCGCTGACTATGCGACTATAGGTACGACTGATACATTAGGCATGGCCCCTGTTGGATGGGTTCAGCGATACGTGGCAGCGCATGCAGGAACTGGAACTGTAACCTCTGTATCCGGAACAACCAATAGAATAACCTCTACAGGCGGAGCAACCCCTGTAATTGATATATCTTCAACATTTGAGGCTCTTTTAGGTAAGGTTGCAAATCCCTTATCTCAATTCGCCTCAACCACATCTGCTCAATTGGCGGGGGTGTTGAGTGATGAAAGCGGAACCGGGGTAGTGGCTTATACCACCAATCCGGTATTTACAACACCGAATTTAGGGACGCCATCGGCTGTTACTTTAACTAATGGGATGGGGCTGCCTGCTACCGGGCTGACAGGGACGCTTCAAGTTGCTCAATTCCCGGCGCTAACCGGAGATGTTACAACGTCAGCTGGCTCGCTGGCAACAGCTATCGGCGCAGGGAAAGTAACCAACACGATGCTTGCCGGGAGTATATCCGCTTCAAAATTGGTTGGGACGGATATAACAACGGTCGGCACATTAGCGGCTGGTTCGATACCCTATTCGCTATTGACCGGAACGCCAACAATACCTACCGGAGCCAATCCAACAGCAAGCGCAGGTTTATCGGCGGTAAATGGTTTAGCGGCTACATTTATGCGCAGCGATGGGGCGCCCGCTATAGATCAAAGCATATCCCCCACATGGACAGGGTTTCATACATGGAGTAAATCCAATATCGGAACGGGAGTTGGAACAGCCTTAGCTAACGTACTCGGGCTATGGAAAAATCCGACAGCCGCATTGGTCGGAGCAGTTCAAAATTCGCCTTTTAGCGGGTGGGAGGCCCAAGATTGGAATACATCTGCCGGAGGTTCATCGCAGGCGGTCGATATTTTGGTGCGCGCAGAAGCTGTGCAGGGAACAAACGCAAGTGCCGATCTGGCATTCTATTTAGCCGTTAATGGTGGTAATCCCGCTGCTACTGGCGTTAAGATTGGTGGAACGGGGAGAATCACTGCTCCTGCCTATACGATCAGTAACGCACCATCAACATCTGCATCTACGTATGATATTTTAACACGCAATACCTCTACTGGAGTGCAAGAGAAAATAACGTCAGCCACACTTTTACCCGCAGCTTCGGTTTCATCCGCCGGAACTCTAACGCTGGCTCATGGCATTGATTATGTATTTACAGGCACCACAGCAACCTATACATTGCCTGCCATATCGGCAACAACCACTGGCAGGGCATACCAGATAACAATAAAAAACAGAGGCAGTGGTTTGTTGACGGTTAACTCGGCAGCGGGTGGTAATGATATTTATACGACATCAGCCGTATCTACTTTTACTATATCAGCAGGTAGTTCTGCTACGCTAATGCCGGATGGCACATATTTTAACCTTGAGTGAGACACGCCTTTTCAAAATTATAGTTATTATATTTACAAGACATGCAACCGACCGAACAGGAACTTAAAACAGTCAGGATAACCGCAAGATTATTTTTCTCGGTTAGCGTTATATTTGCTGTCTGCCTTGCATTTGTTTTCGCCAAGTCAGCAGAATATAATCCAGCCGTAAAATACTTTACGTCGGCGGGGGCTATCAACCAGCCTGTACGGGTTTGGGATGGCATTATAACAGTCACAACTGGCACGGCGCAATCGGTTGATATATCAAGTGCCGGATTTACCTCTATCAATTCTGTAGTTGTTACACCAGCTAATAACACAGCATCAACAACATCGATGCCAATAGTTTCAATAAAATCGTACACGGCTACCTCGGTCGTTTTTAATACTTTGGTTAGCAACACTGCCGGAATCGGTATTTTGGTAGGGCTTATTGTCCCATCATCAACCACTGGAATGCAGGTTCATGTGCACGTAGACGGATGGTAAATTTAAACTCAACACGATATGGAAACAGCAATTGATTACCTTAAAAGAATATATGACGAACAGCCTGACTTATTTGATGCTTTGGCCATAGCTACTATTAAACGTCATATAGGCATTGAGCCCCTAACAGGCGGATGCAATCCCGACAACTGCCACGGTACGGTTGGATGCAGCAAATCAACATCACATGGCGCCTGCTCATGTGTCGGAAATGTATGTACATGGGTTCCTGATTTGGGATGAAAGCCATTGTATTTATAACATGCTGGACTATTTATCTTTTCGGGTTTGGTTTCTATATTTTTGCCGAAGTTTTTACAGATTGGCCTGTTTTTCAGGTTAGGTGCATTTTATGGTGTTCTTTAATGGAACTTTTTATCGCTATGGCTGTTTTAGAGAACATACCGAATAGATGGTTAGCCGATACATTTTTATATAAACAGTTTATTCTTATTGCGTGGTTTACTTTAATTGTTACAGCAGGATTTGTCATGCTGAACGGGAATGGATTAGTACAAAATCCCTACTTGAATTTAGGGTGTTTTTACTGCGCGAATTTGTTATTTAGTTTCATTATCTTAAGCACCGGAATTAAAAATGGAATTTTCAAAGAGCATTAGAATGACACAACCCCAAACTTATAATCTCGACTGGATGGCCTTAGGGGAATGGGCAATATCAGTAGTCGGCATATTAATCGCTTTTTTCGGGTTTACAAACAAGTGGTTTAAAGATAGGGTTGATGCCCGTGAAAAATACGCACAACAGCAAAAGCAGGAAAAGCAAGATTTTATTGAAAAGGTAGTTATTGCTACCGTATCTGCAACGCTTAACAGTACCCTCGGTGGCATAAAAGAAGATATTGCGACCCTATTTAAATATCGTGAAGATGACAGAACCCATAGTGACGGTCAATTCAGGGAATTGATGAAAGAGATAAGAAAGCCGTAACTTTGCCGAATGCTTGAAATATTCAAAGAATATGGTTTACCATTAGGGATATTAATTGTACTTGCCTATTGGTATGCTAAAAAAGATAAACAGCACCGCGAGGAACGTGAAATTTTGGAACGTACCCGAAAGGAAGAACGCGAAACCTTAGAAAAACTTCACCGCGATGAACGGGAAAGTGTGGAGCGGTCACACAAAGAAGAACGAGATACTCTTCGTAAGACCGTAGAGGGCATCGCAGATAATTCAAACAAAGCGTTTAACAACTCCACCCAAGCCTTAACAGAGTTATCTACTCTTGTTAAATCTATGAAGAAATGACTACTTAAGTAAGGTCTTAACCCAATCCCTGAATAGTTGGTTAAAAGAACGCCCAAAGATGGCACGTATTGCTTCTTTATCCTTTTCAGGTATCAGAACTTCCATAGGTACGTAATCTGTTTTTTTACGGCCTGAATTAGGTCTTGCTCCACCTCTGCTTTTAGTAGTCAATGTTTTTTATTCTTAATATCTCTTATTACAAATGTGTCGGTATTGTCTTTTATATTTTCACCCTGAATTTTAAACATCTTAATCTCTTTGCCATGAGCAAAAATACTATCACTGACGATACCATATAGAGACTCATCTGAAATATCAAAACCAGTCCCTTCCAATGCCTGCTTGTCAATGTTAAATTTCTTTTTCATAAAGAGCATTGATTCAGGTTATGTGGTTCTTCGCAAGATACTACCAAGTATCTTAGGTCATCTTCTTGACCAATTTTTTGAACATATAACCCTCGATTACGCAACTCATCAAAAAGCAATTCATTCCTTTCACTCACAGAACCTGCTGGAAATTGCGTTCTTTTAATGACACTCATCTTTTTTGACTGATTAATAACATTGTGATATGCAGATGGATTTTTATATTGCTCACGTTCCTCAAAAGGAGTGTTTGCCCAAAGCGGCCTATCTTTATTTTCCATGTTATTTAAAATAGTGATGAGCCAATTCCGTTCCTTTTATAATTATAAGCATAATTGCTCCGATAATCATAACAACATCAACACATTTCCGAGCGTGTTCTATCGTTCCAAACTTTTCCATAACTTACAAATTTTTTAGTGCAATGGCTATTATAAATAGCGACCAACAAATAATGTAAAACCATTTGTTATAAAATAACTTGTTCATCTTTTTATCCTTAAAATTATGTTAATTAAAATTCCGAATAACAGTAACTCTATCATAGCTTAAAATAACTTTAGCATTTTGGCAATAATAATTGCGGCTACCTGCGAAAAAGAACCAATGCAAAACCAAATGGCTCTTATCTTATTCTCCCTTTGCATAAAAAGTAAACCTTGTACCAAAAACAGTAACATGCAAATCATGCATTGCGCCAACAGGTGTTTCAGGTGTCGGCTCTACAAACGATGGCACTTTTCCAAAGTTTTTTGACAAATACAACTCAAGTTGCATCCTGAACTTTTGATTGTTATCGAATTTTACGTTTCTTATCCCAAGATTTTTCAAAGCCCTGCATAATTCTTGCAGATACAACTCAAAATGCTTTGGTTCTAAATCCAAATCGTTTGCCGTGGTGGTTTTTTCTTCTTCCATTTTAATCATTGATTTAAAAAAGTCTTTAGGAGTAGATAATTTATCCAATCCAAAAGATTTCATATCTTGTACAGTGTAATGGGTAGTAAATATATTTCCACACCTATCTATAATCACACTTCCCCCATTTTTATTGGAATAAACGTCTCTTATGTCAAGATGAGAAGTTATTTTAGCTTTTTCCATACACCAAAGATAAAAACAATTATTGAATTAAACAAGTGTTTTTCAAAGTATTTGGAGAATTGTTTTATATTTACAACATGACATCCGAACATTTAGAAATGCTTGCCAGTCAAATCATGTTTTGGGGCATAACTGTTTTCTCCTGTATGATATGGTGGGAATTTTATAAGTCAAGGGATGGCAGGATGAGGGTGCTTGTCCTCTATCTATTCGGAAGTAAAACGTTTATTTACGGGGGTGCGGGACTCTTTTTTCTCCTTTATGATTTCGGCTATTTCCGTGACTTCCCTCAACTCTATCTTAGGCTTATTTTAAACGCCCCCATGATAGTTATTATGGTAGAATGGTACAGATATATCAAGTATAAAAAATAATGGCTTATATCGCTTTATTTGGCTTTGGTTTTTTAATGGGATTAATTGCTCCGCATCATAAACTATACATTAAAATAGCTGACTTATACCAAAAGGCCACTAAGAAATTTATAAAGGCTATGAGGCGACGCGGAAAAAAGATTAACCGATTAATGGTTGAACGTAATGAATTAAAACAAAGACTTGGTGAGCCTGTTTAATAATCAGCTTCCACACTTTCAAAAAATGGCATATCACTCGACAAGATAATGAGGGTATGCCATTTTCATGGATGCTCGTTTGCTATTTTCATTAATCTGATTTCTTCACGCAGCCGCCCGTTTTCTTCTCTCAACTGGTTTTGCAAATCATCGTTATATTTCGTCAGACTATCAGGATAGTACGGGCAATTTTTATGATGTTTAATTTCTCCACCGTCATAATGCATACATCCCATTACGCATTTAGATTCGGCGGCTTGTTTGTTAGTGGGTGTCATGCTGTTGATTTTTTAAGCGTTGATCTATTTTTTCCATTACTGAATTATAGAGACTGTTACATTGCTCCTCACTAAGTTTTTTATCCAGGATGAATTCGTCTATATTATTTCCGCCCGTGGTCAGTAAAGCGGCCTGAATAACCCGTAACTCATCATGCGTAAATTTCATGTTTGCCATTATCATTCTCCTTCTTTGCTTATGGTGGGTGGTGATGGTAATGGACGCCAGTGGGTGACGTTGATTTTATGCCTGTCAATGGTTCTAAAACAAGGGTCGTCAAGCCCCCAATATAATTCAACGGGACGGCTAAATCCATTCTGCCATGTTAGATAATATGAGCTTGCTTCCGGCAGCCTATCTTCAACACTTGTCCACTCATTCTCCTTTCTCAACCTCTCATTCTCTTCAGCTAATTGTTGGGTGTGGAGGGATAGTTGTTGGGTGGCGTAAAACTCCATCGCTTCTAAAGCTTCCTTTTTGCTCACATCGCCGTTATCCCATTCAGCATCAAAAGAACCAGTAACGGCCTTTGTTAAATAATCCTCCGCGCTTTTACTCTCCGGTTTGGCGGGGATGGATTGTTCTGTCTTATTCATGGGTGAGTTTTTATCGTTCATAACCTTTTCAACCGCTTTTGCGGCTTTATTAAAAAGCTTTGCGCCAAATCGTTTTTTAACGACCTCGGTATTTTCGGCTATCCGTTTGTTAAGTGCCTTAAGCTGCTTGGCGGTTAGGCCGGCCGGGGCGTTATCTTCTTTTTTCATTTCAATGCTTGGTTAATGGCTGGAGTTATTTTATATGAATCTTGATATTCAAGCCTGTTTTTATATTCCAGTATTATAGATAAATTCAGCTCCTTGAACTCTTTAAGAGCTTCTTTTGCCTGAAACTGTTCTGATTCTGTAGCTAATGAGTTTGTAATCAAGTCGGCCACTTTATTGTAACTAAGAACCAGTTTTGTTATGTGGTCATGTTCTGGCTGCCCTGTGCCGATTATGCCGCTTGGGTGTGCATCTTCCCAAAGAGATTTATAGCATTTCTCATCTTCATTTTTAGGTTCTATGCAATAAACTGCATTCAACCATCCACAGGCTGTACCATGAAGATAATTGGGTACGCCGCAAACACATTTTTCATTATCTAAGTTTTCCATTTTTCTATAAATTTAATAGTATATTTATTTGTTGTACCTGATATTCCAAATCTTCAAGCCGTTCTTCAATTGTCTTTTCCCCCTGCTTATCTTCTTTCGGCTCTGCGGGGGTGATGATGCGCCAGATATATCTATGCGTTCCTATTGGAGTTGCCTCTGATTCATCCTTTAAATCGCGCCATGTCCCAGCGAAAAGCCTTTGGAATATCAGTTCAGCCTCTTTCGGTTCGTTGCCTTTATATGGCTGCATATCGGGCGTAAATACAAGGAAATGATTTCCGTATTCATCAGTGCCCATTTCGTTATTGGTAGTTATTTTGCTCATTATATACCCCTTTCTAATTGGTAAAGTAATTGACTTATTTCCGACGCGAAATTCATTTCCTTATTTGGAGCGGGGCCAGTTTCGCTATCTCTAATATCCTGCCGATCTTCCATATACTCCAAAAGCTCGATCAGTAAATCCTCCGCATTAACGCTATATGGCAATACCCTTTCGTATTTCCTGACAGGTAGGATTTGCCAAATTTGCCTAATATCACAGCCTTTAAAATTTTGAGCGTCCTTATCGGTTCGCCATACATCCGTTATAACATCCTGATACTGCCATACCAACTCCGCTTCCACCTCTCCGTCTAACATAAATTTATCCCCGTTGGGTAGATAGCAGTCGTGTGTTTGGACGGTGCGCTCGAATTGAGTCCATAAGGCATGGTCTTGTTTCATTCGACGTATTTCAGCCTGCTCTTGCTCGTCAGCCATTATAGCTGCGTCTCCGCGTGTCCAGTCCGATCTTGGCTCTTTGTCCCCGTAAGGATTTTTTAGTCGCCCTTTGCCGTTATTGGTTTGAATTTTCATGGTTAACTTTTTTATAGCTGCGATATGGTAAAAAGTTGTGCTGATATAGGTATTTAAAGAAATTCGTCGGAACATTGTAGCCCTCTTTTCTGTAGACTTTCCACGATGAATAACTTATGTGTATTATTACCCACCCAACAGGCATTATAAATAACAGCACATAGCAGAAGTAGTTTAATGCCTTTCTCATAAGTAAAAGTATTTAAGATAGTTTGGGGTAATAAACAAATCTTCGCCTTTATTATCAGTCAGGCAGTTATTGTCCGGCGAATCGTACATTTCATTTTTGGTGAATAGCTCACCCTGTCCGATTATATTAATGGTTTCCCGGCATTCGATCCGGCTACCCTTTTTGATCATTATTTCTTTAAGTTCCATAGCTAATTATTTTGAGTCTGATTAACGAGTTTAGCCTTATTAAAGGCTTCTAAAGCCTCTGATAATATTTCGCCGACTATTTCTATATCTCCGCGATAAACGATGTAACAGCCGTCTTCTTTCGAGCCTCCAATGCTCAATCTATTGGTTATCGGGTCTATTGGTTCTTTGACTATCTTAAATCTGAAACCATTTGGCGTGGTTAGTAAAATTGCTTTTTCCATTTTCTACTTAGTTTTCACCCACCCCAACTCAATTATCTCCTCCGGTGACAGGGTGCGTGGTTCGCCGGAGTGGGTGAGGTAGGTTTTCATTATTTCCTGCTGTTAAGTGTTTACTGTTGGGGTGGGTGGGTTAACCAATTGCCTTTTCGCATTTTTTACAGCGTTGCTTTTCAGGCAGTAAAAAGAATGTTTTTACGTCAGGGTTCGCCCGGTTAATGGCATTACTCTCTGTCACTTCGAGGCCGCAAAAGGTTTGGTCTGCCATTGATATTCGTAAATGGTGCTTTTTCATGATCTTCTTTAAGTTATTATTCTATTGTAGAGCCATCTGATTCCTATATTTCTATTTGTTTAAGCCGTTTTATTATGCACTTTTCGCATGTTGCAACAGTATCAACTTCATGCCATCCGTTCCCTCTTATGCCCGGTTTAGCACCACATAAGGCAGCATTCCCCCAATATCCGGCAGTTCCTTTCGGCAACGGCTCAACAAAATGAACAACGCTGCCTTTATCTCTTTCAAAGCCGTTAAATGCTCTGCCTGATTTTATTGCTGTTTTCATAATCTATCTTTTTTTAAACCTGTTATTTGTTTAGTCCAGTAATTCTATTCCCATTTGGCGTTGTTGCCGTACCTAAGCAGACATTGCAGGTTTTTAAATCCTTAGCTTGCTTGCTCTTGGTTTGATACATATTACCGCATTTTTTACAGCGGCATCTTACCGTTTGGCTCATGGCGTTATTTGTTTAGTAGGGATGGGGATTGGTAGAGGTTACCTTATTGAAAAGGTTCGCAACTTTCCGCGCAATCTTCCTGTTCGTCTAAGTCAAAATCATATTCAGCACCATCTGTTTTTAATGATTGATCGTCCCATCTATCAAATGGCTGTTTGCTTTCTTCAATCAATTCGTCTATGCTTTCACCTTGCCTAAAAAATCGGACTGGTGTTTTATCGGATCGCATCTTAGCGGGTTTAACCTGCTCATATTTGTTTTCCATGCCTCTATTCCATTCGGGCTGGCAATCGCCGTCCTGGAGTTGCGTTAATAGCTTACGCTTAGATTTTTTATGGCATAGATTACAGTTTCCCTCATAGTCTTTTAATTGTAAGTCAAAAGATTGGTTAAGCCAAAATACAGCAACATCGGCTTTATTAATATTCCAATCCCAAAGTGGATACCACTGGTGCTTTTCTTTTGCCTTAATGAGATTGACTCTTTTTGGTTCGTCTTTTCTGTATCCAATAACGGTGGTGTAATTCCTAAAATCGCCCCATCCAATCGATCTTGCATAGCTACGAATAGGATTAGTTTTTAACTCCCGCGTACAATGCTTGAATTTAGCATTAGGTATGCCATATTTCTTTATAACTTCTTCAAAAACCTCGCCTTTCCTTTTGGCTGTTTCAAAATTAACTACCCTGTGCGTAGATGATTTACGGCTCCCGTGATGCACAACGGCTTCAACCCATACAATCGGTAGTCCAAATATTGTTTCCAATTGATGAACAAAAACCAAAGTAGCTTCCTTCTCCCGACTGGTATTTGCAAAAACAAATATCATCTCATAAGCATCCTTAAACCTTTTCCATAGCATATATGCCATTAACGCCGAAGTTCTGCCGCCGCTTGTTGATATTAAAATCCGTGGCTTTCTCATGCAAAGTCTTTGTGAAATGGTTTAGCCTTACCCTCTAAGTCTCTGTTGAAATAGGATTCAGGAATATATCCAAAATCTGTTCTGCGAAATAATGTACCGTATTCGCCTCGATACTGGCGGAGATATTCCTTAAAGTCATCTTCGTATTTAAAATCATGTTTACTTTTCATAATCTATCTTTTTTAAACCTGTTATTTGTTTAGTAGGGATGGGGATTACCTATTTTAATTTTCTCTGATTTGCCGGGATTAAATACTTGGGTTCATACCAATGGTCGGTATCGCCCATCAATATTTTCATTTCAATTTTACCACGTACGGTAGTTATATTGATCCCGCCTACATTATTCTTATCTCCTTTTAGGAAATAGCTTCCTCCGGGTGGTATTTCAATAAGCTCAACAAATTTCAGTTCGTTGACTATTGTTTCGATAGTCTGAAACTCCCACCAACCCAATTGCCTGAATATATGAGGCATCTTAATTGCTTCATCCCAATGGACAGGTACAATATTGGGCACAATGTCATAATTTATAATATCACCGATTTTATGTGTACTACCGGGATAATCGGCTATTACCATTACTCGTTTATCTGTCAGGCTCATTTTCCTTTGGTTTTACTGCTTTTACTTTTGGGGTTGGATGGGGGGTTGACGCTTTAGTTGCCGTATTTTAGAATTGGCCTGTTTTATATAGGCCATTTGCTCGATAATTACAGCTTCTGCCTCTGTTTTTGCTGTACGGTAACTTTTTCCGCTTCTTAAAAATGATTGCTGTTCATTTAGTTTTAAACTTTCAATGATTTTAATAGCATCTTCTTTTGTAATGCCAATCTTAAACTTAACGTCGCCGTTGGTTTTACCATTGCGCCAAATGCTTTCCATAATTCTGTAGTCATCTTCCCAACGAAGTAATACACATCTATTATTCCATCCGGCTATTATAGCATCGGTATTAACCTCGCATTTACCAGTTTTATTTAATTTTGTTATAAAATCTTTTGCGTTCATCTCCCTAATCTTTTAAGTTCCAACCGTAACACTTCACATTCGTTAAATAGTTCCTCGTAGCTTAGTCCGTTCTCTGCCATCTTTATTAGTTGTCAAACCAAAAAACCACCCTGCTTTCAAAGCCCTGTTCTTCAAAGGAGTCTAAAATAGCCAACATGACATTATATTCGGGTTCTTTGTATTGTTGGCTATCTGGGTGTTGGTAGTATATTTCTAATTGCTTTTTATACTCGTCGCGTGTTAGCCACGTATGCGAGTGCCAGTCAGAGGCAAAAACCCGCGTTTTGCTTTCGTCGGTATATGTTGTATATCCTTTTTTGATATATTCGTGTGCTCTTTCTTTTGAAATATACCCGCTTTCATCATTATCATTTTCATCCACTATAAAATCAGATACATCAGTAATAGTGTAGTATCCCAATGTTTTAAATGGCGGAAGTCCTTTTGGCTCAATTCCGTTTTCATTATCGCTCCTTACTCCTTTTGATAATAACCCAAACATATAGTAATTCCTACCCGGATTTATTCTACTGCCAAAATTGGTGAATTGCTCGCGGTCGTTGTCGCTGCGCTTGTACTCAACGTACATGTGTATATCGCATCCCATAACTTTATTTATTTAATTTGGTTAATTTCTGCTTTTGAATTTGTAACTGTTCGTACATTTCCCGAACAGCCTGTGACAATGCGCCCCTTTCAACTCCTTTTGAGTATTCTTCCCTTATTTTATTCTCAAGGGTAGCTGGCAGTATTATTTGGTATGTTGTGTACCCGAGACCTATCTTGTTGTAACATTCTTCGCGATATTTTTTAATGAAAACTTTCTCGTGTTCGGTGTAATTTCCGTCCTCGATTATGAATAAAACATCCATTTTTGGATTAGAGCAATTCCCATCGTTAAATGCCTTTTGCATTGCCTTGTTATTATGCTTATTTCGCCTTAGGGTATTTAAGTGATGGTTTAGTCTTGCTTTTAAATTAACGGTTTGACCTATATAACAAATTGGGTTATTGTCAAAACTTAATTTATATACATATCCTGTTTTCATAAAACAAAGATAGACATTTTTATGTCACTTCCAAATTTATTTGATATTTTTTTTCAAAATAGTCTGCAATCTTTTCAAAATCCCCCGGCAACCATCTTTTATTGCGGTTATTATTATTTTTATCACTGATGATACGGGCGTTGCCAAACACTTCTTTGGATATAACGGACATATTAAATTCGTTGCCATTTATTACTTCTGTTACAGTCATGTACAAATATGACATTTAATTGTCTATAATCCAAATCTTATTTTCCCTACATTTAAAGAAAAAAAAACAAACATGCCGGGAACAGACGCATTACAGGCTTAAATTGATGCTTTAGAAGCACAGGTAGCCGCAGAAAAACTACAGGAACAGAACGATGAAAACTCGCTTGCGGGTAAAAAAGCACTGCTGGACAAGTTACAGTTCATTAACCGTATTGAGGGTTTAAGTGATGATGATATAGCTTACGTTAATAATGCTATGTCTAATGATGGTTCTACGCTATCTATTGTTAGGTCTTAAGATTAAGGGGGAGATTTATTTCTCCCTTTTCTTACTGTTCAATTTTTGCAACTGTACTATTCATGCGATGCCTCTCCTCTTAATAGAAGACCATTAGAAAGCCTTTTGAATACAGTGCCTTTATCACTAAGGAAGTAGGCTTGCCCGGGGAACTTCTCAAAGAAGCTGCGCCTGTTGTGGCCTGTCTCGACCTTTTCTACGCGCTTGTAGGACTTAATAAGGTACAAGTTATTAAAACTTTTCTGTATTCGCAAGCCCGTTGACTGGCTTCTTTCACATAATTCACCTATTTTTTTATTGCTCAATGTAAGGTCGTTTACTAAGTAACTTTCAGCGTTTAAGTTAAGACGTTTGGCTTTCTTATAAAGTCTTTTGGCGACCTTGTAAGGAAATCTTACGCCCTGCATGAATTTTAAGACGTCGTTACGCGAGTTATACTCCCTGAACTGGCAATGAATATTTCTTTTTATTAAAGCGAACCTTAAAAGGTCACGCTGCTGTGACTTGTTGTTGCTTACTCCTATGGCTATTAATTTGCCTTCAAAACTATTAGTTGATTTAAGGTGTAGGTAGCCTGCGGAATAATGGGCTAATCCCTGCTTAATTAGTACCGAAATATGCGTTTTTACCGTCGTGGGGCTACAATTGATACCTGCAGAAATTTTCCTTAATGACGGGGCGTAAATAACTGGCCTGTGGTGGAGTTTCTTCAACCAGACGTAGTAACATAAGCTATCAAGCCAATATCCCTCCACAGCGTCTTTAATTAGCTGTAGGGGCAGGTATAGTTTACTTACGTAGGGGGTGTGCAAATACTCCATCAATACGATATAAAAATAAACCCGTATCAAGAAGGCTGATTTGCACGGCAGGCCTTAACTTTGATACGGGTGATGTGTATATGATCGTATTTGAAGTGTTCTATTTTTTTGAAAGTTGCCGTGCCAGACTTCTTTAACACAACAAAAGTAGTAAAAATGTTTTAAAATACCAAATCAATTTCTTATATTTGGGTGTCAGCAATGAAGCTGATATAAAAATGTTGCAAAAAATGTCACACTTCACAGTTTTGGTCGTGGGTAACGACCCCGAAAAACAATTGGCACCCTTTAATGAACAACCTAAAAAAGGTAGCCCTTATTTAAAATTTGAAGATAAAACAGATGAGTTTCTAAAAGAATACCAAACAGGAACTACATCTGAATTTTACTGCTCATCTTCAAGTTCGTGGGGAGCAGAAATATCTAACGATTTATTTAATAAACTTAAGGAAAATCAAGTTGGATTTGAATCGGATTACGTAGTAAGAAAAAACTTCGGATCGTATTTTAAAAATAGATGTCGATATAGGGCTTACGAAAGGGATGAAAATAATAAGCCTATTTTTACATCTAAACAATGGTTTGAGGTAATTGGTGTAAAAGAAACTACCCATCCGGATATGGATGTATGCTTTGAAGGAGTTGTTAGAATTAAGAAAATAGATGCCCCTAAAGAACTGCCATTAAACGTTATGTATTCTACATTCGATGATTTCATTAGTAATTATCATGGAATTGAATCCGAACCGGACGGCAAGTACGGATATTGGAGAAACCCTAATTCAAAATGGGATTGGTTTACATTAGGTGGTCGGTATTCTGGTAAAATACAGCTAAAGGTAGGTACAACCGGGGAAACAGGCAAAAGTGGTGCTTTCGATAATGAAGTTGGAATCGATAGTGCAAAGAAAGGCGATATAGCCAATCTTAATGAAATACAAACATTTGCCGTATTAAAAGACGGGCAATGGTATGAACGCGGTGAAATGGGTTGGTGGGCATGTGTTTCTAATGAAATGACGGATGAGCAATGGGATGCTGAATATAATAAGTTGATTTCTGATTTACCAGATGATACGTTATTGAGTATTTATGATTGTCATATATAATAACCCGTAGTTTCCGCAACATTCTGCGGGATTATGGATTAGGCTATCTTCGGGTAGCCTTTTTCATTTCTATACGCATTTGTTTGAAATTGTCAAGTGTTTTTCTTATATTTACGCATGAAATTTATTCGGGATAAACTCCATTAGGGCATATTAACGCCCATTGGAGACAATGAAAAGGCAAAAAAGGTATTGGACTTTTACCGAAAAACAAAAAAGGAAAACCAACAAACCAAATTGGTCAATGGCATGGGGTAAGGCTGAAAACTGGTTGTGTAAACAGCAAAACAACCATTGGTGCAGACGAAACTTAAAAGACATATTCGACGAGGATTATATCCATCCAATTCGAACTGGAAGAAACACAGCCAAATGGCTTTATTGGTAAGTATAGTTATTTGGTAAGCTATTGCGAAAGTGGTAGCTTTTTCTTATTTTAGTCCTATGAGAAAAGTAATTGAATGGCTTGTTTGTCCGCCTGAAAGTGTTTATAAGGTAACATTCGTTATTTCGGCAATATTTTTAGCTACTGTATTCCTAATAGGGCTTTTGAGTGAGGCATAAATGGACTATCTAACCATAGTATTTATAGTTTTAGCATGGCTTGTATTAGCTTTGTTAGCTGCTTATGTTGATAGTGTAAGGAAAGAGAAATGGTGATGAATAAGTTTGAACGTAGATTAAAAGGGGAGCTGAAAAGAAAGCAACGGGCTGTTCATTATCCCGGATGGATTAATAATTTTGTTTTGCGCGATACAGGAAAGCCATGTTCCTGCATGATGTGTTCTCCGGGTAAAGTTCTTTGCAATGGCGAAAAGAAAAAAGAACGTAAAGAATTTATGCTCCAAATAGAAAGTGATATTGATGAGGGCATTGATGGAGACTACTTGCTAAGTTACATAAAAACTGCCTGCTAATGGAATTAGATCAAAACGGATTAGACTTTATAGCCGCACAGGAGGGTATAGTATTGCATCCCTATAAGGACACTAAGGGCATACCCACAATCGCAATCGGAAATACGTTTTACCCTGACGGTACAAAAGTCACCATGTCAGACCCGACAATAAACATTAAGAGGGCTTATGAGATATTTTCAGCCGTTTCTAAAGACTTTCAGAAGGCGGTGAGTGATACTAACCCCAACCTCAATCAAAATCAATTTAACGCCTTATTTTCGCTTTGTTATAACATAGGTATACACGCTTATCAAAACTCGACCGTTCACAGGCTTGTATCAGCAAACCCTAACGACCCCGATATTGGTGAGGCCTTTGAAATGTGGCGCAACCCACCTGAACTTTTGAAAAGACGAAAGAGAGAGGTTGATTTGTATTTCTCATAACTTTCTTTACCTTTAATGAACTAAAATAAAAAATTCACTATTTTAGAGTATTGATTAAAACTAAAATAAGATAAAAAAAGAGCAAATGAAGAAAAGCCCAATCTATTCCTTAAACTGGAATGACGCCCTTAAAGGACTGTTAATGGCAGTAGGAACACCCGCTATTTTAATCATTCAGCAGACCATAGCTAATGGCGCACTAACTTTTAACTGGAAACAGGTAGGTATGGCAGCTATCGCAGGCGGTGTGGCTTACCTTATTAAGAATTTCTTTACGAATTCAGAACCCATCAAAGAAGTAACTAAAACAGAAGATGGTACAGTTACTAAAACAGTAGTTAAAACAGACCAAGTAGATGTTAAGGCAGGGAAATAGTTTATTTAAAAACTGAACTATAATCAAAAAATGGATGACATTGTTTGGCAAAGGAAACTAAAATCTCCCTTTCCCAATATGGCATATTATTCCAATCGCTACTTGATATAATAGACCAAAACATCATCGGAGGTGTAAGCATTCTAACTATCATAACTTTTAAAATAAGCCCCCTAAGTCCAAACGACCGGGAGCTAAACTGAAACAGAACCTAAAAACTATTTCAGTTGTTTCTTTATTTAGTACCTTTAACAAAATGCTGAAAGGCTCTTACACCTTTATATCTTCCCCCGTAGGAACATATTGAACTTCTTATAGATTTAGCAGGGATGTTTAAATCCTTGCCAGCCTCAACAGCATTTACATATATCTTGTCATTTAACAAGCAATAAACAGCTTTAAATTTACTTGGTTGTGAATAGGTCTTTACGCTCCTTGCTGAAACTCTGCCCAATTCCCTAAATGAATGCAAATTATTTTCACTATCAGTTGCCCATTCCAAGTTTTCCACCCTATTGTCCGTTTTGATGCCGTTTTTATGATTGACGGTTCTTTTATTTTCAGTATTAGGGATAAACACCGACGCAACAATTCTATGGAAAATAAATTTCTTTTTAACTCCATCTTTTGATAAAGTTATTTGTTTATAACCGTGAACATTATTGCTACCAAAGGTTATATTACTCGGACACATGATGGAGGTGTTGCCCCTTTTTACCAAATGTGGGACTGTTTTTATTCTGCCGAGATTAGAGACTTCGTAAAAGCCCTCATATTCTGGAATTGGTTTCCAAATTTCTTCTATCTTTGCCATATTCTTTATTTGTTGCACTATAAAGATAGTAAAACGCCCCGTTTATTCAAAATATTCAGGGCGTTTTATTTTAGTGAACTCCTTTGACAAACTTTTGGAATGCGAACTCTACGACGCCGAGGCTAAGAGTGACCCAATTAAGTTTTCCGGTTGACATGAATTGAGCCGCGAACGAGGCCACATCCTGCCACAGAGCGTTCCAACCGCTATCGGTTATACCTGCTTGCACCTTGTCAGCGAAGTGGTCTAAAACGTCCTTAATTTGCCCTGTATCAACACCGAGGTCTTTACCTACATGAAGTATCACTCCCCTTGCAATGTCCTCTGATACGCCTAATTTAGTGGCAATGGCGGTAACTGCCGCATCTTCACCCTCTTTGTAAACCTCTTTTAGGGTTTGGCTGATGTTTACGCCCTGTACTAAGGCATCTTGCTGCTCTTTCGGCAACTCGTTAAAAGAGTTCTTCGCATGGCTGAACAGGTTGGCAAAAAAATGCCCGATTGAATTAATGATTGAAGCTAATGACATAATATTTGATTTTGATTAAATGTTACTAATTTGATTGTTTCGTCTTGCCCCGGTGAATTGTTGACGAATTGAACCATAAAAAGTTTTCCCTTTAGGGGATAGTGCATACTTTAAAATGGTATCGGCGGCATGTTTGCTCAAATGAACCATGACAGGATTGCGCTTTTTTTCACGCTCCGCCCTTGTTACAGCCCGTCTCGCGTCCTTGAATTTAGCAGTTTCTTCTGCGGTGTACTCTTTTTTATCTGTTTTCATATTTACTAAGTTACATTATTTTACCCATCTAAGAGTTATCATACACCCTTGATACCTATCTTTCAATACTTCTTTGCAAGGGTGGCTGTCAATCAATTCCCCACCAAAGAAACAGTTCCAATAAAGGACACCACGTCTCCGTTTCTTTTCTTTTGCTCCAGTGGTATGATAGCCTTGCATTATTTTATTCCGTGTTTACGTTTTATTTTCCAAACAATATACTGTACGCTCCAAATGGCTACCTGCACCTTTATATAACGCCACGCATCAATAATGACTCCCAAAATGCCCAATAATAGAAAACTTGAAAGAAATGCTCCTATTATAAACAAGTCCGAACTGAAATAGTGATTTGTACTTTCATGGAACTCTTTTTCATCCCTTGTCAATAAAAAAAAGCTGATAGAAAAAAGAATTATATATATTATTGCGAGTACCATTATTCAGTTGTTTTGCTTATATTTAAGTTCAAAATCGTTCTTTTATTTCGTGGGTTATAGTAAAAACATTTCAGTTTCCCATAACTCGCCACAACATGAGCACCGATGAGTATGCCAATTACCGACTGTTTTATAAGTTTGCCAATCGTGTCCTAAAAAGTAGCATTTGATCTTTTTCATATCTTATTCTCCCGTTTGAGGGTTAATGTGAGTATCAGAGGCTTCTGCGCTATCCTGCTCAAAAGTATCGGGGGCTAAAAAAGTAGCCGCTTCTTCGTTAACAGCTTCTTCAATTGCTTCTAACGACCCGTTATACTGACTTATGTTCCACTTACGGGCAATTTGTAATATGCGTTCTTTTGTCATTTTGTTGTATCTATATCAGTAATATAAGAATGTTCGTCAATCCACGTACTTGTATCAATGTTTTGCGGATGGGTAGGGTAGGTGGTAGTAAAAGAAACTGCTTCACCGCCAGTATTTTTACCAATTATGGGTAACTCCTTTTGGTGAGCCTCATAAACTAACCGGGCAATGATTAAAGGAACTACGATAAGTGAGATTAAAAAGGCAATTGTGAGCAGGGAAAGGATGCGCTTCTTCATTTTAGGTCAGGGTTAAAAATTCATCAGGCATATATTCAAGCGCGTCAATAAAAATGAATTTACCAATTTGCTTTATTCTTTTTTGTTGGGTATGACCTACGACTTGTAAAATGTCATCCGAAACGGCATCAGACATTAGGCTTGCTGGTCTTACCCAAATAGGAGTTTGGCATATTTCTTCTCCGTAAGGGTCGTATCTATCACCGGAAGTAAACTCAAATTTATACGGTTGGTTAATAAACAATTCGTTTATTTTTTCAGATAGGTTGTCAATATCCCAATCGGATAAATTAGCATCAGCCCATGTTTTAGTAACCCCTGCATGGGTGAATAAGATAGGTATATGTTCGGTTGCTTCCATGTGAGAAGCTTGTAAAAACCCTTGCTTTAATGCATCGTTAAGCAAATCTCGAATATCAATTGCTCGGGCTACTTCAAAACCTGAATACCTAAGTTTAAAATCTCCCATGTAGTGAAAATCATGGTTGCCTATAAGCAAAACAACGGTTTCAGGGTGTAGCTTTTTGAACTTTATTATTTCTTTAAAGTTTTCTATTTGCTCATCCTGTGTAATATCGTAGTGGGTATCAAAATAGTCACCGATAAATATAATCCGCCCGTACTGCGAAATATCTTCATTCAAAAGAGTATTCCAACAGGTTCTGCCGTGAATGTCGCCTATGGCTAATACTTTCATTTCTTTAAAGGTTTTTTAGTTGTATCAACTTTTGATTGTTCAGCATAGCTTTGGTTAAAAAGAGCCTGTATCTGCCCGATAAAGCCAACAATAGGAACACCTGTACTCATCGGCATTTTAGATTTAAGGATGCTGTCACGGCTTGCGTTTGCTGCTGCGTTAACGTAATCCAGTTGGCTTTTCGTGAATTGAATGGTGTACTGCTTTTCAGCTTTCTTTGGTTCTTGAGCCGAAGCATTTAGGGCAAAGGCAAGTAAAATAAAGGTTAAGTATTTCATTTGATTAAATTAATTATAAGTGAAAATAAAGTCATTGATAAAAGTAACGCCCATACCATTGTACTTATGTAGTGTTCTCTTTTTATTGAGACCATTAGCATAGTTAAACACGTTACATTAGCTAAACAGCCCATAAATATTGCAAATAAGTGTACCATTTTTATACCGTCTGGTCTATGACATCGTCTGTTTGTATCTTATAAGTCTCTATCAACCTCAAAGCCGTTAATCTCATTTCAAAGCTATTGCCATCATAACGTCCTATACCCACCCAAAAGCACCACCACAAGTGTTGCTATAACCTAACCTCAAGGTCAGTGTAGCGTCCTGCTTTGATGATTATTCTATACCTTGTCATGCTGTGCCGTTTTGTAAATTTTTCAATCGTTCGTCCCACATTTTCAAAGTTTCAGCGCTAAATGAAGTGTACTTTAATATTTCGTGTTCGTTAATATTTTCAAGCATGGTTAAGGGCACACGTACATTTATTTGCTTTGATTTTTCAGAACCAATAGGACGGCCTGCTGATTTTTTATTTTCCATGTTTATAACTGTCTTTTACTGCCAAAGCCCCATTTAAGGGGCTATAGACAAAAGCGCATAGAGCTTTCAGAACTACACGTCAATACCTGTAATCTCTTTGAACTTTTTCGAGTCGAAGTTCGGTAAATCCAAAAATATTTTTTTATTTTTATCTGTAAGGTTGTACCACATGTTTGACCAAGCCTCGTGCATTGAAATTCTTTTTAGATAACCGCCAGTTGTTTCGTGTGTTGGAAATTTGGCTTTTTCTTCATCGGTCATATCGGATGAGTAAATCCAAATATTAGGATTAAGACAATTTGCCATAATGTTGTACGCGGCGTGATTTTCCCATTGGCGAACGGTCATTCCTTTTACCTCTTTGTCGAATAGTAAAACTTTGGGGTCGTTATCGGTGCAGAATGCGCCGGAGTTCCTGTAGCCGGAGTTACTGTCGCCGGAGTTACTGTCGCCGGAGTTCCAGTTGCCGGAGTTCCAGTTGCCGGAGTTACTGTTGCCGGAGTTACTGTCGCCGGAGTTCCAGTTGCCGGAGTTCCTGTCGCCGGAGTTCCTGTAGCCGGAGTTACTGTCGCCGGAGTTCCAGTTGCCGGAGTTCCAGTTGCCGGAGTTCCAGTTGCCGGAGTTCCAGTTGCCGGAGTTCCTGTAGCCGGAGTTCCAGTTGCCGGAGTTACTGTTGCCGGAGTTCTTTAAACCAGTATTATCTTTACCACTATTAACAATCCCCAAAACCTCAATCCATGACAATTCACGTATCAATTCTATTTTATAGGTGCAGTGCTTATCACCATCTATTATAGGTGTTCCATGGTCGATTATTTCAAACACCCGATTTTTTGAATCGAATGAATAATAACCGAAACAATCTGCGGCAATGGGGCAGTAGTGAAACCCACGTTCACATATTTCTATAGAACCTTTATGGGTGTAAACTTTGTTTAGCTCATATTGAAATGAGCGGCAATTCATGTTTTCATCGGTTACCTTGTAACCTTTTTTAATTTGATTTTCCATTGTTTTGAAAGCTTTTAATTTTGTATGGAACAAATGTATAAAATAGTTTTTAAATACGCAACAATTATTTTTTAATAATTTTTAATTTGCAATTATCATTTATACTTTTTACCTTTACAGTCGTTAACCGGAGCAATAGTTCCTATACTTATTTTAAAAACCTAAAAAAGATGATGACAACAACTTACGGGGGCAACCCACGGTACTTGCACGAACTACCTGACGGAACATTTTTCGGTAGCCCGTTTGAATCGTTTTTACAGCTGGAATTAAATCAGCTATATCACGAAAAGCTACAGCGATATAGTTCGGCTTTCATCGGCCCCGATTATATTAGGCTTACGGTCGGCGGTAGCGTGGATGAAGTTGTGGCTTCCATTCGGAATATAGTAGGTTCGGATTATATTGTACACGGAAGCAAGTATGGTTTCAATAAAAATATAACAATAAAAGTTAAGCCATGAGTAATTTAATAACACAAGCCGCAGATAAAGCCATTGAGGACTTTAAATACCGTGAAGCATTCGCATTTATAGTCGGTTATATAACCGCTGGCAAGAATTTGGATCAGCCATTAAGCCCTAAAATGTTATTTCAGCGGGTTTATGACCATTACGGCATTGCACCGATACCTTCTATCTGCGAAGAACTCGGTTTAATTATTAAAGAGCCTAACGACACTAAAAAGTAAAAACCATGAACGCAAAACCACAAACATTAACCGTAGTCACTCCCAAAGAAAAGCCGACCGGGAAAAAGACAATGAAACAACTGACAGGCAGAAGATATGTTAAGCCTGTTTTAAACCCACCCGTATTTGGCGAGGAACTGGTTGACTTCAAAGTTAAAGGACTTTTTTGGATGGGTGTTAAACTTTATGAAAGATAAACCACTACATTATTGGTTACCACCTCGTATTATAAAGCTAATAAAAGCAGGCAACGTGCGGGTGTATAAGTCGTTGAAGGAATTTAAAGAACGTAACAATGGTGAAGAAAACCGATGCGAGAGATAAAATACTCTTTAAACATTATACGTATCGCGGCGGCGCTGAATATGTTGATATTATTACGGCAATGGAGGAATACGCAAACTATAAAATAAAACCCCTTTTAAAGCGAATAGAAAAATTAAAACAAAATGGCAAAATCAACTAACTGGACACTTTCAGATGCTAACAAAAAATAGAAAAAATGGATAATTGGAGTAAAGGTGACGTAAAGTTTAACTTAGGTAAAAAGCCTATTTCGTTCAGTATTTATAATAATCTCCCGAATGTTCCGGGGCTAAGATTAGAAGATGCTGTAACTAACTGGCTTGCCCGCACAGACGAATATACGGATGAATCCCTGTGTGCCTATATAATGAGCAAAGATATTAACCTGCGGGCTTATACGGCTTCTCAATTTGCTAATATACTTTTAGAAATAATGAAAGAAGAAAAACTTGAAGAAGATGGACAATAGCGAATTATCAGCATGGGCTAAAAAAGGCTATGTTGAATCTAATGGTAAACTTGTACGGGCTTCATCACTGGTAGTTAAAAATGTGAGTAAGTTGCCGGATTTAATGGCTGAATTTGGTGATACTACCTCTAAGATTTCAGTTAATAAGAAAGTCCGTAATGCAACTAAGGTTGAAGCCGATGGGGTGAAGTTTGATAGCCGTCTTGAAAAGACCATGTACGACCTTTTAAAAGGCGCAGGGATTGAGTTTGAATTTCAAAAGGTCTATACCCTTCAAGAAAAGTTCCGTTATGGTACAGAGGCTATTAGGGCTATAACGTGCCGCGTAGATTTTTACATACCTTCAAAAACGCTGCTTATAGATACAAAGGGCTATGCGAACGATGTTTCACCTATAAAATACAAGATGCTTAAAAATCTATTGTATGAGCAGTTTGAGGCCGGATATTATAACCTTTTGCCAAATATCGAAATGCCAAAGAACATCAAAGATTGCGAGGCGCTAATCAATAAACTAAAGTACTCAAATATTTGATAATAAGCAACTAAAATCGTAACTTATAACGTGAATAGATGTAAAATAATGGACGTAATTGAAGTAAGCGCCCTGTGTGTCACATTCCAAAAACGAATACTTCAATACGGTGGCAGACAAGCAACTTTAGAAGCGATAGAACAAGAGCAACAAACTAAATATGAACCACCAAAACCAAAGTTTATATGGCCTCAAACAAAATATGGCCGAGCAAAAGCAAGGATGACTTACTTAAAAAACCTATAAATTATGAACACACCAAATTTAGCCAAGGCAGTAATAGCTGTAATGACCGCCGTAAAGGGGATAGAAAAATCCATGACGGTAGGAACGGGCAATAATTCCTACAAGGGTATTGCCGATAAAGACGTTAAACAGGACATAGGAAAGGCGATGCAAGCAAACGGCCTGTGCATTCTTCCCATTGGCGTAGAAGCTAAAACGCAAATTGACCGATGGGAAGAAAGTTATAACGGTCAGGCAAAGCAAAAGCAATCGGTATTAACCGAAGTGGTAACCAAATACCTGCTATTACACGAAAGCGGGGAAAGCATTGAACTGGCGGGTTACGGACACGGCATTGACAGCCAAGACAAAGCCGCAGGCAAGGCAACAACCTACGCCCTTAAATACACGTTGCTTTACACCTTTATGGTTGCTACGGGTAAGATAGACGACACGGATAACGAGCATTCAGATACTAAGGATGTACCAAAGCCATTACCGGGATTATTGCCGGGGACAGACGCATGGGCCAAAGCTGTGGTTTACCTGTCCAAAGACGGAAATGTGGGTGAGATAAAGAAGAAATACTATATCGCACCTGACCACGAACAAAAGTTAATGAATGAATCACTTTTAGCAATTCAATAACATGAGCGCATCAAAACAGGGATTTCAGGAAATACGGCAAAGTGCCGGGGATGAAAGAGATTATTTACCCGCTCCGCAGGCGTTACAGAACGGTATCGTAACCCTAAAAACAATAGGGGGTGATGGTATAGACGAGTTAGCTAAAGAGTTCGTGGCGCGTTATACGGACGGGAATCACAGCCCCGCAGAGGGGTTGGCTTTAGCTAAGAAGTTAGGCGACTTTGTGGAGTTGGTAAAGGCTAACATTTCAGATAACGCCACTAATGAACTAAAGTTAGGAAAAGGCGAAAAAGCTACGGTAGCCGGAATGGTTGTTAGTGAGCAAATGGCAGGCGTTCGCTATGACTACACGGTTTGTAAGGACGTTTTATGGGACAAGTACAATAAGCTGAAAGGTGAACGTGAGGAGTTCTTAAAAACGGTCAAAGGACAGGTTATAACAGGCGACCCTGAAACAGGGGAAACATGGATGGCACATGAACCGTCTAAATCGGGTAAAATGACTTTGATATTTAAATATCCGAAGTAATGCCAGTTAGAAATTACGATGCCATTATCGAAAACGGTACTTACAATTTCGTACACAAAACTTATGTGCTACGGGATATAGCAGAATCCTTTGAAGATAAAGACAAAGTAACCATAACGATTAAAAGCCGAAGGAAGCCCCGGAGCTTAAAGCAGAACGCCTACATGCACATGTGTATGCAGATGATAGCGGACGAAACAGGTAATAGCTTAGAGCGCGTAAAAAGCACGTTAAAAGCGATGTACGCTAAAAAACCTTTACTGGATAAAGAAGGTGAGCAAATATTTGACCCGACAACGGGCGAAGCAGTATTTTATATTCAGAACACGTCTGATTTTAGTACGATTGAGGCTTTTGAGTTTACCGAGAATGTCAGAATGTTCGCACAGGATTTTTGCAACCTTTACGTACCGTTACCTGATGAAAATATTGAACTGCCTTTGAAATGACAGTTTTAAAAACAATTAGTTACGACCCTAAACTATGATTTACGCTATTATAAAGTTCTCACAGCCATTTAACCCACAGGTGGTAAAAGATATTTGCTTAGAATATAATATAGTGGCTATGGTAATGAATTTAAAAGAAAATGAATGGTGTTTAGAGACGGAGGATGCCGCTAACTTCTTTTGGTTCGGGTATGACTATCAGAAAAAGTTTTCAGACTGGTACAGGAATAACTCAATGGTGGTGCTGGACTTTAAAAGTAAGCAGTTTGGCAGTGAAAAGAAACGTTACGCTAAAAGAAAATGAACTTGCCTGACCATATAATTAAAAAGAATGACAAGTGGTATTTAAATACTAAAACGTCAAAGTACATTTCGGCTGATTACATCGAAACGTGGCTTGAAAATTATTGGAAATACCACAGTTCAGATAATGTTAAACCGAGATTAAGTTACGAAAAAAATATCAAATTAGCAAAGAAAAGATGGGATATATAGGGCTAAAAAAAGGAAAAGCCCCATCGGGGTGACGGAGCCTGAATCCTATTATGGACGTATGCTGTAACAAAAGTAACAAAAAATTTGCCAAAGTCAAAACTATTTTTTAAATTAGCATGTCGGTTGTATTCATTGTACCGACAGGACGTATGCTAAAGTCCGCACAAAAACAATAGTCGAAAGTCACGTTACAGCATAAATAGTCCCGCACTGACTTACAAGGTGTCAACGGGCGAACTGATGGGCACGACCGAGAGCTGTAAATGGTCAATCTAATAGGAGGTACGGGTTACCACCAAAGGGTATTGAAATAAGAAAACGACAAGTAGGCACGAATGGTGAAGGCAAAAAATAAAAAAGTTATTTTGATTAAACCATTAAACTCATTGAAAGGAATAAGGTGTTCCCCACCCCTATCAGGAGTATAGACCTTGCTTTGACTAATGATTAAAATATTAATTTTAAATAGCAATCTATTCACTAAACTTTAAAACAAAATGAACTGGATAAAAGCCACAGACCCGGACACATCGCCACCGCAGAATGATAATTACGATTGCTCAACTTATAAAGTTCCTGTTATATACCTGACATCTCAAGGGTATAGGGATATTAGCTGTGCATGGGCAGATGTGCAAGACGGTGATATACTTTGGTTTTGCGATGCTAAAAATTGTGACAGGGTTTTATTTTGGTTAGACAACGTACCTGAATGGGATAAATTATGATGTATTGTCAACCAACCACCTTTACAGGCTTACAGCCCTACTCTTTAAAGCCTAAGCCCTGCACTAAGTGCGAAGCTGTAATAAAGAGACGTGAACGCTTTAAAGCCAAACTAAAGCCATTTGTGGAAGTGTACGGGCGTGAAATGATGAATGCTTTTTACGCTTATTGGAGTGAGTTAAATAAAAGCGGTACAAAGATGCGTTGGGAACTGGAAAAGATTTGGCAGTTGAATTTAAGACTTTCGAGATGGGAGAAAAACCAAAAGTTTACAACCACACCTAAACAGCAGGCAGAGTTTTTAAACTACTACGATGCGAAGTTTGAAAAAAGTCTGACAGACGTAGATAAAATGAGATACACCCAATTTTTAATTAAATTAGGATGGATACAAAGAAAAACACATGAAGGCTCTTTTGCGGGCTGGATAAAACCTTAATAACATGGATTTAGAAATAACCAAGCCGATACATAACGGTGATTACGTAGAAGATTTCCCGCATGAAAATGGCATGTATATGCACATTTGTGTTAATTGTAAAGAGAAATTCTTAGGACATAAAAGACGAATTCATTGCAAGACGTGCGATTTAACCAACAGTCCAAGAGTAACATTTTCAGTACCGGAAATATATAGAGTAAAAACGGGTATCATGGCAAGTGACGAAAGTTACGGCTGTAATGGCGTTTTTATAATCCCAGTCAATTACGATGAACCCGGCGTGAAGTATTATCAATGCATAGTTTCGGATGGTATGGGTTGGCGACACGTGTCGGTTGTGATGGTTAATGAAAGGAAGGAATCATCAAACGTTTTGCCATCATGGGAAGATATGTGTTACCTTAAAGATTGTTTTTGGGATAAAGACCAATGCGTTGTTCAATATCACCCGCCAGAAACCGAGTACGTAAACAATCATAATTACTGTCTGCATCTTTGGCAACCGACCGAATTTAAATTTCCAATGCCTGATAAAATAATGGTTGGCTTATGAAGCAAATATGTTAAACCGTAACCCAACACCCGAAACAAAAGAACCTATGTGGAACACAGACAAAATACAAGCCTACTTTAAAAGAGAATTACCTAACGAAATACAACTCGATAGTGTTACCAAAATAACTAATGTAAGGCGGTTTGTGGATAGTCATATAGCAGTTTTAAGGAACAAAGAAACTAATCCTACCTATTTGCCCTATTATCACAGGCTCTTACAGCTAACCAAATTGTTATGAGATGGTATAATTACATCATTTCCCGCGATCTAAAAGCATTCCATACAGGCTATTGCAAAGACATTATAAAAGCCATAAAGATGCACAAGGACTTTCCGGGTATGGTATGGCCGCCACGTCCAAATCTATTAATTCATTTGGAAGCAAGTGCCACCGAAGATGAAGCGCGATGCAGATTAGAAGAAATAATAAGTTTAACCCACGCCCAAAAGATAAAACTGGTAGAAACGAACAACCCGGACTTTTTAGAGTTGCAGCCCGGTGTAAACATAATCCTTTAAAAATCACAATTATGACCACAGAGTACTTTGTCGGTTTACCGATAGCAACGCAAAAGGTTTTTTTAAACGATGAGGCAGAGCCAAAAAAGGAAAGGATAACCCAAAAGATTTTCGATAATTTTAAAGTTGATATTCTGTTAAAGGATAGTTCAATACGAACAAGGGATGCGGTTCTTGCGCGTCAAGTATCTATGTACTTCGTTAAGAAGCGCACAGCCTTATCATTAAAGCAAATAGGTGCTTATTTTGGCGGTCGTGACCACAGTACAGTTATTTATGCCATTGAGACCGTAAACGATCTTTATGACACTAACAAAGGCTTTAGAACTCGCATTGACGAATTAAATATGGTGGTATGAAATTAAAGGCCGGGACTGAATTTACGCGGAATGGAAAGCCCGTGTGGGTTGAACATGATTTACAGAATGGCTTTGTTAACGTTTGTGACGCCATTACAAGGCTACCAAGCGACAATTACGAAGTGGTTGGTATAGATACACTGTTCCCAAAAAATAATGGCTCTACGGGCAGGAAATTCGGCAGTACGTTTTTAAGAACTAGGCTAACACCCGAAAAGAAAAGCGAGAAAGAAGAAATGAGAGCTTTTTTTAAAAGCCTCGAAGTTCCTTTCAATTGTGCCGAATGTGGTAAGCCTTTATATGCTTATGGAGAGTTTGCTAAACGATGTGTTTCAGCACACATTTTGCCAAAAAATAGTTTTGAAAGTGTTAAAACGTGTGCGGATAATATCGTATATTTAGGTTGTGATTTGGTTGCAGGTGTATGTGATTGTCATACTTTTTACGATTATTCCGTAGAGAACAGGATAAAGATGAAAATTTACCCGGCGATAGTTGAACGTTTTGAAACTAAACTTAAACACCTTTTGACCGATAAGGAATTAGTAGACGCATTAGATTATTTAGGATTATGAAAATAGAACCTATAAGCACCGAGCTAAATCAGCAGTTGGTTGATTTACAAAGCGTGTACCGGGAAGAACTAAACAAAATGGGTATCCCTGAAAATTTAGAGGGTAAGATAACTAATCAGGTTGTTTCTACTAATGAAACAAGCAAGCATATTTATGAGGCTTATTTAAGCAGACTTAAAGCATTCTTGCGTTAGCGATTGAAGCGGCATCCTTTGCTTCTATCAGTAAAGATATAGCGGAAAGCGCGACCCGATAGGGTAACGCCCAAAAATAAGAAAAGGCGGCTATTTCTAACCACCTTCAATTTAAGGCACCAAAGCTCAATTATAGGACACTTTCATTTCAAATGGTACTTAGATACCACTAACAAGATAAACGTTAACTGATACGCTTATTAGATGCCTTCCTGAACAAATTAGTAAGGTCAAGTAATTCCTTAGACCAATTAACATTAATAAAAAGATAAGCAGCAGATACAATGAGTACCATACCGATAGTAAACTGTAAAAAGTTCATGCTGTAGCCTCCTCTAATAACCAGTCAATAATATAAACCAAGCGGTTTGATGGTTGATAATCTGCATCAAAATCCTCTGTTTCGTCGAGGTGGAGGTCAATTTTTTCCCTAAACTCTTGTAAGAGCATTTTTAAATCGTGTGTCATTTGTTTTTAGGTTTTTAATTGTGTATATTTACGTTAGTTAAAATCGTTCATTGAAATTAGATAGGGAATATGGTATAATTTGGTGTCCATTCTCCGCATAGGTCGCAGAGTATTTTAGCAGCTTTAATCATTGTTTCGGCTGTATACTCTTTGTCGCCAGTCATTTCCAATAGTTCAAATGCTGCTCTATTTTGCTGCATAACTTCACTAACAATTAAGTTAGCCAGTTTTACGGGATGACCTTCACTTTGCATGAAAAGCCATTTTTGATAAGCGGTTGCTTTCATCTTTTAAGCCCCCTGTAAAAATCCTGCTTCTCAGCATCGTTCATTAAAATGGTTTCAGGGTGGAATTCTTTATAAAAGTCGTCTGACTCTTTTTGAATATCATACAGAGCTTTAGCGTTTTTCATCCAAAAGTTTTGGTATGCTTCATCGGCTGTAACAAGTAAGAGATTGCCGCAATATTCGTTTATGTAGTTTTCGCAATCCTCGAAATCTTTCGGGAACATAGGTATATCCTCAATCTCGGTTGCCCCTGTTAATTCGTTTTCGTTATAGATTTTTTGTGTAAACTCTATAAATTGCTCGTCCGTGTCGAATTCCCATTTAACGCCGTCGATGTTTTCTACTGTGGTTTTCATGTTAATTTATTTGATTTTAAAGGTTTATTTGTCTATATTTATACAAAGTAAAATAACTGTTTTTGCTTTAGTTCTTTGACGTGTTAGTTAAGCCGTTTGTAATGTTTCAAATTCAATCAATTCGTCGATATAATCAATCAATTCGGCAGACCTGAAACATTCAGCCACTTTTAATTCAAGCTGTGTAAATTCGCAGTTGTTATAATCCCGGTCAGCTATTAAGCCGATGAAATATCCTTTAAGGAGGGACAAATCATTGGAAATACTTATATCTACAATCTCGGATGGTTTAATGTCCCTGTAGATGCATTTTGCGCCCGTGTACTGCATGTTTTCGCAAGAGCAATCGTCACACACCTGTTCGTCATCCAATTCAATTTTAAGGACTATAACGCGGCAATCTTTAGCTATTGCACAAGCAATTTGACCGCTTTCATTAGCCATTCTAAATGCCTCTTGTTCGTACTGGTCTTCATCTAAACAATTAGCTTCTCCGCATCCTTTAGGCTCCCAAAGATAAATAGCATCTTCCGAGCAGTTCCACAGCTTATTTTCGCTGCAAGACAGGCCATATTTTAAAATTGATTGCAGGTTATCTGCGCTTGTTCCGTGGTAATAAGTAGTTTTCATGTTATTTTATTTAAGGTTTTTAAAGTGTGTTTAGCGCCCTATTCTATGCATGACATAATGTAGTTTTCTTTTTATAGGGCTGTGAGAGTTAAATATAGTGATATAAAGGATGTTGATATAAAACGCGTTTACCTTTTGATTCGGTTATTTTAACTATACAATGGTCTAACATTGCGCCGCCGCCGTAACTACGTTTATTATACACAAGCAAGGGGATTTTAATGCTGCCAGTTGAGCGACCAACATAACCCGTAACATAGTGCATTTCATTCCAGTCACGCCCTGTTGACGTGTCGCCGTAATGTACGCGGATACGATAATTGTTTAAACGGGCATTTTCAAGTACATTGATAACATTTTGACGGGTTTCCAAGTGGTAAAAAGTCCCGTTAATTGATTGATATTGTTTTTCCATGTTTTACACCTGCTTATTTTAATCCGTTCAGGTTACGGGCTTTAAAAGGTTTTTAGAGACTGTATCAGGAATCGAACACTGATTAAGAACCATTACAGCCTGTAGGAGTTAGTTGATCGGCTCTATTCTTACATAAGTGCCGAGAAATAGTAATTCTGCTTTTAATCTTTGTGCTTCATTTAAAGTAAGGGGAACTAAATTTATTTTTTTGCTTTGGTGAATTAAGTTAAAAGTTTCCATAATTTTTAAGTTTTTAAGAACCGGGTGCAATCACGAATTGCCTGTTTTCTATAACCCGATTGATTTTCTCTTAATTGAGACACTTCAAAGAACAAAACCATCACGGCTCTTACCGCCAATTGCCCAACTAATTTAATAGTATGGGCTGGCAGACTGCTAAAGACTTAGCAGAACTTTAGAGTATTTTAATTAAATCTTCTCTTGTTTTATATAATCTAACTTCGCTATATGTACCACCACCACAAGCCGAGCCGTAAGAAGCTAACTCATATTCGATATTGATAAAGGATGCGCTTGCTAATATTCTGATATATGCAATTTTCCCGCGTGTTATTCTGTTATTATTCATAAAATAAACCACATCGCCTATTTTAAATTTGTTGTTTACTTTCATGGTTAATAGCAGATTAGTGTGTTAATATCGTGGTTAAGCAGGGTACAAAAACCCCTGCTATCAACTGTGTAATAAATCTTTTTATATTGTGGCTTTCCGGCTACTATTTTAATAGCTTCGTAGTAATATTTGCCGTCTGCATCTTCATAACCCGGCTTGCCTGAATTAAGCCATTTAAGGTCGCTTAATTTATAGATGCAATTGGTTGGAACTGCTGAATCGTAGTAAAGACCTGTTTTAAAGTCAAATACTAAAGTTGTTTCTGTTGTCATTTTGCTAAGTTTTTTAGTTTTACTGTTTCCGTCGAACCGTTTCGACAATGCAAGTATACATACTATTTTTCATTTGTCAATACTAATTATGATTTATTTTATATAATCTTATCAAATAAAAGCTAAGTGACTGAAAATCAACCTAATTCTTTTTCATTTGCAAGTGTGAAATATTGTACTTATATTTGCAGTATGCAAGCAAGGGATATAACCAGTAAACTAAAGACGCGGCGCAAAGAGCTAAAACTCACCTTGCAAGATGTTGCTGACCTTACGGGTGAAACCAAACAGTATATAAATATCATTGAAAACGGCGCAAACACCAAATTAGATAAGCTAATCAAACTGGCGAAGGCTTTAAACCTCACTGTTACACTATCAGAAAACATAACCTACAAACCCGATTGAAGCCTAATAAACCCCTAATAACAAAGAGGAAAGCACTCCTTACTAAGTAATACACCCTAAATAAAGACCTACAGCCAACCAGAGGTAAAAAGCATACTAACTGTCAACCAACTACCAAAACCCCCTTAAATCGCCTAAAACACCCCAAAAACAACAAAATAAGACAATACCAGCTAAGGCAATAAGCTACACCAGTAAACAAAGTTTAGTATTTGTAAACAATCAAGTGAGTTTATTATATATAGTGCTGTAATAAGGCAATTGTTAGTTACTCATGGCTGTGGTTGACTGATTAAACAGCTTTTTTGAGTGGTGATGTTATAAGAGAGGCTGAATAAATCCATTTTATTAATGGTAATGCGTTAATAAGGACTAATTTGATAGCTTTATTCAACGGTAATAATCCCTTTTACAAAGAAACAAACACAAAATAACAACCCCAAAGCCTAAAACAATAGTATAACTTCACACAACAACATACTACATTTGTAAAATGAGGCACATTTATGTTATAATAGACTTAGATAGTAATGATTTACACGCGTATACGCGACTAACCAGCTTAACAAAGAAGCATAAGCTAAACACCCAAACGATCAGGAATCACTACTGTAAGCATCGTACGAACAAGTACAGCAATGGACTGGTAACAGTCATCAAACTCCCTTTGCGATAGGGTAGGAGGGAAGGTTTAGTAAGGCTAAACAAAGTTTAATTAACGTAATGTTTATTATCATACGTAATAAGCTGTTACAACCCATAACCAAAAGGTTATAATGAACACCCAACATTCACCTTTTCAAAAGGACACCAGACAATAGCTTTTTAGCTTTCAACTTTTATAAAGTTTTGTTGAGGGGTGTACCCATTGACCCCCCGGGGATGTTCCCAAAAGGTGTTGATGGGGTGGGAATAGGGGGTGGGTACTCTATACAGAGACGTACACCTTTTCTACAAAAGCACCCCCATGCCTTTTATTAAAGTACCCATATAAAAAAGAGTATATAAGATAAGAAGGGGCTTATAAAATAGTATTGTGTATCAATGATTTAACGATTTGTCCATACCACAACGTTGGTAAATACACCGCGATTGTTGGTATATACACCAAAGTCGTTGCATTATTTTTGAAATAAAGTTGCATTTTAAATACAATAGTTTTATCTTTACGGCATGGCTACAAAGCATTTCTTAGAGAGTAAAACAATAAGCCGTGTAGACCCGGAAACGGGAGAAATAGTTGAGACCGAAGTCAAAAAGCTGGTTAAGGTTAATATGGGCAAGCAGGAGGAATTTTACATGACCTACTGTAGTTATTTGAGTTCTCTTTATGAATTGACCTATGCCGACGATATAAAGCTCATGGTTAAGTTATGTGAGTGGGGTGAGTTCGATACTGGGGATGTTCAATTGACAAGCGCGAGAAGGCAGGAGATAACTGATACGATGGGTATGCACAACTCAAACATCTCGAAGTCTATTAAGAGGTTAAAGGAAAAGAATTTAATTGCGGGGGACAAGGGAGCGTTTAAAATAAACCCGGTTATCTTTTGGAAAGGCGATAGAGCCGTAAGAAAAGATATTTTGAAAAAGGACGGATTGAGCGTAATGTTTAACTTTCAGGTTGGGGAATGATTTTAGTAAAGGTAAAACGCTCGGCTCATGGTAAATCGGCATATGCGGAGTATAAAGATGTTGGTTATTCGCTACGGGTGTACATTTATCATAACAAGCCATGTACGAAAGAATATGGCGAATGGTTTTTAGTTTGCCACCAAACGGAGAAGGGCGAAAGGGAACAAAGAATTGTTTTTGATAATTATTTAGATTTTAGGAACTTTAGGTCGGAAAAAGATATTGAACTTAATTATGATGAAAAAGCATCCGGGGTTTAAAGCCGTAGCGGCATCAATCTCAAAGAAAAAAGGGGTTAGTAAAAAGAGTGCTGATGCTATTTTAGCGAGTGCATCCCGTAAAAACAAAAAGACAAGTTCTAACCCACGTTTAAAAAAAGTAAAGGGATGATTGAATTAGAAGTTAACGGTCGGAAGTTATTTTTTGATGATGTTCAGGCAAGACAACAACAAGATTGGTTAGATAAGCGTGAAAATCATGTGATGTGGGTAATGTCAGGCGGATTATTAGGCAAGAGGGACGAATCAGAACCTGTACAACAATGGCAAAGAACGAACTAATCATAGACCTTACTCAAGCAAAGACCTCGCTGACTTTTGTTGAGGGCGACCGTCCTGTACACGGCGTTACCCTAAACACCCTTGACGTAGAACAAGCTATTACCGACTGGATAACCGAGAACACAGAGTGGGCTAAGTTTTTTGAAGGAACACCTATATGACCTTTAGAGAAATAGAGAACGGCTTTAAAGACCAACTGACCGAGTGTAACGTGAACGAAACGTTCTATTTGTTACACCACACCGCCCGTCAGTCTAACCATAAACATCTGAACTTCGTACAGACAGAAGAACTGCTTGACCTTTTTATGAAAGTCTGGAAGGAAATAAAAAAAGGCCACCCAACGGGATAGCCTAATTTCACCTTACGAACCGCTAACAAGTGTAGATACAGACTCATTTACAAGGTACACATGGCTAATGCCTGAATTATTTTCAAAGTCATTAGTGTGAACGGCTGTGTTAATGCCCTGTGAAGCTGCCGGGTAACCGTGCTTTTGGTTTGTAGTAGCCGCCACTGCGAACTTGATCTGGTCGCCGGGGATAGCATACGTTGCTGATGGGGACAGGTTTGTGCTGTCTTTGGTGAATACGCTCACCGAAATAAGTTGTGCCATTTGGAATCGTTAAAAGAAGTCTTAAAAATTAATCGTTAATTACTTGTAAATGTAATTATTATTTGCTTATGTCAAGTACTCTTTTTACCTTTACTGACAGCAGAGTAATTTAGAATGAAACAAGAAATCAAAAACTTCCCGGCAGACCGTCATTCGTTAGTAGATTACTCTGCGGTAAACTCGTCGTTTGTGTCTGACCGGGTTTTTTAATTTAAACGCTATGAAATATACAGACGGAGTTGATTTAAAGGACCTGAAAAACATTTTAGCAGGAATGGGCATTCCATATAGCCCTGAAAGTTCAGCAATAGCCCAAAAGGCAATTAAAGAACATCCCGATGAAGAAGTAGCAGGCGCTATAATGCGATATACTAACTTATTTGAAACCATACCCGGAATTAAAAGAGAAATGGAAGAAACAGAAGAACAACTACCCTTTAAAGGAATATGCCTTTCAATGGTATTGGATGCCCGTATGCAGGCACTTGACTTAGCCAGAGAGTTAAACCAAGAAGGGGTTAACCTAAAAACAGCAGGTCAGGCAGAGATTTTGAGGGATGCAGAACAGATTTTTGGTTGGATGCTTAAAGATTTGCAGTAATGGCGCTGATTGTAATTTGCTGTTATGATACCGAAGAAAACGGGCGTTATGAATACACGGATGCAACATTGCGTTCACTTCAAAGAACAGTTGATTGGTCGAAACACAGATTGATAGTTGTTGATAATGGAAGTGATGAATCGTGCCGAGGAATAATCTTTAGGGGTGTAACGGCGATTGGAGCGAAATTAATTACACTTCCTGAAAATGTTGGAACAAGTAAAGGGCTGAACGAGGGTATGCGTCTAAGAAAAGAACATGAACACGTTTTGAAAGCAGACAACGATGTCGAATGGCTATATCCTAATTGGCTTGATGAGTTAGAAGAAGCAATTGAGCGAGACCCGACAATTGGAATATTAGGTCTTAAACGCAAAGACCTTATCCAAAACCCATATCATGAAAGCGAGCAATACCGAAGTGAATATAGGATGCTGCCACATGAACCGGGTCAGCGCTGGATAACCGTAGAAGCCACGGCAGATATTATGGGTACTTGTACTTTATTCAACTATCGATTAATTGACAAAATAGGAGGTAGCGCACAACCGAAATTATACGGCCTTGAAGATTGTCTCTATTGCCTTCGTTCGCATTTAGCAGGTTTTTATAATGCTTTCCTTCCTCACATTGAAATAAATCACCTTGACAGGGGAGATAACCCATACGTGCAGGTAAAACAAAGGCAGGCTGGCGAAGCATGGCCTATCTATCATGAATGGCACAAAGGATATATTGAAGGGACAAGACCATTATACGAAGAAATATGATTTTAGGAGACAGCGCAGAGTATGAATACCTTTCAGAAGCGGTAGCTTTAAGCAAAGATGTTGAGGGGATGTGCATAGAAATTGGTGTCCGGCGCGGTCTTGGTACTAAGACCATTATCGACGCTGTAAGGCAATATTGCCCACACAAAACCGTGGTTGCCGTAGACCCATACGGTTCAATACCATACGTTGGGCAAGAGCATATCGGTGAAATAAGGCTGGATTACGATAATCCTATGAAGTTTGATTGCATGGTTGATTTATGGAATTATGTTCGTGAAAATCCTGTTAATTTCAGGCCGGAATGCCTTACTGATTATGAGTTTTTTGATAAGTACCATGACGGTGTACCGAAGTACGACATAGATATTGCAATAGAAAAACTGTATAGTATGGCGCATTTGGATGGGCCTCATAATTTTGAACACGTAAGTACAGAAATTGAATGGTTTAATCTACGAATGAACGGCGGTTCGGTAATTGTAATTGATGATGTGAGTCCAGAGTATATTGATATTAAGCCAGTAAATGAACTGCTTGATTTTTTGGGATGGGATTTGGTAAAAGAAGGTAACAAGAAAAATCTTTATGTTAAACGGTAAACAGATAGCCTTTTTAAAAAAAGCCAAAGAACTAAAAGGATGTGGGGTTTATGAAATTTGGTCACCATCAAATAAGGTTTATATAGGGCAGACGACTAACTTTTTCAAAAGGTTTATGTCTTATTTTTCCATGCAATGCAAAGCGCAAAGAAAGTTATATAATTCATTTTTGAAATACGGAGCGGATAAGCATGACTTTAAAATTGTTTTAGTTGAATATACTTGGCGCTACGATCAAAAAAGACTTGATGAAACCGAGCAGAGATTAATGGATTTTTATAGAAACCACGACTATGAATTATTAAATCTAAGAGAGGCTGGACATAGGGGTAAATTTAGTGAAGATAGCAAGCAGAGGCTTAGTGAAGTAAAAAAAGGTAAAAGATTAGGTGAAGATAACCCCAATTGGGGTAAGGGTTGTTTTGGTGAGGCTAACGGAATGTTTGGGAAGAACCATTCGGCTAAATCGAGACAAAAAATACTTGATACAAAATTAGAAAGATACGGCGAAGTTTGGGCTAAAAATGCAGCATTAGCCGAGGAAAAGAGACTTGAATCTATAAAAAACTGGAAGAACAAGGTAAGTAAAAACATGACCGGCTCTAAACCAACGCCACGAAAGGTTGTCCAGCTTTCCGAATCCGGTGAATATATAAATCTATTTGATAGTATGTATAAAGCTGCTACTGCAATTGAAATACATCCTTCTCATATATCAAAAAGCGTCCGCAAAAACAAGTTTGCGCCTACAACCCGATTTAGATTTATGTACAAGGAGGTATATGAAGATTTAGTAATAACTAAGTTATTTATTGAAACCGGACTAATTCATCATATAGCCCTATGAACATCAAACTCATAACCGTAACGTCACATCCTGAATTAGCAGAGAACCTAATCAAGTCAGCCACTAAACACGGTTGGGATTTAGAGGTAATTAAAGTTGATTGGAAAGGATTTGGGACAAAGCTAATCGCCACGTACGAATACTTAAAAGCACATCCAGAAGTTGAGCAGTTTGTTTTTGCAGATGCTTTCGATGTTGTTGTTTTGGGAACCCCACAAGAGTTTGAAGAAAAAATACCTAATATAAATAAAATTTGGCTATCCACTGAAAAGGGTTTGTGGCCTCCGATTTTAGAACCGTACAGAAAATTATATGTAAGTCCATTTACGGATTTTAAGTTCGTTAATAGCGGGTGTTACTATTCTCCCTCAAAGCGATTCATAGATTTGTTTGATACTTTTGAACCCAAACAAGAAACAGATGACCAGTTTTGGTTTAATTTGGCTTATCTATTTTCAACTTACGGAAAGCATCAGTATTTTAACTCAATAGGAATAGATGAGAATCAAATGCTATTTAATTCTCACAGCCATATGGCAGAAGGTGAATACGGCTATGAAAATAACAGAGTTCAGATACTTGGAAACGAACCGATATTTATTCATTTTAACGGCAAAACAATAGACCTAATATTTAACGAAAGGATAAAGATATGAAACGTTTTTTAATAAGTTTTTCTTATGCTCTATTATTCGCAATTTTAGCCGTAATTCTATTTAAAAGATTCGATATGGGTCAATTTTTAATGGGATGGATGTCTTGTGTTGTTTTTTATACCGCGTATTCTGTAACTAAAGAGATTTTAGCATGAACCTACAACAATTGAAAGACGAATGGGCTAATGTGCCGGAGTTTCATAAAGCTATCCATGAAAGTTTCTGCGACTTTGTTAACGCTGACGAAAAGTTAAAGCGGCATCGTGATTGGGTAGAAACTAATATGTGGGGTTTTGGAGAACGTAGTTTTTGGTGGTTGTGGAAAATAATCTGTGATGAACTGCCTGAACATGCCGATGTATTGGAAGTAGGAGTTTTTAGAGCCGCGACACTATCCGTAATTGGTATGCTACGCTCTGATATATCCTTAACAGGTGTTACGCCATTAAACACAGCCGGAGACGTTTGGGAAAGCGACTATAGGGCAGACATAGACAAGATTTTTGACCTGTTCAACAAAGTAAGACCAACAATCATTCAAGGATATAGCCAAGAGGAAAGGGTTATTGAAATGGCGAGGCTACTTTCGCCTTATGATGTAGTTTATCTGGATGGAGATCATAGCTTTGATGGAACTTTAGCCGACTTTAACAACTACGCACCAATGGTAAAGGTAGGTGGCTACTTGGTCGTAGACGACTGCAACAACGATTTAAATTTCCCACCACAGGGTTTTTTCACAGGTATCCAAACGGTCACAGATGCTAAGTTAAAGTGGCTTGAAACACAAACGGACTTTGAATTTACCGCAAGTTGTGTTCACATTTCAATATTTAGGAGGATAAAATGATAAAGCTAATTTTATTATGGCTCGTAGCTGGATTGCTAATGTCCATATTCAGTTGTAAGAAACAGAATGCTTGCGAGGTTGGCGACACCTGCTTGGTCAAGAAGCATATTTTCAATGATGGCGCTTATCAGCCACATTCATCATTAAAGGCTTTAAAAATCAACAAAAAATATACCGAGTTGTGGGGTAAGACCTATTTAGATTGTTCTGATAGCCGGGACACCATTTGGAATTTTCCGCAGGAAGATTTATACAAAGTTGGAGAATGAGGAATCAACAGGCAAGACTTAACTTTTTAATCCGGGAACGAGAAATCGTTTTAAGGGATAACCCTCAATTAAAAGACACACCCATAGTAATAATACATGATATGAGAATAGAAGCATTGGAAAGGTTCTTGGGGCTAAGATGAGAAAGAAAATACTTTATTACCCGTTGGAGAAACGTGATTCGACCTCGTGGTGGCGGGTAGTGGGAATACTACCATTCATTTATCACGAAGATATTGATTTATGCGATATATCTGACACCAAAATATTTGATTGGACGGTTTTTTCAGGCGCTTCTGCATTACTAATTCAGCGTCCATTTGCCCAAGACCATTTAACGGTCATTATGGGTGCTAAAAATTCAGGATTAAAAATAATTACTGACTATGACGATGATTTAACGTGTGTAGATATGTTCAACCCCACGCATCAACTTTATCAGCAATTTCAAAATACTTTAAAAGAATGTTTAAAGCTGTCAGATGAGGTTTGGGTTTCTACACAGGCTATTTTTGATAGCTACAAACAGTACAATTCTAATATACATATAATTCCTAATGCCCACAATGATTATTTTATGCCAGTTAGCAAAAAAAGGGCATTTAATATGGATTCAAGGAAGGTTTTTTGGCGTGGAGGAATGTCACATTCGGCAGATGTGCTTGAAAAAGCCGATGAATTAATTAAAATTATTAATGAAAACCCTAACTGGGATTTTAATTTTTGTGGAAGCCGTTTTGAATATATTGAAATGCGTACAGGGGATAATCACAACATAGTTCAATATATGAGTATGTTAGAGTTTTTCAGGTATTTTAATAGTGAAAATCCCAACATTACTATTTTCCCATTAAGAACAACCCCGTTTAATAGGGCAAAAAGTAATATAAGCTGGATGGAGGCGACTTACGCAGGCTCTTCGTTTTTTGGAAATACCGATTTACCTGAATTTAATCAAAGTGGCGTATACCCAATATCAACACTCCCCGATTATGTAGGCAAAGACAGGCATGAAGCATTAGCTTATGCTAATAAAATTTCATGGGAACTTATTTGCGATACGCTTTTACTTTCCAACATAAACAAAATAAGACTGAACCGCCTATTGGAGATATGAGAGATAAGGCTACCCGTGAACGGATTGAAAGACTCAAGCAGGAGATTTTAGATTTAAAGGCGGAAGTTAAACGTTTAAAAACAAAGCCACACGGCCGCCCACGTAAGCCTGTTAAAGAAATAAGGCTAACCAAGAGCTTATCAACGTTGAAGCGAAAGATAAAAGAAGTACGGGAGCGTAAACCCCTTAAAATAGTCAAAGAGGTAGTTACCGATGCAAAGCTAATAGCTGACCTTAAAAAAGCAGAGCAGAAACTTGAAAATCAAGAAAAGTTCTATAAGTCACGAGAAACAGAAATAGCTTGGAAAGCCGTAAAAGCATGGGAGAGATTAGCAGAGCAAAAAATCACTACATTTGATGAACTGCGCCTGCTGAACATGGAAGGTAACTTTTGGCTGCGTGACATAGGCATAAAAAGAGCGCAGTATTTAAAGTTTGCCAAGCCCTATTTGGAAGCTAACTATTTGAAGAAAAACGAAAAGGGTGGCAGTTATTACGTCACCTACTTTGGTAAGGAAAGATTACAGGAAATAATGAACCATATTTATAATGAAAGCATCTAAAGGCACATACATCCTGTCAATCATTGACCACAAGAGCGAGTACGACTTAGGTGGTGTTACTATTCAAATTGAAAAGCAATACGAAAACAACCTGCGGGAGCGCAACCCACAATTAGGAAAAGTTGAAGGACTACCCGATGATAACTGGTTGAGCCTTGAAATAGGCGATACCATAGCCGTAAACCACTTTACTTTTTACGGGGATATAGGAAAAGACAAAAGTTTCACCCTGAAAGACCATTTCGAAATAGACGAAGTAAAGTATTTCCCCGCAAAAGCAAACCAGATGTTTTTCAGGTATAATGACGGCATTCCCGAACCGTTTGACGAGTACGTGCTTTGTGACTACTTCGAGGACGAGTATGAGAAATTTGGCCTATACCTGACCAGAAAAGGCATACGATGCACCCACGGAGAATATGCCGGACAGGAGGTCTACTGTCTTAAACACTCTATGTATGCTATTGAACTGGACAAGAAAGTATTCTACAAAGTCAGGAAAGACGAAATAGTGATGGTAGGCGAAGAATTAAGACCGGGATGGAATATTGTTCAGCCCTATCCTGAAACGTTCGTAGACATCATTGGATGGACTCCACCGAATAACCACAGGGCTAAGTGTATAAAAGGCGATTACGAAGGACAGGATATACAAGTGTTCCGAGGGCAAGGCGTAGAATATGAAGATTACAGGATTATAGACGAAGAAATGATATGTTTTGAACTATGAACAGACCCGATTTAAAAAAAGCAGATAAATCCACTTTGGATTACATAGAATACCTTGAGGGGTGTTTGAATGGCGTTGACGAGCTTTCGTTAGCACTTCAATACGCTACCCATATCTTAGCAGGTGACATTTACAAGCTATGCGATGGTACTGGTATTGAAATGAAAGAAACCGATGAGGGCGTAGAGTACATCAACCACCTGTCAATCCTTAAGGGAAGCCCAAAAGACAAAACTTTTGACCAATTAATGGATGTTTTTACTAACTTCGGAAGTAAAATAATGGCTGTTAACAAAAATAACAAGCCACAAGCCCAAGAAAAAGGCAAAATAGGTGTAAAACCGGGAGGAAACCCGTTTGAACACGTTATAACCGAGGTAAAAAGGAATGGCAATCCAAGAATTTGATATTTATGAAGGGCTTATTTATAAAACGCCCGAAATCCCACCTATAGAATCAATTCGAGGCAGTCACTTACCTAAAGAAGACCAAGTTTGGTACAGGGACACCACCTATCTAAAATTCAATTGGAATGATAACCCCAAAAACGGCTCTGTTTGGTGGGAAGAACCCGAACCGGGTCAAATTGAATGGTACTATGAAGAAATAAACCGAATCCTTAATGGCGAATGGATAATGATTAATGGCGTACCCACGTTCCTTAATCTATTCGCTTATTTTTACCATGCTTGGTTTGTTACGAAGGAAGGCGTATATCCTGAATACCGGGATACGTCACTATTGTTCTTTCGTTTTGTTGAATTGGTTTATGCCAACCCCAAATGCAGGGGTGGCAATACGATGAAGGGACGACGAAAAGGCGTTTCCACCATGTGCATGTCTATTATGCTTCAATTTGGTCTTATTAAGCAAAATACAGAACAGGGCATAACATCTAAATCAGCCGTCGATGCCGAGAAAATTTTCAAGCTAATGCTTGTCAATGGCTATTCTAAATTGCCTAACTTTTTAAAGCCTCGTCTTAGCGGTAATGATTTGCCTGTAAAGACCATGCACATAGTTAAACAGTCAGGCAAGGTTACAAAGGAAAGCCAAACAGGTGCAGAGAAAGAGGGACTAAATAATAAGATAGAATGGAGAGCGCCGGGGCTAAACGTATTTGACGGTGACGGCTTATGGTGTTTGCTTCTGGATGAAATTTCCAAATGGGAAGACGTAAATTGCGATGAGTATTTAGAGATTGCATTGAATATAATCATTGCTGGAAGGAACATTGGAAGGATTATAGCCATTACGACTGTTAACAGGGGCGACAAGGGCGGAACGAGGTATAAGATAGTTTGGGATAACTCAAGTCAGCTTAAAACAGATGATTTGGGGCAGACTAACAATAAATTATTTCGCTTATTTATGCCGGGTTACATGGGTGGCCGTGAGGGCGGATGGATTGATAAATATGGTAATTCAGTTTGGGACACACCGACACCTGAACAAACGGAATGGTTAAAGAACGACCCGAACACACTTGACCCATATATCGGTTGTAAAGCCTATTGCGAACTACAACGAAAGTTAAAAGCTAACGACCCCGAAAAGCTACAGGAAGAAATACGAATGTTCCCCTTTAATCCAAAGGAAGTATTCGATAGCGCAAACAATCAATGTCATTTCAATACTACAGACTTAAATAACCAAAAGGAGCGTGTTTTAAGCCGTATAGAAGCAGCAAATCCATACAGGATAGGATTATTCAAAAAAGATGACGCAAGCGGCAGAGTGGAGATAAGAGACTGTAAAGTAGACGACCCTAAAGGCTTCTATTGGTATTTCCTCGAAACGTTGGATAGGGATGAGTCAAATAAATGGGTTTGGCAGGGAGGGCAAAAAACCCCGAACAACACAGACTACGGTGCGGCAGGTGTCGATACGTTTTCTAATAGCGAAGCGACAGCCGAAAAAGGCTCTGATGCCGCAATAGTCATTCATAAAAGGTACAACGCTATCGAACCCGAAGAAAGTGGTATGCCCGTTGCTTTCGGAGTGGGTAGACCAAAGAATAAACTATTTTTCCACCAACAGTTATTTTGGGCTTTAGAGTACTACGGGATAAAAGCTCTTGTTGAACGTGCGCCTACGGACTGGTTTGACTATGCAAAAGACAATAAACTTTTAGGCTACCTGATTAAGACAAACCTTAAACTCAATGGGCAGGAAGTTTACGGCATAGCCCCGCAAGATAAAGAGGGTAGAGAGCAGCATTTAACAGAAATGGTTGAATGGGCAGATAATAATATCGAGAAGCTATGGTTTTTACGCATCATAGAAGATATGTTTGAATTTAACGTAGATGAGCGAACGCTGTTTGATGGTTGCATGGCTTTTGGTTATGCACTAATGGGCTGTAAAGACAAATACAGGCGACCCGTTATCCCTGTTAACGAAGCACAAGTGGTAAGAATTTATAATTTACGTGAGAAATATGGAAAACCATCTTACGGGAGATAATATCGAAAAATTTTCATTATTACAAAAAGTTATATAGATTTATATCCAAAATAAAAAGATGGTTGATAATGGCACTTACACCAGAGGACAGTTTCCGAGTCCTTTGTTGCCCCGAAAAGAAATGGATAAACCCGAAACAGGTCGGGCAGTAGGAAGTGCTATCTATCAAACATCTGTTCTCGGGAGCAATAGTTACTACTTCATAAGAAACCAACAATTCGCAGAAAATCGTGTTTTTGGAGCAGGTAAACAGCCATTTCAAACGTATCTTGACCTATTAGGAACAGACGGAAAAGTGTCCTACCTCAACCTGGACTTCCACCCGAGGCCAATAGCCCCCAAGTTTCGTGACATCCTAATCAACGACATCATGTCCCGTATGGAAAACGTGGACTGTACGGGTTTGTCGCTTGAAATACAGAAGCGCAAAGACATGAAAAAGACCGAAATGGCCTTTCAAATGGAGCATGGGGATTACTTACAGCAGATACAGCAAAGCGCAGGGGTACAATTAGCGCAAAAACAAGACTTCATCCCCGAAAACGAGGAAGAACTGGAACTTTGGGACAACCTAAAACCTAAAGAAAAAGAAGAACAGCTAATGGAATGGGGTATAGACTTCATTCTTTATAACAACGACTGGAACTCCATCAAAAAAGAAGTGACAGGTGACTTAGTTGACACAGGGTTAGGTGCGACACAGACTTACTTTGACGGGAGAAAAAGAATAAGGGTAAAAAGAGTAAGGCCGGAATACATGGTTTACGGCACAACCAACACGCTGAACTTTAGAAACGTAGCTTACATAGGGCATTTAGAAAGGCTTTCGATTACCGATGTGCGCTCTATGTACCCGAATACGCCTGAAAAAGACTTGTACAGGGCGGCTTACCAAAACCGGGGACTTTATGCCAACCCCGACCAACTAACCGACTTTATTCAGGACTTTGAAATAGCCTACACCCGACCTTATGACAGTTGGCTCATAGATGTAATGTTCTATGAGTACAAAGTAATGAAAACTATCAACTACGTCAAGGGAAAGGATAATAACGACAACCCAATTTTTGATCTGAACCGCAAAACAGACGGAAGCAACCCCAATAAAAAGACCTTTCAATTCCAAATACCAACCATCTATAAAGGCGCATGGATGATTGGCTCTGACACGATGCTTGCGTGGGGCGAAATGGAAAACCTGATAAGAAGCCGGGAAGATGTTGAAGATGTAAAGTTCTCCTATTCGCTTTACATGCTCAACAACAACGGGGATATGTTGCCTACTTCTCCAATGGAAATGATGCGCTCAAGCATTGTGCAGATGGATTTGGCGATACTAAGGATGCAGAACGTTATAGCCTCAACCCCGCCTAACGGTATGAAGATGGACTTGGATGCCATTACCGAACTTGATTTGGGTAAAGGTATCGGTAAAGTCGGCCCACTCAAACTAAGGGAACTATGGATGCAGACAGGTGACGTTTACTACTCATCTTCTAAGATTTCAGGTGACAACGCCAACCGTAGTCCTATTGAGCAAAACATGAATGAGTTGGGGGATAAACTCAAACAGTACATCGAGGTATATAATTTTGAACTGAATTGTATTAGGGACTACTTAGGCATAAACGAGGTAAAGGACGGCT
>Ga0070679_100000070_pt1 | contig 76125 bp, 68 predicted proteins | sample KBSC63BmetaG_FD_65652 | JGI IMG/M metagenome (GOLD analysis project Ga0070679, IMG submission 65652) | Corn rhizosphere microbial communities from Kellogg Biological Station, Michigan, USA - KBS C6-3B metaG | ecosystem: Host-associated > Plants > Roots > Rhizosphere | place: USA: Michigan... | reverse complement strand
CCCCGAGACCACGCCGGGCGTGCGCGGCGTTCGCGACCCGGTCCATCGCCACCACATAACCCAGCCGCACATCGTCATCGAGCGTCGCCGGGTCGATATCCCACAACGCGGCGGCCAGCTCGGCGGTGATCGGCTCGGACTCGCCCCGCGCGATCAGCTCCGCCACGGACACCGGTGCCGGCTGGTGCAGGTTCGCGCCGTCGAGTGCGAAGTCCACGAGCAGCCTGACGGGCGCGGCGGACCACTCCACCGACGACTCACCCCACTGCTCGAACATGTGTTCGATACTAATCGGAATGTCCGACATGGTCAAGCGCATGACCACGGCATTCCCCTTTATCCACAACAAATTTTCGCCATGTGGACGTTCGAGTCCTTTCGGCGAGTGGGGCGGCCATGACCGGGGGATTCCTTATGCAGCGCCAGGGGTAGGAACAAACACATCGGGTCACGATTGATTGGCATGAGTGATTGGAGAGGACGACGACCGCGCTTACCCCGTCCCGGCGCTACCACCCGCATCCCTCCGCGGAGGGAGTCGACGTCGCGGCTCTTGAACAAACGCTGCGGCGTGCCGTCCGTGGTGAAGTCCGATTCGACAAGGGCGCCCGCGCCGTCTGGTCGACGGACTCGTCGAACTTCCGCATGCCGCCGCTCGGCGTCGTCCAGCCGAAAGATGTCGACGACGTCATCGCCGCTGTGGCCGCCTGTCGCGAGCACGGCGCGCCGATCACGAACCGCGGCGGCGGGACGAGTCTGTCCGGCGAGACCACCAACGTCGCGGTGATCGTCGATACGTCGAAGTACGTGTCGGACATCTTTGAAGTCAACCCGCAGGACAAGTACGCGTGGGTCGAACCCGGCTGCATCAACGACACGTTGCGCGACGCGGCGCAAGAGCACCAGCTCGACTTCGGTCCGGACCCGTCGACGCATGACCGCTGCACGATCGGCGGCAACATCGGCAACAACTCGTGCGGTGTGCACTCCGTCATGGCCGGCCGCACGTCGGACAACACGCTCGAGCTCGACATCGTCTTGTATGACGGCACTCGTATGTCGGTGAAGTCGTCATACGACGACGACGAGATCAGCCGGATCGTTGCCGCAGGTGGACGGCAAGGGGAGATCTTCAGCAAGCTCTTGCGCATCCGCGACAAGCACGCTGACCTGATCCGGGAGCGCTACCCGCAAATCCCGCGTCGTGTCTCCGGCTACAACCTCGACGACCTGTTGCCGGAGAAAGGCTTCAACGTCGCGGCGTCGCTCGTCGGGACCGAAGGCACATGCGCCACCGTGCTGCGCGCCAAGCTGAGGCTCGTCCCTTGGCCACGCCATCGCAGCCTCCTCGTCCTCGGGTACCAGGACATCGCCGAAGCGGCTGACCACGGTCCGGAGATCCTCGAGTACGGACCGATCGGACTCGAAGCCATCGACGACGTGCTCATCAAATACATGCAGCGTCTCGGCAAGAACGCGCACGAGCTGCCGATGCTGCCGGATGGTCGAAACTTCCTCTTGGTCGAGTTCGGCGGCGACACCCGCGAGGAGGCCGACGCCAAAGCAGACGAGTGTCGAACCCGGCTCAAGAAGGACAAAGACACGCCGGAGATGAGCCTGTTCGACGACCCCCGTCAGGAGCGAAAGCTCTGGGAGGTGCGGGAAGGCGGCCTCGGCGCCGAAGCGCAGGTCCCCGGCCGTGGTCTCGGTTGGCCCGGCTGGGAGGACTCCGCCGTCGCACCCGCCAAGCTCGGCGACTATCTGCGCGATCTCAAGAAGCTCTACAAGGAGCACGGGTACGACGCCGCGATGTACGGCCACTTCGGCGACGGATGCATCCACTCGACGATTCCGTTCGACATGCGCACGGTCGATGGCCTCAAGGACTATCGCCGGTTCCTCGAGGAAGCATCCGACCTCGTCGTGTCCTACAACGGCTCGCTGTCCGGCGAGCACGGCGACGGTCAGCAGCGCGCCGAGTTCCTCGGCAAGATGTATGGCGACGAGCTCGTGCAGGCGATGCGCGACTTCAAGGCCGTGTGGGACCCGGATGGGCGAATGAACCCGGGCAAGGTCGTCGACCCCATTCGCGTGTTCAAGGCGGACGAGAACCTTCGGCTGGGCAACGACTACAACCCCAAGCAGGTCGAGACCTACTTCGCCTTCCCCAACGACGGCGGCTCGTTCGAGCGCGCGACGCTGCGCTGCGTAGGTGCCGGCAAATGCCGGACACTCGGCGGCCAGGTGATGTGCCCGTCGTACCAGACACTTCGCGAAGAAGAGCATTCAACGCGGGGCCGCTCGCGCATCCTCTTCGAAATGCTTCAGGGTGACGTCATCACCGACGGATGGAAGTCGGACGAGGTCTTCGAAGCGCTCGACCTCTGCCTGTCATGCAAGGGCTGCAAGAACGACTGTCCGATCAACGTCGACATGGCGACGTACAAGGCGGAGTTCCTAGCGCACTACTACGAGGGCCGGCTGCGCCCGCGCTACGCCTACGCGATGGGTCTCATCATGTATGCCGCTCGCGTCGGCGCTCGAGTGCCTGGCCTCGCGAACTTCGCGCTGCACGCACCGCTCGTCAACCGCATGGTCAAGAAGCTTGGCGGGGTGCATCCCCAGCGACAAGCGCCGTACTTCGCCGAGCAGACCTTCCGGGAGTGGTTCGCGCAACGACCGCGCGTGAACGCCGGCGGCAAGCCGATCATGCTGTTCCCGGACACATTCACCAACCACTTCCATACCGATGTTGCCAAGGCGGTCTGCGAAGTCATCGAGTCAGTCGGCTTCGAAGTCCTCATCCCGCCGAAAGTGCTCTGTTGTGGGCGGCCACTCTTCGACTACGGCATGCTCGGTCGCGCCCGCAAGATGTTCGAGAACGTTCTGCAGACACTCGACACCTACATCACCGATGGCGTTCCGATGGTCGTGCCTGAGCCGTCGTGCTGCGCGTCATTCCGCGACGAGCTCGTGGAGATGCTGCCGCACGACCCGCAGGCGAAACGGCTCTCCCAGCAGACGTTCACGCTTGCCGAGTTCCTGGAGAAGTACGCGCCCGATGCCGACCTGCCGCACATCGAGGCGAAGGCGCTCGTGCAGAAACACTGCCACCACCAGTCGGTCATGGGCTTCGATGCCGAGCAGAAGGTTTTCGATCGGCTCGGCCTCGACGCAGAGCTGCCGGACAGCGGCTGCTGTGGGCTGGCCGGTTCGTGGGGCTTCGAGAAGGACAAGCACCAGATCTCGTTGGACTGCGGCGAGCGGGTGATCTACCCGAAGGTCCGCGAGGCCGCACCCGACACCGTGCTGCTCGCCGACGGGTTCTCCTGCCGCACGCAGATCGCGCAGGGCACCGACCGCAAGGCGGTGCACCTCGCCCAACTCATCCGCAACGCGCTTCCCGCAAGTAGCGAGGAGACCGAAGAGCAGCAGCGCAGCCGGGTGCCGGCGACCGCGGCGGCATTCGGCGCGGCCGCGGTGCTCGCTGTCGGCGTTGCGGGTCGACGGCGGTTGCGTGCGCCATGACCGATCCTGCGATTTCCGAGGTGCGCGCGGTGGCATACGAGATCCCTACCGACTCGCCCGAGGGCGACGGCACCCTCGAGTGGTCGTCGACGACGCTCGTGGTCGTCACCGCCACCGCGGCCGGGCAGACGGGGCTGGGCTACACCTACGCCCACCAGGCGGCCGCAGGTCTGGTCAACTACAAGCTCGCCGATGTGGTCACCGGCTGCGACGCGCTCGACGTCCGCGCCGCCAGCGCGGCGATGGTGCATGAGGTCCGCAACCTCGGCGCGGCGGGCATTGTGAGCATGGCGATCAGCGCCGTCGACATCGCGTTGTGGGATCTGAAGGCGCGCTTGCTCGGCATACCTCTTGTCGTCGCGCTAGATGCCGCGCACGACACCGTGCCGGTCTACGGCAGCGGCGGCTTCACGTCATACGACAGCGAGCAGCTGACTGAGCAGCTCGAAGGATGGGTCGCTGCGGGCATCCCGCGCGTCAAGATGAAGGTCGGCCGCGATCCGGTCGGCGACCACGACCGACTCCGCACCGCACGCAAAGCGATCGGTGACAACACCGAGTTGTACGTCGACGCGAACGGCGCGTTCAACCCACGTGAGGCGATCGAATGGGCACGCACCTATCGCCACGACTATGACGTGCGCTGGTTCGAGGAGCCGGTCACGTCCGACGACGTCGCCGGTCTGCGGCTGGTGCGCAGTGCAGCTCCGGGTGGGATAACGATCGCGGCGGGGGAGTACGTGTGGGCCCCCTGGCAGGCACCCGCCTTGCTGTCAGCAGTTGACGTCCTGCAAGTGGACGTGACCCGCTGCCTCGGCATTACGGGCTTCCTCGTCGCGGCCGCCACAGCACAGTCGCGCAACCTCGATGTGTCCGCGCATTGCGCGCCACAGATCTCGGCGCACGTCTCCGCCGCTGTTCGACGGCTACGCCCGCTGGAGTACTTCCACGACCATGTGCGCATCGAGTCGATGCTGTTCGACGGAGTGCTCGAACCGAATGCCGAAGGTGCGCTGCGCCCTGATCGCTCACGTCCGGGTCATGGCCTGTCGTTCAAGTGGGCCGACGCGGACGGATTCCGTGTGGCCTGACCGGGCACGACTGTCATATCGATTATCTGGAGGGTGAAACACCATGCAGGTCGCCGAGTGGATGCTCAACCGACTGAAGGACTGGGGGGTCCACCGCGTCTATGGCTACCCCGGTGACGGCATCAACGCGTTCCTCGGTGCCTTCGCCCGTGTCGACAACCACGATCCGTTCTTTACGCAAACGCGCCATGAAGAGATGGCGGCGTTCATGGCCTGCGCGCATGCGAAGTTCACCGGCGAGATCGGTGTCTGCATGGCGACGAGCGGCCCAGGCGCCATACATCTCCTCAACGGCTTGTATGACGCGAAGCTCGACCACCAACCTGTCCTCGCAATCGTGGGGCAGCAGAAGCGCATGTCGGTCGGCGCGCACTACCAGCAAGAGGTCGACCTGCAGACGCTGTTCAAGGACGCGGCTGGCTTCGTCTCGACAGTGATGGACGAGCACTCCGCGCGCCACGTCATGGACCGCGCGATCAAGTCGGCATACGAAGAGCGCCGGCCAGCCGTCATCATCGTGCCCGAGGACGTCGGCGAGGCGGAATACAGCGAGCCGCCGCGTGAGCACGGCGCCGTATACACAAGCGTCGGGTGGAACCGGCCGCACATGGTGCCCGACGAGTCGTTGCTTCGCCAGGCAGCTGAGATTCTCAACCAGGGCGAGAAGGTCGCAATCCTCATCGGCGCCGGGGCCGGCAACGCCGGCCGCGAGGTGATCGAGGCGGCCGACCTTCTAGGTTGCGGCATCGCAAAAGCCTTGCTCGGCAAGGACGTCGTGCCGGACACCCTTCCGTTCGTCACCGGCGGCATCGGGCTGCTGGGCACCGAACCCAGCCACAAGATGGTCATGAACTGCGACACGCTGTTCATGATCGGGACGTCGTTCCCCTACGCCGAGTGGCTGCCACCGGAGGGACAGGCCAAGTGCGTCGAGATCGACATCGACGGCTCGCTCATCGGCGTCCGCTATCCCAACGACGTGTCCCTTGTCGGCGACGCCAAGGACACGCTGCAGGCGCTGCTCCCGATGCTGAAGCGCAAGGCGGACCGATCCTGGCAGGAGCACATCGTCGAGGAACGCAAGATCTGGGACAAGGTGCTCGATGACCGCGCGCACCAGAAGGGCGACCCGATCAACCCGGAGCTCGTGTTCTGGGAGCTGAACACGCGGCTGCCGGACGACGTCATCCTGACGTCCGACAGCGGTTCGGCGACGAACTGGTATGCGCGCCATTGCATGCTGCGCGCGGGTATGCGCGGATCACTGTCCGGAACGCTCGCCACGATGTGTCCCGGCGTTCCCTACGCGATCAGCGCGAAGTTCGCCCACCCCGACCGACCTGTCATCGGTTTCACCGGAGACGGTGCGTTCCAGATGCTCGGCATGAACGAGCTGCTGACCATCAACCGCTACCGGCAGCAGCTCATGGCGCAGAACAAGACGCTCATTCTGGTCGTCCTGTGCAATGACGACCTCAACCAGGTGTCGATGGAGCAGCGCGTGCTCGGCGCCGACCCGAAGAACCCCGAGACGCAGACGCTGCCTTATCTGCCGGCCGCAGAGTACGCGCGCATGCTCGGCTTCGAAGGCATCAAGGTCGACAACCCGAAGGACGTCGGCGCGGCCTGGGACCGTGCGCTCGCCGCAGGCAAGCCGGTGCTGCTCGAGTTCATGACCGACCCGCAGATCGCCGCGCTGCCGCCACACGTCAAGCCGACCATGCTCAAGAAGGTGGCAAAGGCGCTGGCCAAGGGCGACGAGGATGCGGTCGGCATCGCCGAAAAGGGCATGCGCGGAAAGCTCACAGAGGTCACCGAGCACGTGAAGGGCAAACTGTCTTAGCCCGCCAGTCTCGCGGCCGACTCCAGCAACAGCGCGTGGACGAACGCCTGCGGAAGGTTGCCGCGTAGCTGTCGCTGGTCGACGTCGAACTCTTCGCTGAACAGGCCCGGGGTGCCGCAGGCCGCGCGGTTGCGTTCGAAGAACCGCGCGGCGCTCACCCGGTCACCTTGTTGGTGCTGCGCGAGGGCCATGACAAAGCCGCACAGGATAAAGGCGCCTTCCGCGCGAGCGAGCGGGCCGCGCTCTTGCCGGAACCGATAGACGAAGTGGTCCTCGCACAGCTCGTCGAAGACCGCGGCGATCGTCGCTTTCGACCGGGGATCGTCGGCCGGGACCGCGCCGCGAAGAGCCGGCAACAGCAGCGCGGCATCGACCTTCTCATCGTCCGGCGATCGCTGCCACCGGCCGGACGAGTGGACTGAGTTCTGCGCGGTCTGGCTGAGGATCGTGTCAGCCAGCGTGGTCCACGACGCGGCCTCGCGCTTGGCGGCGTACTTCGCGATCTCCTTGAGACCGGCGACGCAGATGAGACGCGAGTGCGTCCATCGTTCGTTCTGCAGCTCCCAGATGCCGGCGTCCGGGTCCTGCCAGCGTTTCCGCACGGCGTCGACCGCGATCTCGACCGCACGCCAGTGCTGAGAGTCGAGTCGGTCATGCTCGGCTGCGGCAGCAAACAACAGCAGGGCTTCGCCGAACGCGTCGAGCTGGAACTGGTCCTTGACCTTGTTGCCGACTTTGTCGGCCCCGCCGGGATATCCGGCAAGTGCATCCAGCTGTCGTTCCGGCGGGATGGTGCCGCCGTCAATCGTGTAGCCAGGTGCCATTTGTGGGCCGTCGGCGCCAAGGCGCTCGGAGATGAACCGCACGGTGCCGTCGAGGAGCGGGAAGTGGCCGGCTGCCGCGACCGCGCGACCGGCGTAGCACTGGTCACGGATCCAGGCGTACCGATAGTCGTAGTTGCGACCGGCCTCCGCGCGTTCCGGCAACGATGTCGTCGCCGCCGCGACCATCGCGCCCGATGAGGCGGTCAATCCATGCAGCACGGCATACGCGTGCTGCGCATCGATCGGAGCCAAGGTCGAAGAGAGATCGGGCATGGCCTCGCGCCATGCATAGACGGTGTTTTCCCAGGCATCGTCCGGATCCGGCGGCGCTCCGTCGAGCGGACGGTCTGACAGCTCCAGAACGAAGTCTCGCGTCTCGCCCTTCTTGAGCGCGAAAGAGAGCTCGAGTCCATCGCGGGTACGACGAGCGCCTGGCCCCGCCGTCCAGCGCAGGCACAGGTCACCCGAACGAGCCGTCCAGCTCTGGCCCGCGTGCCTGACGTCGCGCAGCGACTCGCTGCCGTAACCCGCACTCGGCGCGAACGTCGCCTGCATCCGGCAGTCGTAGTCGAGTGCTTGAACCTGCCGTAGCAATACCGCTCGATGCGGGTCACCCGGACAGACCATGGCTTCCCGGCACTCCACGATGCCCTCCGGTGTCGCCCACCGGCTGCGCCAGATGAGCGTTCCGGTTTCGTAGTAGCCACCCCAGACATAGCGCGAGTCGGCAGGCCGGATGGCATAGACACCCTTGCCGCCGATCAAGCTCGCGAAGACGGCGTCGCTGTCCCAGCGCGGCATACACATCCACGCCACGTCGCCGTGCGGCCCGATCAGCGCACCGCGTTCGCCGTCGGCAACAAGCGCATAGTCACGCAGGACATGCGGCGGGAAGCGTTCCGAGAGGTTCACGTCAGCGTCCCGTGGCGACCCGGTCGTCCATCTCCGAGCGCTCAACCGCCTGCTGTTTCCTTACCGCTGCGGCGTGCGCCGCGTCACCGGCCGGTCCGGCGGTGCGGTGGTCCAGCTCGCGCAGCCGCTCATCAGGGCCGTAGACGACGAGCACGTCGTCCTCATGAACCACGGTGGTCCCCGTCGGTGCGGCGATGTAGCGACCGTCATTGCGCGTCAGCCCGAGTACGACGACGCCCTCGTCCCGCAAGCCGAGCTCGCCCAACGTGCGACCGGTGACCCAGTCCTTCGGCGAGACCGCGAGCTCGCTGACGGCGTAGTCACTCGCCAGCTCCAGCAAGGACGCAACGTCTCGTGCCGGCAAACCCGTGTAGCGCCGCAACGCGGCTCCGATGATGGTCGTGAGCCTCTTGTCGACCCACTTGCTGCGCGACACCGCGACCAGCGCCATCAAGCCGATGACGAGCTCGAGGACCCGCCACCACGACTGGCCGCCGCCTTTGCCCAAGCCCAGGATCAGCGTGCTGATGACCGCGACTGTTCCGGCGCTGCCCAGCAGCATGAGTGTCCCGATGACCCGGCGCCGGACCGGGTGATCGACGACCGTCTCCGACTCACGCGTCGTGAATCCGGAGCCGGAGAACGCCGACCGTGCCTGGAACCGCGCGGACTCTCGCGACATGCCCGTTGCCGTGAGGATGACCGTCGCGACACGGGTGATCAGCAGCGAGATCGCGACGACCAGCAGCAACGTCGAGATCGCGACCACGACCTAACCCTCCCCGCATTCGGGGCGGCCCGAACTAGGCCCGGGCGAGGCCGTGTTGCCTCAGCTGGCGCCGTGTCGGCGGCGCTGCCACAGCAGCATGCCGAAGACCAGCGTCGCCAGCGCGGGCAGCAGCGCGACCCAGCGCGTTTCCGGCAGGTCGGCGGTGACGCCGCCGAGCACGTCGGCGTCGCCCGTCTGGGCCGGGCCGGCGATCTCGCGCACGAGCATGCCCGCGCCTGCGGACGGGTCGTTGCTCTTGCCGGTTGCGTCCGTCGCGCAGGCGCCGGTGCAGTCGTCGGACAACGAGGCGTATGCCGCTCCCCCCGGGGTCGGCGCGATCTGTACGTCGAGGAAGTCGAACAGTCCGCCGCATCGGCCGTTGCATGCACCGCGGTGCATGGTCGTGCCGCCGCCAGCAGCCGCCGGGATCTGCGCCACCTGCGAGGTGAACGTCGGAGCTGCATCCAACGCGTTGTTGCTGAAGACGACGTAGTAGCTCCACGGAGCGTTGGCGCCGTCCGTGTTGGCCGTGGCGTCGCTGCTGCCCGGGAACGTGATCGTGACCCGGCCGTCGTCACCCGCGGCGATGTCCGGGAAGTTCGTCACGTTGACGCCCGGAGGCGCGACCATGACCGGCGTCGACCAGGTCTTGCCCATGTCCTTCGACACCGACAGGTAAGGCAGGTTGAACTGATCGTCCTGCCACAGGTCGTAGAGGTTGCCGTCCTTGTCCACGGACAGCGACGTCTGGTTGAAGTCATCCTTGATCGCACTGGACACGGTGTAGTCGTTCCACGTCGTACCGCCGTCGGTGGACACCGCGATCGCCGGGACACCGCAGCCGGCAACCTCGTTCCACGCGCTGTGCACGAACAGGTCGCCCTTACTGTCAGTCTGCAGGTGGCCGGTCAGCGACGAGCAGAGCGCAGAGAGCGGAAGGTTCTGCGTCGGGTGCGTCGGGAACGGCGAGTTCATCTGTGTGAACGTCAGACCGCCGTCGAGGCTGCGCGAGCACGACACCGCCGCGACCGTGTTGACGCAGTAGTAGACGATCTTCGGGAACTTCGGGTCGATCGTCACGAGGTTGGACCCCGCCGGGACAACGCCCGTGGTGATCGTCTCGTGGTCGTTCACACCGGCGGCCGGCGCAAGAGACGTCGTCCAGGTCTGGCCGTTGTCGTCACTGAATGACACGACCGATCCCTCGGCCGCGAGTGTGTCGACGCTGAAGACGCGGCCGAAGTCCTTGTCGACATAAGTGATGGTGTCGAGCGTCACCGGGTGAGTGTTGGCACCGTTGCCGACGTTGGCTGCGGTCGGGGAGACGTCGGTCCAGGTGAGGCCGCCGTCGGTGGAGCGGAACTCGAGGTTGCGCGCGGCCTCGCCGCCCGGGGTGTCGAAGGTGTCGCCGGGGAAGAAGATCGTGCCGTCCTTGCCGACGCCGACGGTCGGCTCGCCCGACTCGCGGCCGATCATCGAGGTCTGCAGCACCACGGGTGCTCCGGACGTGGTCGCCAACGCGTTCTCGGGCTCGGCCGACGGGTTCGCCGTCTCCGGGGTACCGACGTAGGTCACCTGGGTGTCCGGCACGGAGAGCGCCACGGTTGCCGGCGCGTCCGCCGCGGCGGGAGCCGCCAGTGGAACCAGGAAGGCGCCGGTCGCGAGAGCGCTCACAGCGAAGGCGGTGCGAAGCAGGGCATGCGAACGGCGGCCACTGGGCATGGCGGTGACTCCTCGACGTCATCGGCGATGTCGGCCCGCATATACGGCGCCATTTCGGACAGTCCTGCCGATGACGTAGACAAATCTCGGTCGGGTCGGCCTCGAAACCAGTTGTCCGCGAGGATCCGTCTACATACGCTCAGATCGTGAGCGATACGTTGCGCCTCTATACCGCCGCGGAAGTCGCGGAGCTCCTCCGGCTGAACCACCAGGTTGTCCAGCGCAAGCTTCAGGCCGGCGAGATCCCGGCGTACCGGATCGGGCGTGAGTGGCGGGTCGAGCACGGCCAGCTGCTCGGTTGGCTGGAGCAGCGGTCCAACCGCCGCCGCGAGCCGGCGGACCAGTGGTTCGACGAGGCCGGACGGCTCGTGTCCCTGCCGGCGAAGCGGTCGCTTCGCCGGGCCGTGCTCGAACGCCTGATCGCGGAGTTCGAGCCGGGCCGTACCTACGTCGAGCGCGAGGTCAACGACGTGCTGCGTGGCTTCCACGACGATGTCGCCGCATTGCGGCGGGAGATGGTCGCAGAGCATCTCTTCGTCCGCACCCGCGCGGGCGTGTACAAACGTGCTAACACGAGTCGCTCGGTGCTGCCGCTGAGCTAGTCCTGGCAGCGTCGCCTAGGGCGACCGTCGGATCATCGCTCGCCAGGCCTGGACGGTCGTCATACCGAACGTCGGGTTGATGTCGAAGACGGCAGGCTCGAGGCTCTCGAGGGCCCAGCCGTCGGCGAACGCCTCTTCGAGCTCAGCACGTGTCACCCGGCGCGGTCCCCAATCACCGGGTTGCCGGTCGCTGAAGCACATGAGGCAGCAGAGGCCACCTCGTCGAAGTGCGCCAGCCAAGACAGTGACGTAGCGCTTGCGGTCTTCGTCGCTGAAGACGTGGAACAGCCCGCTGTCGACGACGGCGTCGAAACCGCTCTCCGGCAGTGGGATGGTCAAGATGTCGCCGACCACGAACGAGGCAGCGAGTCCCCGGTCGGCCGCGTTCTGCCGTGCTCTGCTGATCGCGGTCTCGGACAGGTCGACTCCGGTCACTCGTCCGCCGCGGGTGGCCAGGAGCAAGGCGTTCTCGCCGGTGCCGCAGCCGGCATCGAGGATGGTGCCGGTCAACAGCCCTTGCTCGACGACCGCGACAAACGGAGGTTGCGGCCTCCCGATGTCCCACGGCGCCGGCTCCTGTTGGCGGTAGGCGGAATCCCAGTCGCCGGTTGGCATGGTCATGTGCCGACCTTAGATTGACGCCATGAACGTCCAGCGTTCCTATTCCCATGGCACGTCGACGACGCCACTGATCGGGGAGACGATCGGCGACTGCCTCGACCGGATCACGGCTCTACATCCTGATCGGGAGGCGCTGGTTGATGTCCCGTCGGGGCGCCGATGGACCTACGCGCAGTTCTGCGCCGATGTGGACACGGTCGCTCTCGGGTTGTTGGACCTGGGGATAGAGAAGGGTGACCGGGTCGGGTTGTGGTCGCCGAACTGCCCGGAGTGGACGTTGGTGCAGTTCGCGACGGCGAAGATCGGCGCGATCCTGGTGAACATCAACCCGGCGTATCGGTCGCACGAGTTGGCGTATGCGCTCAACCACTCGGGGTGCCGGCTGCTGATCAGCGCGACGGAGTTCAAGACGTCGTCGTATGTCGACACGGTGGACAGTGTCCGTGACCAGCTGACCGCGCTCGAGGGCACGATCTATCTCGGCTCGCCGCAGTGGGACACGCTGTCCGAGCGTGGAGACTCGGTGCCGACGCACCGGTTGCACGAGCGGGTCACGCAGCTGTCGTTCGACGACCCGATCAACATCCAGTACACGTCGGGCACGACCGGGTTCCCCAAAGGTGCGACGTTGTCGCATCACAACATCTTGAACAACGGGTTCTTCGTCGGAGAGTTGTGCCGTTACACCGAGGCGGACCGGGTGTGTATCCCGGTGCCCTTCTATCACTGCTTCGGGATGGTGATGGGCAATCTCGGTGCGGTCACGCATGGTGCGGCGATGGTGATCCCGGCGCCGGCGTTCGACCCGGCTGCGACACTGCGCGCGGTGCAGGACGAGAAGTGCACCTCTTTGTATGGCGTGCCGACGATGTTCATCGCCGAACTCGCGTTGGGGGACTTTGCGTCATACGACCTGTCGTCGTTGCGGACCGGGATCATGGCCGGTTCGCCATGTCCGGTCGAGGTGATGAAGCGGGTGGTCAACGACATGGGCTGCGCGGACGTGACGATCTGCTACGGCATGACCGAAACCTCGCCAGTGTCGACGCAGACCCGTGTCGACGACGACCTCGAACGCCGGGTGTCGACGGTCGGCACCGTGCATCCGCATGTCGAGGTGAAAGTCGTCGACCCGGAAACCGGGCTGACCGCGCCGCGGGGGACGCCGGGCGAGTTCTGCACCCGCGGCTACTCGGTGATGCTCGGCTACTGGAACGAGCCGGACAAGACCGCCGACGCGATCGATGCGGCCGGGTGGATGCACACCGGCGACCTCGCGACGATGGACGACGAGGGCTACCTCAACATCGTCGGGCGGATCAAGGACATGGTCATCCGCGGCGGGGAGAACCTCTACCCCCGCGAGATCGAAGAGTTCCTCTACACCCATCCCGCGGTCGCCGACGTCCAGGTCATCGGCGTGCCCGACGAGAAGTACGGCGAAGAACTCTGCGCCTGGGTCCGGTTGCAGGAAGGTCAGTCCGCGACCGAGGACGACATCCGCGCGTTCTGCAAAGCCAGCCTCGCGCACTTCAAGGTGCCGCGCTACGTCGTGTTCGTCGACGAGTTCCCGATGACCCTCACCGGCAAGATCCAGAAGTTCAAGATGCGCGAGGCAACGATCGAACAGCTCGGGCTCAAGTCAGCGGGAGCCACGGCGTAGCACGAGCCCGCCGCCTTCGGCGAGCGGCGGATACGAGTTGAGCAGGACGATCGTCTGCGGCGTCAGGTTGTCCAGGTTGGGACGCGCCAGGACGAACGCATCGCCTGACCTCAGGTAGTCGACCAGATACTGCTGCCACGCCATGTGGCTGAGTGCGTCCTGCTGCTTGCCCCAGACATCGACGCCCAGATGACAGTTGTCGCGAAATCCTTGGCTCAGGCGGTTCATCTGGATGAGTACGCCGGGGTCGTCGCTCTTGAGACATCCGGCGGGCGCTGCCGCCGTCACTGCCGGTGCGATCCGTTGCACCTTTTCGGGGATGGCAAACGACGCCGCGGCGCCGCCGATGACGAGGGCCGTCACGACACCGATGGCGACACCGGCGGTCCGGCGGTGCAGCGTCACCATGCTCGTGAGTCGGCCGGCGGCGATGGCAATCACAAGGACGGCGGGAGCGGCGACGAACTCGGCATAGTGACGGAAGTACGACGGGCTCGCGAGCAGCACGACGAACGACACGACGAGTACGACGACGATCGGCTGCGCGAGACCTTCGCGCATCGCGACGACGGCCGCGGCGAGAACGATGACTGCGACGACGATGGCGACTTCGGAATGGTGGGTGGCCATGCCCTTGTCGATGCCGAAGATGCTCGACAGTCGCTGCGTCAACCCGGACCGCACGACCGCTCGTCGGAACTGGTCGCGGATGACCATGTCGGCCATCCGACTCGGCGCGGCAATGAAGAACGGCAGCAGCAGCACGGCGAGTGCGGCAACGCCCCCGGCGACGACCCGGCCGGCGGCGGCCCAGCGCTGCCTGATCAACTCCCACAGGACAAGCGCCGCCCAGGGCGCCATACCCCAGATCTTCACGCCGGCGCCGAGCCCGAGCGCTGCACCCGCGAGGAGCTCGTGTCGCGGACGCACCAGCTTGGTCCGCCGGACGAGCAGCAACAATGCGACGAGCAGCAACGTCGTGCCGACCGGCTCCAGCCGCGGCGTCTGCTCTGTGACCACCGCGGGATACCAGCAGGCGAAAAGGACGCCCGCGACGACGGCCGTACGCCGGGACCAGCGATAGGCAATCGCCGCGACGAGTGAGGCGTTGAGCGCGCCGACTGCGATGAACGCGCACCGCGCGACGATCATCCCGGTCGCATCCGTTGTGACGCGCCCGAGCGCGGCGAACGGCGCCAGCAGCACGACGATGCCCGGCGGGTGCAGCAGCAGGTAGTCGCGATAGGGCATGTGTCCGAACGTCAGCGCGTCCGCGGCGGCGTAGTAGACGCCGTCGTCATACCCGTTCCAGAAACCGAGGCCGCCACGGGCAAGTAAGGGGATGAGCCGTAGCAACACGGCGAGGACGAAGACCCCGACGAGAATTTCCCGGCGCCCGAAATAGCGGTGCCGCCGGGCTGTCACCGCTTCATTGTGTCGCGATCCACTGTGACCGCAGGTCCGCGAGCCACGGCGGGAAGTCGAGCGGGACGTCGGGGAGCGGCTCGACGCCATGCTCGGCACGCATGCGGTCGAGCGAGTCCGGATCGTCGCCCCACGACCGCGGATCGCCCATCATCACCTCGAACATGACCGCGCCGTTGTCCCCGGCACGGATCGGTCCGAACGCCGCGCCCTGCGGCAGCTCGACGTGCGTGCCCGCCGGGCAATGCCGGTCACCGATCCACACCTCGCCTTCCATGACGAACACGACGTGCGGGCCGTAGTGGCCGTGCCGGCGGACGATCATGCCGGGGTCATAGCGCGCGTACAGAGAGAGGTATTGCGGGTCGGGGCTGAACGCGAACCACTTCTCCCAGACCGATGACTCCGAGCCGTCGGCGTTGCGCTGGCGCTTCACCTGCTGCCACGGCACGTCCGGGTCGTCGAGGTGCCGGTACGTCGGCTCCATGGGTCTCCTTGTCTAGCGATGGCGAGCGCGAAAGGCCGCGACGTTGACGCGGTTGGAGCACGTCGTACTGCAGTAGCGCTTCGAGCGGTTCTTGGAGAGGTCGACGACGACGTCGTTGCAGTCGTCCGCGTCGCACACGCGCAGCCGGTCGAGCTCGCCCTGCCGGACCACGTCGACGAACGCCATGGCGGCTTCGACGGCCATGCGGTCGGCGAGCGGCGCCTCCGGCGACGTCGCATGTAGGTGGTAGTCCCACTCGCCGTGCCGCACCAGCTGCGGCAGTGCGCGCGCCCCGGTGAGCATCGCGTTGACCTGGCTCACCACGTCATCCTCGTCGAGCTCCCAGAGGCGCCGCAGGACCGGCCGGAGCTCGCGGACCTGATCCAGCTCGGCAGCATCCCGGCGACGGCTGCCCGTCCAGCCCCAGTCGATGACAAGCTGCTCGAGCTGGTCGAGCTCGACGAGGCGGTCTTCCTCCTGGCCCAGCGTGTTCACCAGCGCAGCGGCAGCCTGAAGGGCAACTTCGGTGTCATGGGCGAAAACCATGTTGACCCCTTACGCCGCCTCGACTAGGCTCGTCATGAGCATACAAGGTTTTACTCATTACAGGAGCAGGCAAATGCGGGAGCGGGTGCGCAGCAACGCGGGGCTCGCGTTCGCGCTCCTGTCCGGCGCCACCTTTGGCACGTCCGGTGCCCTGGCGACGAGCCTCATCCGCGTCGGCTGGACGCCGGGCGCGGCAGTGCTCGCGCGGGTGCTCATCGCGGCGCTGGTCCTCACGATCCCGGCGGTGCTGCAGCTGCGTTCGCAGCCGTTGAATCGGCGCTCGGCCCGCATCGTGCTCTTCTATGGCGTCGTCGCCGTCGCCGGCGCGCAGCTGTGTTACTTCAACGCGGTCCAGCATCTGTCGGTCGCGGTCGCGCTGCTCCTGGAGTATTCGGGCATTCTGCTCGTGGTCGGTTGGCAATGGCTGCGCCACGCACACCGCCCGCGCAGGCTGACTCTGACGGGCGCGGCACTTGCCTTGGTCGGTCTCGTTTTCGTCCTGGACCTTGCGGGCGAGCACCACCTCGACATGGTCGGTGTGCTCTGGGGTCTGGGTGCGGCGGTCGGCTTAGCTGTCTATTTCGTGGTTTCCGCCGAAGCCGACGAAGGTCCCTCCCCGTTGGTCATGGCTTGGGGCGGGCTCGCCACCGGCACCGTTCTGCTCGGCGCCGCTGCTGTTGTCGGCGTGTTGCCGGTGAGCGCACCGCGTCGGGACGTGTTGCTCGCGCACACACACGTGAGCTGGCTCGTGCCGGTGCTGGGCATCGCCCTCGTCGCCGCCGTGGTGGCGTTCGTCGCGGGCATCGCCGCGGCGCGCATGCTCGGTGCCAAGCTGGCGTCGTTCGTGGGTCTGACCGAGGTCTTGTTCGCCGTACTCTTTGCCTGGCTGATGCTCGGCCAGGGAGTGGATCTCGTGCAAGGAATCGGTGGCGTGTTCGTCCTCGGCGGCATCGCGCTGGTCCGGCTCGACGAGATGCGCGTGTCGATCCGTCCGCGTCGGGTTGCCGTCGCGATGACCGCGCTTGCCCTGTTGGCTGTGTTAGTGCCGACCCTGCGCACCACCAACGCCTTCGCGGCCACGACGCCGAGCAAGCTGGCGACAGCGGCATACAACCGTATGACGCCAGCGCAACGCATCGGCCAGCTGTTCATGGTGGGCGTTCCCGACAACCGGTCGACGAGCGACGCACGCGCGGTGTTCGCGCGCTACTCCGTGGGCAGTGCGATCTTCATCGGCCTTTCGCACGCTGGTGTCGATGCCATGGCGACGCACGTTGCTCCGGTGCGGCGTACGACGACACAGGCGGGCGTGGCTCCGTTCCTGGCCGTCGACCAAGAGGGCGGTGAAGTCCAGCACTTGCAAGGCCCCGGGTTCTGGACGATGCCCACCGCCGTGCAGCAGGGCCAACGCGACCCGGCGACTCTTCGCGTCAACTGGAAGCACTGGGGCACGCAATTGCGCCACGCCGGCATCAACCTCGACCTGGCTCCGGTCGGCGACACCGTGCCGGCTTCGATCGGTACGTCGAACCAGCCCATCGGTCGTTACTACCGCGAATACGGCTACACCCCCGACGTCGTTGCCCCGCATGTCGTTGCCGCGATCCGCGGCATCCACGACGCGGGCATTGGCTCGACCGTGAAGCACTTCCCTGGGCTGGGCCGCGCGACCGGCAACACCGACACCGCACACGGCGTCACCGATCCGACGACGTCGAGCGACGCCTACCTCGCGCCATACCAAGCCGCTATCAAGGCTTCTGTTCCGATGGTGATGGTGTCGACCGCCGTTTATCCCAATATTGATCCGGGGGTGATCGGCGCCTTCTCGCATCCGATCGTCACCGAGCTGTTGCGCTACAAGCTCGGCTTCTCCGGCCTCATCGTGTCGGACAGTCTCAACACCGTGTCGGTGCGCAGCTATACACCCGGCGCCCGAGCGATTCTCGCGCTCGACGCGGGCGTCGACCTGATCCTGGTCACGAAGACGAAACCGGTCGGCCCGATGGTCGCGGCCATCGCCGACCGGATGGCGAAACACGCGGATTTCGCGTCGGTCGTGAAGACCGCGGTGATGCGGGTGCTCAAGGCGAAAGCGCGGGCTGGTCTTATTACCCAGTGACCGCGATCCTCCGGCTCAACATGACGCTGCCCGGGCTCGACCCGGCCGCGATGTCCGATCGCTACAAGGCGGCGCTCGACATGGCCGCGCAAGTCGACGCCGCGGGTTTCGCCGCCGTGACGCTCGACGAGCATCACGGCGCGTCGGACGGCTGGCTGCCCTCGCCGATGGTGATGGCCGGGATGATCGCTGCGCGCACGTCGCGCGTGTTCATCAGCCTGCAGGCGCTATTGCTCCCGCTGCACGACCCGCTGCGGGTTGCCGAGGATCTGATCGTCGCCGACCTCGTCAGCGGAGGTCGCCTGTCGGTCACCGTCGGGCTCGGCTATCGGCCGGAGGAATACGCCGCGCACCGCAAGAGCTGGGCCGATCGAGGTGCACTCCTGGACGAGGCGTTGCAGGAGCTCGTGCAGGCGTGGCGTGGCGAGCCGGTCAAGCGGGAAGGCGCGGAGATCGTCGTCACACCGCGGCCGCTCTCGGCAAACCCACCGTTGCTCGTCGGCGGCAGCAGCCGACCGGCCGCGCGCCGAGCGGCGCGGTTCGGGTTGCCGTTCTCACCGCCGGCCAAGCTGCCCGAGATCGAGGCCTACTACCGCGAGCAGTGCGCGGAGCACGGGACGACCCCACTCGTCGTTGCGCCGCCGGCTGATGTGGCGTTGGTCTTCGTCGCGGAAGATCCCGACAAAGCGTGGGCCGAACTAGGCAGTCATTTCTTGCACGAGGCGACGATGTATCACAGCTGGCAGGCGCCCGAGCAACGATCAGCGGTCCACTCCGAAGCGTCGTCCGTCGACGACCTTCGGGCCGAAGGCATCTATCAGGTGCTGACGCCGACAGAAGCGCGCGAGCGGGATGCGACGTCGCGCACTCCTGTCGTCTTGCATCCGTTGTGCGGCGGCATGCCGCTCGATGCGGCGTGGGACTGCGTGCGGCTGTTCCTCGACGGCTAGGCACCCGCGCCGAGGCGTTGCAGGATCGTGGCAACAGGTTCCGCGGTCGCGTCGCGATAGCCCGTGCCTGCCCACAGGTTGACCAGCTCCGGGTCGCCCGCGGCCGCGGCCGCCTTGCGTAGTGGGCTCGTCAGGTAGTGGATCGCGGGATAGCCCAGCGGCGCGATGGCGTCATACCTCGTCGTGAACTCGTTGACCAGCCCGCCGGCGGGGCGCCCGCTGAACGCGCGGGTGAGGACTCGGCGCGTTCGTTGCGCATCAGCCAGTGCGGCCTTGTGCACGTCCGACGCCGGGCTTTCATCGGCGCGCAACAACACCGTCCCCACCGCGACAGCGTCGGCGCCTGCGCGCAGAGTGTCCGCGACCGCAGCGGCAGTCGAGATGCCGCCGGCGGCGACGATCGGCAGCGACGTCACGGCCCGCACGGATGCGACGAGCTCGGCGAGTGGAAGCTGCCGCGGCGGAGCGTCCGGCGTCCACGTGCCCCAGTGGCCGCCGGCGGATGAGGCTTGTACGGCGAGCGCGTCCACGCCTGCCGATTCGGCCAGCCGGGCCTCATCGGCACTGGTCACCGTCTGGATGGTGAGGCTGCCCGCGCGGCGAAGTGCCTGGATGGTCGAGGCCGGCGGCAGGCCGAACGTGAAGCTGACGACCGGCACCGGATCGGCCAGCAGCACATCGATCTTGTCCTGCCACGCATCGTCGTCCTCGACCGGCCTGACGGCGCGTACGTCGATGTCGTAGCGGTCGGCAACTGGCTGGATCGCTTCGGCATAGTGCGCAAAATCAGCGGGGTCGACGGGGACCGGGTTGGGAGCGAACAGGTTCACGCCGAATGTCGCCGTCGCCGCTCGCACCTCGCGGATCTGGGCGGCGATACCGTCAGCCGTTTTGTAGCCGGCGGCAAGGAAGCCGAGCGACCCGGATTGCGCGGCGGCGATCACGAGCTGCGGCGAGGTCGGACCGCCTGCCATCGGTGCGGCGACAACTGGGGACGTCACGGCCAAGGGCGCGAGGAAGGTGCTCACGCCTATAGGTTGCCAACTCCCATGCGCCTGCCGTTCTTGACCACCAGCGCGGGGTCGACGAGCAAGCCGACGTCGTGCGTGACGTCGCCCCGGAACACCGCGACATCGGCACGGGTGCCACGGCGAATCACGCCGCGGTCCGTGCGGCCGATCGCGTCGGCGTTGACTGATGTCGCGGCGCGCAGGACGTCGATCCGCGACAGGCCAAGGCGTCCTAGCGCGCGTGCTTCGGCGGCGATCGCGACGATGTGACCGCCGGGCACCCGGTCGGTGCCGAACCCGATCCGGACGCCGGCCTCGATGGCTGCGGCAACCGCTGGCCCGTGCTCGCGCACGCGTTGCGCCGCCACGGCGCCGTGTTCGCCGCGCTCGTGCAGCTCGACGAAGATCGTCGCGGTGGCAATCAGCGCGATGTTCTTCGCTGCCATCCGCTCGGCCAGCTCGACGTCCAGCCCGTTGCCGTGCTCGATCGTGTCGACACCGCAGGTGATTGCCAACGCGACCGCAGCACGCACAGACGCGTGGCAGGCGACGCCGACGCCGGCGCGATGGGCCTCGTCGACGACAGCGGCGAGCTCGTCGCAGTCCAGCTCGATGTTGCCGCTCGCGCCGTTCAACGTCACCTTGATGAAGCCGGCACCCCCCGCGAGCTGCTCCCGCACGCCGTCCCGGAAACCCTGCGGTCCCCTGCATTCGCGCGCGATCGTGACCGGCACCGGCACCTCGGTCCCGTGACCGCCCGGCGCACACAGAACCCGTCCGCAATGCACGAGCTCGGGTCCGGGCAGCTCGTCCGCAGCGAGCTCGTCCGCAACCGGTGCGAGGACTTCGAGCGGTCCGCCGGTGTCGCGCGCCGTCGTCACGCCGGCCTCGAGAAGTCGCGCCGCGTTGCGCACCGCTCGGGCTCTGCTCGCCGCCACATCACTCGGGGGAGGGTCGACGCCCGCCCATGCCAGGTGGATGTGCGCGTCGATCAGTCCCGGCAGCACGGTGTGACCGCGGCAGTCGACGATCTCGTGCCCGTCTGGCGCGACGAGATCCGGTCCGACCGCAATGATTTGTGCGCCATCGAAGAGGACGTCGCTCGTCCCGATCAGCCGTTCGCCGTCGAACACGGTGCCGCCGCGCAGCAGCACCTCAGTCGTTCCAGACCGTTGGGTGCACCTCGTGCCACTGCGCGTGTTCCTCTACCTGGGCGGCCACCGACACCAAGAGCTCGTCGGAGAACGCAGGTCCGGAGAGCTGCACGCCGATCGGCAGGCCCGCGTCGCTGACGTGAACCGGCAGGTTGACCGCCGGCGTACCCGCGATGTTGGCCGCCGGCGTGAAGGCACTCCAGCGCGCCATCGCTTCGAGCGACTCGGGTCCGTCGTCGCAACGGAGGTCCGCGATCGGGACAGGTGGTGCCGTCGTCGTGGGGCTGATGACCAGGTCGAACGATCGCAGCAGCTCCGCGTACTGCGCGGCCGCGCGAGCGAGGGTCCCCTGTGCCAGCGACAGTTGCAGGCCGCTGACAGCGTCGCTTTCGGCCAGCCATCGGGTGTAGGGCATGAGCAGGTGCCGTTGGTCAGCCGGCACGAGCTGTTCGACGATCAGCCCGATGCTGGTCGTGAGGATCGCGTGCACAGCCGGCCGGACGTCATCGAACGACGGAAGCAGCTCGGCCGGGACATCGACGACCTCATGCCCGCAGTCGGTCAGCAGCTGAGCCGCGCGGTCGAGGCCGGCCAGACAGTCCGGGTGGACGTCGACATCGGATCGCGGAGTGGAGATGCGCCCGATGCGCAGGGCCCGCTCCGGCCGGCGCCGCGCGGCGGCACAGAACGCATCCGGGGGAGCGCTGGGTGCGCGCCAGATGTCGCTCGAGGCAGGCCCACCCATCGCGTCGAGGAACAGCGCTGCGTCCCCGACCGTCCGGGCCAGCGGACCCTCCACCGCGAAGGCGACATAGCCCGCACCCGAACCGGCGACCCGGCCACGGCTCGGCTTGAACCCGACCAGCCCGCAGGTCGCCGCCGGCGTACGGATCGACCCGAGCCCGTCGCTGCCGTGCGCGATGCCGACGAGCCCGGCCGCGACTGCCGTTGCTGACCCACCGCTCGAGCCGCTCGACGACAAGCCCTTGCCGTATGGCGTCACCGTCGGTCCGCGCAGGTCGTTGTCGGTGTAGCAGGTCGGACCGAACTCGGGGACGTTCGTCTTGCCGATGACCACGACGCCGGCGGCACGCAAGTTGCCGATGGCGGGCGCGTCCACATCGGGGACCAAGTCGCTGTAAACCTTGCACCCGAAGGTCGTGCGTAGCCCGGCGGAGGCATGCATGTCCTTGAGTGCCAGGGGAAGTCCATGCAGCAAGCCGTTGTCGTCGCCTCGCGCTCGTGCCTCGTCTGCGGCGGCTGCCGCCGTCATCGCATGCTCGTGCAGCACGGTGATGAACGCGCCGAGGTCGGCATCGTGTCGATCGATGCGGTCGAGGTAGTGCGCGGTGAGCTCGCGCGACGACACCTCGCCGCTGCGCAACGCGTCGAGCTGTTCGCTGGCCGTCAGTGCGTGCATGCGACCTCGCGAACGCACTCGGCGATCAGCTCGGGCTGATCCAGTGGGACGAGGTGACCGCTGTCGGCGGCGAGAACGAGTCGGCCGGCGGGTAGGCCTGCGATCTGCGCTTCGTGCAGCTCCCGCACCGTTGCTCGTGCGGTGCGCTCGCGCTCGTTGCGTGGCGCGGCATCCGCGGAGATCAGGATCACCGGGATGGGTGGAAATTTCTTGCCCTGACTCAGTTCTTTGACCTGCCGGAGTGACGCCGGAAGCGCGCCGATCTCAGCGACTGCGGCGCGCAGCCCAGTGACTGAGCAGGCGTTGAGCAACGTCGCGCACTTGAGCGCGTCGCGTTCCTCGGCCGGCAGCACGCGATGGACCTGGCCACTCACCATCCGCGCGAAGAGCCGGCCGATGACGCGTGCTGAACCAAGCGGCGCGGTTGTGGCCAGCGCCGACATGACCCGCGCGCTGATCGCGGCCGACCGTGCGGCCATCGGCGAAGCGAGCATGTCCTCGTCCGAAGGGTCGACGAGAACCAGACCGGCGACGAGTTGCGGATGTAGCAGTGCCGTCATACGCACGTGCAGGCCACCGAGGGAGTGGCCGACGAGGATCGCACGTCCGGGCAGGTCGAGGGCGCGCAGGATCGCGGCGATGCGGTTCGCCGCGGCTTGCGGCGACGTGTCGACCTTGGCCGCGGGCGACCAGCCGAACGCGGGCCGGTCATAACGAATGACGGTGAAGTCGCGGCTGAGGTCCGCGGCCACCCGCTCCCACTCGGTGCTGCAACCGCCGAGACCGGAGTCGAGGAGGACGACGGGCCCGGAGCCCTCGACAACCACGTGGATGTTGATGCCGTCCACGTCGATCATGCGGCCCGGTGCGGGATAGCGCTTGCGGTCGCGTGCCTCCGCTCGCCGCTGCACGAGCCAGCCCGACACAGGTACGACGATTAGCGCCAGCAGTCCCCACATGGTCAGGCGTCCCGGAGGAGTAGCAAAAGCGCGCGTATGACGAAGCCCTCGGTGATGACGTCGGGCCCGAGCATCGCTCGGGCGACGAGCAACGACCAGCCCAGGTTGACCACGACTTCGACAAACTCTTCGCCGGGCATGGGCAGATGCTCGCCGGACCGCGCCGCGATCTGTTCCAGTACCTCCGCGTAGGCAGCATGTTCGCTGGCCCGGTGTGGCAGCCGCAGCTCCCTGACGTCGGGGTCGCGGATCGAAGCCAACGCGAACTCGATCGACAGGATGGTGAGCTCCGGCTCCTCGTCGGCCTGTGCCACGAGTCGGTGACCGAGGTCCTCGAGACAGGCCCGCACCGTCGGACTGTCCGTCGCGAGCATCGTCCCGTCCTTGGCGACGTCTTCCAGAACGCTGACGATGAGGTCGGCCTTGTTGGCGAAGTTGGCATAGATGGCGCCGATCGTCACGCCCGCTTCGCGGGCGATCTCGCGATGCGACGCGCCCTCGATGCCGCGCCGGGCGACGACCGATCGCGCTGCCTCGAGAAGGGCTTGGCGGGTCTGCTCCTGCCGCTCGCGCCTGCTCAGCACCGTTGACATATCAGTCAGTATCTGAATATCTTGCGATATGTCAATCGGCCGGTGGCGTCTTGCGCTGCTCGGGCTCAGTCTCGTCGCGGCGCTCTCGGCTTGCGGCAGCACCGTGCAGCCCGGATCGACTGCCGCCGGAGTGCAGAACCCCGCGACCGGCGACGGGTTGAGCGTCGGCGCGACCACTGCGACCTCCCCGCTCGGTGCTCCCGGGGCAGCAGGACAGCTGGGGACGACTGCGGTCGGCCCGACGACCTCAGGCGGCACAGCCGCCGGCTCGGCTCCCTCGTCCACGACTGGTGCGCCGGCGCCGGGTCCGGTGACACCGGTTGCGCCGGGACAGAAGCTGCCACCGATCCAGATCGGGACCTACTACCTCAACGGTGGCAACGCGGCACTCGCCGCAGCCGGCTTTGGTGGTCTGATCATCCCGGACAACAAGCCGGTGTTCGACGCGTTCGTCAAGTACGCCAACGCGCACGGTGGTTTCGGTGGGCGTCAGATCAAGCCCGTCTATTTCCAGTACCAGGAAGGGCAAGATCCGCACGCACAAGATGCGGCGGCATGTGCGACATACACCCAGGACCACCACGTTTATCTCGTCATCGGCGGCATCAACAGCGGCGCCGGTGAGCTGTTGCCGTGTCTGGCGAAGCACGACGTGCCGTTGTTCGGCGCAGCGACGCAAGGCGACCAGCGCTACTTCGAGGAATATCACCGTTACGCCTACGAGCCGGACGAGCTCAACCTGACCTCCGGCTTGCGGCTGCTGGTCGCCAACCTGAAGGCGCGCGGCTATCTCTCGTCGGTACACAAGGTCGGAGTCGTGCAGTACCCCGGCGCGATTTACGACCACGCGATCGAGGAAGGCCTGGTGCCGGCGTTGCGGAGTGCCGGGCTGAGTCTCAGTGATCGCGTCACCAGCAGCTCATCGACCGACAACAGCGCGATCGCGTCAGCCAGCACGAACGCCGAGTTGCGATTCAGCAGCGAAGGCGTCGACCTCGTCGTGTTCGCGACGCCCGGCGGTGCTGCGGAGACCTATTTCATGAGCAACGCACAGACGCAGGGCTATCACCCGAAGTACGGCATCTGGAGCGCGGATTCGCCATACGTGCTGGCTACCACTGCGCCGAAGGCCCAGCTGTCCGGCTCGGTCGGCGTCGGTTACCTACCTGGTCTTGATGTCGCCGCCGGCCAAGATCCGACGGCGCGTACGGCAGCTGCGAAATCGTGCCTCGCTCTCGGACGGTCGATGAACCTCGACGAGTCCGGGCTCGGCAACGCCTTGGTGCGCACATCGTGCGACGTCTTCTTCAACTTGCAGCGAGCGATGCGCGCGACCGGTGCGACGACGTCGACCGCCGCACTTGAACAGGCCATCGACGCGATCGGTTCGAGCTACGCCCCCGCGAGCACGTTTGCGATCCACTGGTCGCCCGGCCATCACGATGCCGCCGCCGGCTATCGCAACCTCACCTACAACGACAGCTGTTCGTGCTTCACATACGTCGGGGCAACGAAAACCTTGAGTTGAGTGCGACGTTCGCGCTCGTTCTGAGCCGCTGAACTCGACGCGAACGTTGCACTCAACAGGACAACTAGCGGAGGTCGAAGCGGTCGAGGTTCATGACCTTGTCCCAGGCGGCGACGAAGTCACGGACGAACTTCTCCTTGGCGTCGTCCTGGGCGTAGACCTCGGCGATCGCACGCAGCTGCGAGTTCGCGCCGAAGACCAGGTCGACGGCCGTTGCTGTCCACTTGACCTTGCCCGACTTGACGTCATACCCGTCGTACGCGTGCTCTGCGGCTGACCCTTTCCATTCCGTGGTCATGTCGAGGAGGTTGACGAAGAAGTCGTTGCTCAACGTCCCCACCTTCTTGGTCAGGACGCCGTTCTTCGCCTTGCGATGAGTTGCACCCAGGACACGCATGCCACCAACCAGCACCGTCATCTCCGGAGCGGTCAACGTCAGCAGGTTGGCCTTGTCGAGCAGCAGCTGCTCGGGCGGCAGCTTCTCCCCAGGACGGACGTAGTTGCGGAACCCGTCCGCACGCGGTTCGAGTACGGCGAACGCGTCGACGTCGGTGTCCTCCTGGGAGGCATCCGTGCGGCCGGGAGCGAACGGCACGGTGACGTCGTACCCGGCCTTCTGGGCCGCTTGTTCGACGGCAGCACAGCCACCGAGCACGATGAGATCGGCGAGCGACACCTTTGTCTTGCCCTTGTTGAAGTCCTGCTGAATAGCCGTGAGCGTCGTCAGCACCTTGCCGAGCTCAGCGGGCTCGTTGACCTCCCAGTCGCGCTGCGGCGCGAGGCGCAGCCGGCCACCGTTGGCGCCACCGCGCTTGTCGGTGCCACGGAACGACGACGCCGCTGCCCACGCGGTTGTGACCAACTGCGAGCCCGACAGGCCGGATTCCAGGAGTTTCGTCTTCAGCGCCGCGATGTCCTTCTTGCCGATCAGCTTGTGGTCGACCGCGGGGACGGGGTCCTGCCACAGCTGCGGCTCAGGCACCCATGGCCCGAGGTAACGCGAGGCCGGGCCCATGTCACGGTGCAGCAGCTTGTACCAAGCCTTCGCGAATGCCAGCGCGAGCTCGTCCGGGTGCTCGAGCCAGCGCTTGGTGATCGGGCCGTAGATCGGGTCCTCGCGCAGCGCCAGGTCCGTCGTCAGCATCGTCGGAAGGCGCTTCTTCTTCGAGTCGAACGGGTCGGGGATGATCGCCTTCGCGTTCTTGGCGGTCCACTGCTTCGCGCCGGCCGGGCTCTCGCTGAGCTCCCACTCGTAGCCGTAGAGGATCTCCAGGAAGCCGTTGTCCCACTGCGTCGGCGTTGCCGTCCAGACGACTTCGAGTCCGCTGGTGATCGCGTCGCCCGCCTTGCCGCTGGCGTAGGCGCTCTTCCACCCGAGTAGCTGCTGCTCGATCGGTGCGGCCTCCGGCTCCGGGCCGACGAGATCAGCGTTGCCGGCGCCGTGCGTCTTGCCGAAGGTGTGGCCACCAACGATCAGTGCGGCAGTCTCCTCGTCGTTCATCGCCATCCGGGCGAACGTCTCGCGGATGTCGCGCGCCGCGGCGAGAACGTCCGGGTTGCCGTTCGGGCCTTCCGGGTTCACATAGATGAGGCCCATCTGTACGGCGCCGAGCGGGTTGTCGAGATCGCGTTCACCGCTGTAGCGCTCGTCACCGAGCCAGGAGTCCTCAGGTCCCCAGAAGATCTGCTCCGGCTCCCACGTGTCCGGGCGGCCGAAGCCGAACCCGAACGTCTTGAATCCCATGTCCTCGAGCGCGACGTTGCCGGCATAGACGAGCAGGTCGGCCCAAGAGATCTTGTTGCCGTACTTCTTCTTCACCGGCCAGAGCAGCCGGCGTGCCTTGTCGAGGTTGGCGTTGTCAGGCCAGCTGTTGAGGGGAGCGAACCGCTGGGCACCCTGGCCACCGCCGCCGCGGCCGTCGTGGATGCGGTAGGTGCCGGCCGCGTGCCAGGTCATCCGGACGAACAGCGGTCCGTAGTGGCCGTAGTCAGCCGGCCACCAGTCCTGCGACGTCTTCATCACCTTGACGAGGTCGCGCTTGAGGGCCTTGAGGTCGAGGCCCTCGAACTCGCGCTTGTAGTCGTAGTCCGGACCCATCGGGTTGGACCGCTCCGAATGCTGGTGAAGGACCTGCAGGTCGAGCTGCTCCGGCCACCAGTCCCGGTTGGTCCGCGGCCGATGCACTTGAGGCTCGGGCGACGGGATCGCCGGGTTTTCGCTCTCAGACATGTCAGTCCCTTCCTACACAGTCGGGGCAACGGCCCCAGTAGATGACCTCTGCTTCATCAATGTCATAGCCCGCGTCATCGGATGCCGTGAGGCAGGGGGTGTATCCCACCGCACAGTCGACATCCACCATCCGGTTGCAGAACCGGCAGATCAGATGGTGGTGGTTGTCGTTGATCCGTGCTTCGTATCGAGCGGGTGATCCGGCCGGTTGGATGCGCCGCAGAATTCCCTTGGTGGTCAGGGTTTCCAGCGCGTCATAGACGGCCTGCCGTGAGATGGCGCCGATCTCGGCGCGGGCGAACTTGTCGATGTCGTCTGCGGTGCTGTGTGGCTGCTCGCCAACCGCGCGCAGTACGGCCAGTCGTTGCGCAGTGATCTGAACACCGTGCTCCCGTAACAGCAGGAGCTCGGTCGGGTCGGCGGCTTGCGACATCATCGCCGACCCTAGGCCAACCTCTGGAATGAGTCCAGTTCTGGACTAGATCAAGAAGCTCCAGGTCTGTCGCAGGCGAAATGATCCAGCGGGATGGTCTTGCGACAATCCCTGCGGGTAGAGGGGTATATGTCATGCGGCTCGGGGTTGTGGACGTGGGGTCCAACAGCGTGCACCTGCTTGTTGTCGATGCCGTGCCGGGAGCCTGTCCGCTGCCGGCCGCCGACATCAGCTGGGACTCACCGCTGCTGAACCACCTCGACGACGAGGGACACCTGTCGGCCGCGGGATTTCGCGCACTGCAAGAGACGATCACGGAGGCGCGCGCGGTTGCCCGGCAACATGGGGTCAGCGATCTCTCAGTGTTCGCGACGTCGGCGCTGCGCGAAGCGTCAAACTCTTCGGACGTTCTCGCCCGTGTTCGCGACGAGATGGGCATCGACATCGAGGTACTCGACGGCGACGACGAGGCCAGGCTGACGTTTCTCGCGGTTCGCCGGTGGTTCGGCTGGAGCAGCGGCCGGCTGCTCGTCGTCGACATCGGCGGCGGATCGCTCGAGCTTGCGATCGGTGCAGACGAGATGCCCGAGCACGTGGCATCGGTGCCACTCGGCGCCCGCCGGCTGAGCCGTGAATACTTGCCCGACGATCCACCCACGGACAAGGAGCTGGCCCGGCTTCGCGACTTCGTGTCGGCGAGCGTCGCCAACCGGTTGCGGCCGTTCCGTCAACATCAGTCGGACCTGGCGATCGGCACGTCGAAAACGCTGCGGTCGCTGGCGCGTATCGCCGGTGCTGCACCCTCGAGCGCCGGAGACTTTGTCCGCCGGGTACTGCGCACCGAGGACGCGGTGAACCTCGTGGACAAGCTCGCGAGCATGTCGACACAGGAGCGCGCGAAGCTGCCCGGTGTTTCAGTGCGAAGGGCCTCGCAGCTCGTCGCCGGTGCGGTCGTTGCCTCGACGACGATGACGTTGCTCGGCGTCGACGAATTGGTGATCTGTCCGTGGGCGCTGCGCGAGGGTGTGTTCTTGACCCGACAGGACTGGATCGTCACTCTCTGACCGTCGGACTAGTTCGGACGAGCCAGCGGCCGCTCTTCCGTCTAGTCAATTCTCCCTGCTCTGGGTAGGCGCCGTCGGAATCGCGGAACAGTCGACCTACCGTGGGGTCGTGTTGAGCGTGATCGGTGCGTTGGCGCAACTGCGCGACGCCGCGCCGGACCGGGTCTGGCCAGTCCTCGAAGAGGTGGCCGCACCGCTCGCACGCGACCTCGTGCTCTACCTCGTCGACTTCGAGCAAGTCGTGCTGCTCCCAGTGCACGACTCGGCGCAGTTGCGCGTCATACCTGAAGAAGACGTTCGGGCGAGCCTCGCCGGCCGCGCGTTCGTCACCGGCCGTCCTGTCGTCGCGACGCGCGACGGCCAGATCCGGTTGTGGGTGCCGGTCAACGAACACTCCGAACGAACCGGCGTGCTCGCCATGACGGTCGCCGACGACGACCCGACGACGCTCGAGCAAGCCGCCAGCCTCGGTGTGCTTGCCGGGCTGCTCGTTGCCAGCGCTGCCCGCTACACCGACCTGATGCACTCCCGCCGGTTGGGCCGCACGATGTCACTGGCGGCCAGCATGCAGTGGAGCCTGTTGCCGCCCCTGACCGCACGCACGCACACCACCACGATCGCGGGGCTCCTCGAACCGGCGTACGAGGTCGCCGGCGACGCGTTCGACTACACCATCAACGGCGACCGCATCGACTTGGCAATCTTCGACGCGATGGGCCACGGCATCGGCTCCAGCCAGCTCGCTTCCCTTGCCGTCGGCAGTTATCGGCACGCGCGTCGTAACGGCGAAACTCTGCAGAACGTGCACCTCGCCATCGACGATGCGCTGAGTCAGCAGTACGCCGGCGAGGCGTTCGCCACCGGTTTGCTCGTCCGGCTCGACCAGCCCACCGGTCAGCTGTCATGGACGAACGCCGGACACCCGCTTCCACTGCTGCTCCGCGATCGCAAAGTCGTCGGGCACCTCGAGTGCGAGCCGTCAGCTCCGTTCGGACTCGAGGATGGCGGCGCCGCGATGGCGACCGAGAACCTGCACCCGGGCGACACCGTCCTCCTCTACACCGACGGTGTCGTCGAAGCCCGCACGCCGCGCGGCGAGGAATTCGGGCTGGACCGTCTCTGCGATCTGCTGCGCCGCGAGGCAGCTGCCGAAACACCGCCGGACGAAATGCTGCGGCGTCTTATCCGCGCTCTCCTCGAACATCACGGCGGCGAACTACGCGACGACGCGACGCTCGTCTTGCTCTCCTGGCAACCGAACAACAAGCCCGCCTAGAGAAACGACGCAGTCGCGGTCGCGACCGGAACACCGTCAGCGTCGAGACGCAAAGACCACGCGTCGTCGGCGCGTTCGACGATGTGGGCGAGTAGGCGCGCGCCGGCCGTTGCCGGCCGTCGTATCCGGAACTCGAACGACACCACCGTGCGCTCGGGGCAGGCGCGTCTGGGCACCTCGAGCAGAACCATGCCCATCAGTGGGCCGTGCACGAGCAAACCCGGCAGTCCCTCCGCCTCGACCGCATAAGGCAGGTCGTAGTGGATGCGGTGCGAGTTGGCCGTCAACGAAGAGAACCGGAACAGGCGGGTGGTGTCGGCAACCAGCGACACGCTGCCATCAAGTCGCGGCTCGGGACTCTCATCGGTGGGGGCAGCGATCGGCGCCGCCGGCCCCGACCGATAAGCGAGGTCATGCTGCTCGCGCGCAACAACCGCGCCGGCACGGTCGCGAAACAGGTGCTCGAGCGTGACCACCATCAGCAAACCCGTGCGGGCCTGCACGGCGCGCGCTTCGGTTACCTGAGACGTGCGGGTGACGAGGTCTCCCACGCGAGCCGGTGCGACCGCTTCGACGCGCGCTCCCGCGAAGACGCGCCGCCGGTCGGGGATCGGTGGGAAGGCAACGCCCTCGCGTGGGTGACCGTCCGCTCCCAGTGACTGAGCGGCGGGCCATTGCGCGCAGACGACCGACAACCACATCGGCGGGACGCCCGGACCGGGCGGAGGCCCGTCGAGGACGTCGGCGGTGCGCGTCAGTGTCGCGTCGTCAACGGTGGCGCTCACCTGTTCAGATCCCGAGCGCCACGGCGAATTTTCGCTCGCAAGCCGCTCGAAGTCGGCAAGCAGCGTCATCTCGGCGACCGTATGGCGGACGACCACCGCTCGGTGTCCTGTCCCAGGGTGGGCGCGGCCGCGACGTCGGGCGGTTCCTCGTTGGGACGTCCCACCGGGCCAACGGTTGCCAGTGTGCGGCCGATCGCGTCGTCGCTGTGCATCGTCACGACAGGTGCTCCCGCTCCTGCGGCCAGATCCGATGCGTGGTCCCGCAACGTCCGAAACGGAGACCAGAGAACTGAAGTCTTCGCTAGCGCTTCGCCGACCTCAGTCAGTGTCCTGGCAGCGAACCAGGGACGCATCGCGGCGCCGAGGATCTCGCGGTGCTCGTAGCGGTTGCCTTCGTCGGAGAAGTCCGTGGCGAGCTCCGTGGCGATCGCCTTCACCAGGCGCTCACATCCGGTGACGGCTGACAGGTCCTGCCACTGCCGGGTGGTGAGCGCGACGACGATCACCTGCTTGCCGTCCGCGAGCACGACGTCGAGGGCGAAGCTGCCGTAGATGGCGTTGCCGATGGCCGGGCGACCTTGTCCGGTCAGGTGCGCCTCCGGCATCCAGCCCAGAGTGGTGAGCACGGACGCGGCGACATCGTCCAAGGCGATCGTCGCGAACGTGCCCTCGCTGGTTTCGCGGCGACGGTGCACCGCGGCTAGCACGGTGGTGGCGGCGTACAGACCCGTGAGCAGGTCCCACGCCGGCAGGGCGTGATTGACCGGAAGACCGTCGTCGTTGCCCGTGGCGAGCGCGACACCGGAGGCGGCGTTGACCGTGTAGTCGACACCGGTTCCGCCGCCCCGGCCGCCGAGCACTTGCACGTTGATCAGATCGGGTCGGACCGCGCGGAGCGCTTCGTCGGATAACCACGGCGCGTTGACGTTGCTGACCAGGATTCCGCCGCCGTCGCGAGGTTCTCCGAGTAGGCCGACGAGCAACTCGCGCCCGTCATCGGAGCGAATGTCAGCGACAACGGACGACTTGCCTCGGTTGAGGCCGGCCCAGTAGAGACTGCGGCCCTCCGGCGAGAGCGGCCAGCGGTCGATGTCCGCGGCTCCGCCCGGCGGGTCGATCCGTATGACGTCCGCTCCGAGCTGCGCAAGTGTCAGCCCACAGGAAGGTGCCGCGACAAAGCTAGAGACCTCGACGACTCGCAGTCCCGTCAGCACGTTGACCTCGATCTCCGTTGCTATTTCATGAATTGCGGTGCACGGCGCTCCCGGTGGGACGCGACGCCTTCCTTGACCTCCGGTCCACCGAATCCATAGAACTCGAGCGCCCACGAGGTGTCGAAGATCGAGCCGGCGACCTGCCGGTACCAGTTGTTCAATGACTGCTTGGTCCAGCTGATGGCGCTCGGTGCGCCCGCGGCGAGCTCGCGAGCTATCTCCCGAGCGGTGGGCACTAGATCGGCGTCCTGGTCCACGCATACCGACACGAGCCCGATCCGTTCGGCCTCCTCGCCGGAGAGCGGGCGGCAGGTCATGAGGTAGTACTTCGCCTTGGCCATGCCGCACAGCAGCGGCCAACAGATCGCCGCATGGTCCCCGGCGGCGACGCCCAACCGGGTATGCCCGTCGATGATCTTCGCGGTCTTAGTCACGACGGAGACGTCGGCGAGGATTCCCGTGACGAGGCCAGCGCCGACCGCGGGTCCGTGCATCGCGGAGACGATCGGCTTGGAGCAGTCGAGGATGTTGTAGACGAGGTCACGCGCCTCGCGCATGATGCGCGACCGCACGGCGAAGTCCTGAGTCATGCTCTCGACCATCTCGAACGACCCGCCCGCCGAGAAGCCCTTGCCTTCGCCGCGGACGACGATCGCGCGGACGTCGGGATCCGCGTCGAACTCGCGCCAAACTTGCGGAAGCTCCCCGTGTGCGCCCTCGCTCACGGCGTTCAGGTTGGGCCCGTCGAAGACGAGCTCGGCGATGCCCGCCTCGTCGGGGCCGTCGATTCGAAGGTGCTCGATGCGGGGGTAGCGGCTCATCCAACAATCATGGCGTTGCGTCACCGGGAGTCTGCCCGTGCGGGTGACCCTCAGGACCTAGCCATGCCCGGTATGACGACATCGAGCACTAGCTGCAGCGTTGATTGCAGCTGGGCGGCCGGGGGATCGTCGCTCGCGTTGACGATCTCGGCGGCACGTGCGACGAAGGGATAGTCGGCCGTGAGACCCGCGACGTCGTTGACGTTGGACACCTGCGGCTCACTGTCGTCGCTGAGCCGGCGGTTGCCGGTCAGCAGTCCTCCACCGACGACGATCAGATAGAGCAGGTTGTAAGCCTGGACCTGCTGCTCGGTCTCCAGCCCCATCCGGGCGAGCAGGCTGAACATCGTTTCCAGCGCACGCAACGGCGCTGCCTCGCTCGACGCTGTTCGCCCGACGTAGCCCAGCAGCTCCACGTGATCGGCGGCGATCTCGTGCAGCTGGTGCACGATGTCCTCGAGCTGGTCCCGCGGCGGACGCGGATCGTCGGCGGCGGGCAGTGTCAGGCCGCCGACAAAGACCGCATCGAGCATCGCGCGGATCAGGCCGTCCTTGCTCCCGACATACGTATAAAGCGTGGTCTGGTGGACGCCCAGCTGGTCCGCGACTGTTCGAAGCGAGACTCCGGCCAACCGGTTGGTGCGGGCGATATTTAGCGCGACGTCGACGATCTGCTCTCTTGTCAGACCCGGCGGTCGGCCGCGACGTGCATTGACGACGCTCACTCGCCAATCCTATTATCCAACGGCGTTGGAGAATAGGGGCTGGTCGTGAGCATCACGTTCATGTCGGAAGAGCACGTCGCGGAGATGAACGCGCTGTTGCTCAACTCCGAAAGCGTCCGTGCGGCCTGCGCCGATCTCGATGAACCACGCCGGATGCAATACGACCTGCGCGACGGGCCCGACGGCGTCGACGTGCACTGGCTGGTCACCTTCGACCGCACGCTCTCATTCGGGCTGGACCCTCATCCGCAGCCGGACATCACCATCACCTGTGACTGGGCGGACATGATCCGCACCAGTGCGGCCTCTCGCGCCGGCGAAGCTACGTCGCCGTCCATCACCGTCGAGGGCGATGGTGCCTTGCTCGCTCAGCTGTCGGCGATCCTGGAAGTCGGCCGTGCGGTGGCGACCGTTGACGTCGTGTTCCCGAGGCTGCCGTGAACACGTCCCCTGTCGACACAGTTGGAGGGCTTGCCGACGCCCTCTGGCAGCACTACCTGCAGCGCGAGCCCTACCTCCAGCTGCGCAACGGCGTGCCCGTCAGTCAGCTGCCGCTGGGGACGCTCGCCGAAGCCGATGAGCACGCCGGCTTCGGCAAGGAGCTGCTGGCGCAGTGCGACTTGCTCGAGTCCACCGGGCTCGCCGACGACGAGCGCCTGACCCTCGCACTTCTGCGGGACCATGCCGAGCGACTCGCCAGCTCTGCCGATCTGTGGGCGGCGCAGTTCCCGGTCGCGCCATACCAGCTCGCGGGCATCAACACAGCGCTGACGCAAGTGCTGCCGTCCGCCTCGCTCGCGCCCGAGCCGGACCGCTATCTGACGCTGGTCGAAGACCTCGCTCGTGGCATCGATGTCATCGCCGACAAGGTCGACGAGATGCGCGCTCGCGGTTGGGCGTTGCCGCGGCCGGCGATCCCCGGCGCGGTCGCGACCATCACCGGGTTACGCACGTTCGCGGCGCAGGTGCTGACCCCCGGTGCCGACCTCGCGGCGGACACTGCTGCACGGCTGGACCGCGCTCGGGACGAGCTCGTCCTGGTCGCCTTCGACCGGGTGCTGTCACGAATCGACACGGCCGACTACCGGCAAGCAGCACCGAGCGCAGTCGGCCTGTGGCAGTACCCGGGCGGTCCGGAGGCCTACCTCGAGCTCGCCCGGCAAAGCGTCACCTTTTCCATCGATCCCGCGCAGGTCCAGCAGCAGGGCTACGAACAGATGGCCGCGCTGCACGAGCAGAAGGTCAAGATCCGCAGCGATCTCGGCTATCCCGACGAGCAGGACTTCATCGCCCATCTGCAAGACACCGGCCGGCTCCACGCCAAGACTGCGGACGAGGTTGAGGCGTCATACCTCAAGCACATCCGCCGCATCGAGCCGCTCATTCCGAAGTGGTTCGCCGTCACGCCGAAGGCGCCGTACGGCGTCGCCCGCCTCGACGCGGCACTGGAGGCCGGCATGAGCTTCGGCTACTACGAGGCACCCAACGATCTCGAACCGATGGGTCGCTACCGCTACAACGGCTCGGGACTGGACACGCGCTCGCAGATCAACGCGGCCGCGCTCATCTTCCACGAGCTCATCCCCGGGCACCACTTCCACATCGCCCGCGAGACCGAGAATCAGAGCCTGCCGAAGTTCCGCTCGCAACTGCCGATGTATGGCGCTTACAACGAAGGGTGGGCCGAGTACGCCGCGAGTCTCGCCGACGAGATGGGTTTGCTCGACGACCCGTACGACAAGTACGGGCACCTCGTGCATCAGTCGTTCCTCACGACCCGGCTCGTCGTCGACACGGGACTCAACGCGCTAGGCATGAGCCTCGACGATGCGCGGGCCTACATGCGCGAGCACTGCTTCGAGTCGGACACCCAGATCGCGACGGAGACGCTGCGCTATTCAACGGACTTGCCGGGTCAGGCACTCGGCTATCGCATGGGCTTCGGCGCGTTCTGGCAGGCGCGTCGCGATGCCGAGGCGGCCCTCGGCGCGGCCTTCGACGTCCGTGCGTTCCACGAAGTCGTCCTGGGTGGCGGCGGTCGGCCGATGCCGGTCGTTGCCGACGATGTCCGCCGCTGGGTCAGCGAGACGCAGCGATAGCCCGAGCGACGTTCGCCTCGACGAGCCGTAGTGGCAGCGCGCCCGGGCTGAGGACGGCTTCGTGGAAGTCGCGGATGTCGTATCGGTCGCCGAGCGCCTTCTGCATACTGGCCCGCAGATCCTGGAGGAACAGGTCGCCGATCTTGTAGCCAACCGACTGGCCAGGGATGTCGCAGGAGTAGCGCACCGACTCGGAGCGGACCTCTGCCTCGGAAACGAAGGCGTTCTCCCGCATGAAGTCTCGCGCCTGCTCGAGGGTCCAGCCGAGAGCGTTCATTCCCGTGTCGACCACGAGTCGCGTCGTGAGGAACGACTCCATCACGAGCTTTCCGAACCGTTCCTCCGGTAGCTCATACATCCCGAGCTCGTCGGCCAGGTGCGCTGCATATTCGGCCCAGCCCTCGTTGAAGGCGTTGACGAAGCTGTTGCGTCGCAACGGGTGCAGACCTTGGTTCTCCCGCTGCGAGGCCATGTGGAAGTGATGTCCCGGAACGAGCTCGTGGTAGTTCACCGCCGCCACGTTGGCCAATGACTGCTGCGACAGGTTGGTCGCGTTGAAGAAGTACCGACCGGTGGGCTCCGCCGGTGATGGTGCGTCGTAGTAGCCGAAGGTCATGGAAGCCGCGAGAGCTTCGGGCAGTGGTATGACGCCGTAGTCGACTGCCGGCGTGGTGCGAAAGACACTCCCGATGTGTGGCTTGAGGCGGTCGACGTAGCGCTGGAAGACGGCGGCTATCGCATCCGCGCCATCCGCTCGCCATGCGGGATCCTGCGCCAGAGCGTCCATGTGCTCCTGGGCCGGATGCGTCGCACCCACCTCGTCGAGAATCCCCTGCATCTCGGCGCGGATCTCAGCGATGCGAACCAGCCCGCGCTCGTGCACTTCCGCTGCGGTCAGGTCGAGCGTGGTGTGCAGCCGGACGAGCTCGGCGTAGATCTCCGCACCACCGGGCAGGTTCGACAGCCCGACTGCGTCGCCCGCTGTTGCCGCGCGATCGGGATGGGACAGCCACGCGACCGTCTCGTCATACGCTGGAAGAACAGTGCTGGCGATGCGCGCTTCCACGAGAGCTCGGTGCGACGGATCAGCGAGGCGGTCCTCGGTGGGCATCAGGTCCCGCGCTGCCGCTGCACGCAGGCCGGACATGAGCGTGATCGCCTGCTCGAGCTGCACGCGTGGCAGGTGGATGCCGCGCTCGGCCTGGCCGCGGGTGCGTGTGTCGAGCTGGCGCACCAACCGGCCCAGGTCCTCGAGCAGGCCGAGATAGCGGTCGAGGTCCCCGGGCTCCGTGAACGAGTGGGTCGTGAAGATGCTGGTCAGCTGGCCGAGCAGGAAGCCACCGCCATACGCAGTTGGTGCGTACATCGCGTAGAAGCCCACATCGAGCGGGTCGAAGACCAGCCAGTACCACTCACCGGCACGAGCCCGGACACTCATCTGCTGACGGGCGACTTCGACCGTCAGCGCCAGCTCGTGTGGCAGCTCTGAGATGTCGAGGGCGTCGATCGCGTCGAGCACCGTCTGGGCGCGAGTGCTCTGTGCCCTCGCTTCCGTTTCGCTGACCTGAGGAAGGTGGTCGACGGGAAGTCCCAGACCTCGCGCGACGTAGGGGGAGCGGCGTACCAGCTCCCAGGCGTCCTCGATCGCAGCGAGAGCAAGCCCGACTACATCCATGAATGCTCGGAACTCCTAACCCATGACGGTGCCGGTGGAGTCCGGGTTACGCAGACGATTCCGGCTGAAGGCATCGAGGCTGATCGTGTTACCCGTGTGCGGTCCGGCGAAGGTGTGCTCGCCCTTGATGACGGCCGACATGACCTTGCCGACGGTCGGGGCGTTCTTGAACTGGTTGCCGCTGGTGCCGATGGCGACGAAGAATCCGGGGCGCTCGGTCGCGTCGTAGATCGGTGCCCAGTCTTCGGTGACGTCGTAGACACCGACGATGCCGATCGGCTTGCCCGGGACACCCAACGATGGGAAGCGCCGCGCCGCACGAGTGACCTGCGACTCGAAGATCGCGGTGGTCGGATTGAGGTTCAGGACGTCGGGGTCGTCGAGCCACTCCAGCGGCTCGCACTCCGGTTCGGTGCCACCGACGAGGAGACCGCCGCCGGGCGTGCCGCGCATGTAGACGCCGAGATCGAGGTCGGCGATCGCCGGGCCGGGCTGCGTGTCGCCGTTGAAACCGGGCGGCGCCGGCACGTGGTGCACCTCTTGGCGCATCGGCCGGGTGGACACGGTCCAGTCGGCGCCGACGCCGGCGAGTTGATTGAGTACGCCGGACCACGGCCCGGCCGCATTGACGACGATCGGCGCGTGCACCTCGGTGCCGTCGTCGAGCCGCACGCCCTGCGTGGTGTTGTCGCCGCCCAGAACCTCCGTGACGGTGCGACCGAACACGAACTGCGCACCACGACGGCGGGCGCTGTTGGCGAGGTTGACCGCCGCTAGTGCGGGGTCGTCAACGAATCCGCCGTCCGGTGTCCAGAGAGCGGTGAGGGTGCCGTGGGCGTCCGCCCAGAACTCCGGGTCGTCGATGCGCCGTGGCGGCCAATAGCGACCCGGGTCGAGACCGGCAATGCGGCGGGAGAGCTCGTCCGCGTCCCACACCTCGTAGGGGATGTGGGCGCGGTCGAAGAGCGGCAGCACTTTGGTAATCGGCGCAACGTCGACATCGAGTGCAAGCTTCCCGACGCGGTGGAACTGCGCCATACCCGCGTCGTCGATGCCGCCGAGGTGGTCCTCCCACTTTTCCCAGCCGTGCTTCGACTCCCAGGACAGGGCGACGCCGTCCCAGGTCGAGTAGTTGAACCGGACGATGGCGCTCGAGGCGCTGGTTGACCCTTGCCCGGCGGCCTTCGCCTTGTCGACCACCACAACGGACATTCCGTCGCGAGCCAGTTCCAAGGCGATAGAAGACCCGATGACACCTGCGCCGATGATGGCGGCATCTGCTGTGATGCTCACGATTCCAGCGTCCCCTACGTCGCAGCCCGGACCCATCGACTCGTGTCGAGGCTTTGTCCGGGTGTGTTCGTCACTTGCCGAGTAGCCCTTGCAGGCGGGCCAACTTGAGGCCGAGATGGAGGTCGAGACGGGCGCCGCCGTCGTTCAGCGTCATACCGGTTATTTCCTCAATGCGGCCGAGGCGGTAGTAGAGCGAGGTGCGGTGCACCTGCAGCCGGGCGACCGTGGCGCGCGGGTCGCAGCCTTCGTCGAGCCAGGTCTCGAGGGTCTCGACCAGGGTGCCCTCGGTGTCCGCGGCGACCAGGGTGCGCAGGCCGTCAGGGATGGCGTCCTCCGGCAGCTCCTCGAGCGGAAGTTGCACGAGGAGCCGGTAGACGCCGAGGTCGTGCCAGCTCGTGACCGTGCCGAAGCCGGGGACAGTCGCGGTGACGTCAAGCGTTTCCCGTGCGCGCCGGGCACTCGTGGACGCGCGCGCCGGCCCCTCGACGACAGTCCCGATGCCGACGCGAACGACATCAGCGCCGAGCTGCTTCTCCAAGCCGTCACGGATCTGCTCGGCCACCCGACGCAGATCCGCCGCCGCGGGCGCACGTCGCCCGGCGAGCAGAACCACCCCGCGCCCACCGGCACGGGACAGCACGAGACTGACCAGCGGATGGGCGCTGCGGCCGGCATGACGCAGCACCGCGTGCAACGTCGTGCGCGGGTCGTTTCCTTCTTCGGCTTTGACCTGCACGATCAGGACGGCGACGAACGCGTCGGCGGGGAGCATCTCCTCGTCGACCAGCAGGTCGGCGGCGGCGCCGCTCACAGTCGCGTCGTCGGAGAGCAGGTCGCGGAGCAACTCGCGTTCACGGCTGTCGCGCAGGTCGTCGATCAACCGCTCGCGATAGAGAACCTGACCGGCTTCGGCCGCGGATTCGCAGGCGGTGTGCAGGTCGTCGTCGCCGAGGGTTCCCTCCGCGTCGATGATCCAGAGGTAGCCGAACAGCAGTCCCTGGCAGCGCACGGGAATGCAGATGCGAGCCAAGAGGCCGATGTCCTGCAGGCCCGGGACACGCACCGGGCCGTCAGCGGCGGCGACGCCCTGCGCGAACGCGTGCGCGACGACCTCGTCCGGTGCGCGCATGCGCATGACGCTCGACACGCGGTGCGCGTCGACTTGTTCGTCATGGGCGGTATGCGCGATGAGGTTCATCTGCGGGTCATCAATGGCGATCGCCCGCGAGATGCGCCGGGCGAGCGACTCCGCGACCCGTTGCAGCTCATCCATGGAGACCAGCTAAGCGGACACCCACCGAACGATCATCTCAGAAACCGCCTGCCATGCCGGCTCGCCGCGGACCCGTCGATGACCGCAGCTCGTCTCCGTCGCGCCAGCACATCTGGTAGGTGCCCATGTGGTAGTCGTACGTCGGCAACGGCGTGATCTGCACACCGAGCCGCGCGACATCGGCAATGACGTCGTCCGGGATCCGGCTCTCGGCCGCCACCTTGTAGTCGTCCTCGAGCGGGAGCATCCGCGGCGCGTCCTCCGCGGCGTACGGATCCATCCCGTGGTCGAGGATGTTGGTGAGCACCTGCGGCACCGTGCAGTGCACGTTGCCGGGTGAGCCGAGCTGCAGCCAGGGCTTGTTGTCCTTGAACACCATCGTGTTGCTCATCACCGAACGCATCCGCCCACCGCCGGTGAACCAACCGCCGATCGGTGAGGTGAGCGCGGTCATGCCGTGGCTGCCGACCATCGGGACGCCGCCGACGACCTCGCCGGGGATGCCACCGCTTTGCAGGGTGTTCATCATCTGCACCCAGTTGCCCTGGGCGTCGACGATGCTCAGCTCGCAGGAACCGGCCGGCTGCTTCGACACACCGGTCGTGGCAGCCCGTAACGCGTTGGGGCCGGCGGTCAGCTCGATGTGCTTGGTGAGGTCGATGTTCGGCTTGCTCGCCTTGAGTACTGACGCGAGCACCGCGTGGAACGAATCAGAGACGAGGAACGAGCTCGGGTCCTCGAAGACTTGCGGGTCGTTGAGGAAGCCGGTCTCGTACGCCGCCCGGCGCAGTGCGTGTGCCGTGTAATAGAAGGTCTCTGCCGACTCGGTCAGCGGCCCAAGTGACGCGACATTCAGTTCGTCGAGCACGCCGAGCACGATCGCGCAGTAGACGGCCTGCCGCTCCGGCGGTGAGCACTGGACCACCTCATGCTCGCGGTGCTGCCAGCGGAAGCCCGAGTTCCATCGCGGCGGGATCGCGTCCATGTGGCTGAGCTCGATCTTCCAGCCGAGGTCGTTGGCCCGCTGGACGAAGGCTCGCGCCCACTCGCCGTTGATGAACTCGTCCGGCCCGTTGTCCTGCAGCCGACGCAACGTGGCGGCGAGTTCCGGCTGCGCCCATACATCGCCGACCTGCGGGAGATGCCCGGTTGGCGTGAAGTGCGCCCGGCCGGACGGCGTGTAGAGGAAGAAGTCAACCGTCTGCGCCATCACGAGATGCTCGAACGAGGTGACCTCGTGGCCCTTGTCGGCCCAGGTCACTGCTGCCTCGCACAGTCGCGCCCACGGCAGGGTCGCGAAACGCTCGTACATCGCTTTCATGCCGGGCATGAACCCCGGGATCACCGCGAACGGCCCGCGGGTGCCGGCAGGTGCATAGAGACCCTGCCCGCCCGGCACGTGATGGAACGGCGCGACATCGGGGACGATCGTGCCCATGCTGTTGAGCTCGTGCACGGTACCGGTCGCGGCTTCGTAGAACAGCATCGACACGGTGCCGGTGTGGTTGGTCATGTCCTGCTGCACCGTCGCCTGCACGAGACAGCCGGCGATGCCCGCGTCGATGGCGTTGCCGCCCTCGCGCATGACGTCGAGCATCGTCTCGGTGACGATCGGATGCTGGCTCGCCGCAACGGCGTTCCGCGCGGAGATCGCGGTCTTGGGGCCGACGCGGCCCTGGCCTGTCTGGGTCACGATGTCGTCCCTCACGTCCGTCATGGCTTGGTCGCTGGCATGTGCCGTTGGAACCAGTCGAGCGTTCGCGCGCAGTAGTCGATGAGCGCGGGAAACGCACGGACCCCGTGTCCTTCTTGCGGATAGATGGCGAGCATCGACTCGACGCCGTGCTCGAGCAGCGCTTGGTGGAACTCGCGCGCCTGTGTTGGCGGCGTGCACCGGTCGAGCGCACCGGCGATGTTGAGACACGGTGTGCGCACCTTGCTCGCGAAGGCAACAGGGCTGCGCGAGTGGAACTTGTCGCCGGGCACTTCCGGGTTGCCGTCGAGGAACAGCGCGTCGAAGAACGGGATGTTGGTGGTGAAGTGCTGGCTGTACCAGTTGGTCACCGGCGAACTGGGTATGGCGGCTGCCCAGCGCTGGTCTTGCGTGACGAGCCACGATGACATGAAGCCGCCATACGAACCGCCCATGAGGCCGACACGCGTCGAGTCGACGATGCCGCGTTCGACCAGCGCATCAACGGCGGATGTGAAGTCGTAGGTGTCGTCGCCGCCCATCTCGCCAAAGACCAGCCGCGCGAACTCCTGGCCACGGCCAGAGCTGCCGCGCGGGTTGGGGTTGAGAACGGCATAGCCATTGGCCAGGAGGAGCGGCGTCCACGGGTAGAAGAGCGACCAGCTGTTGCGGAACGACCACACCGGGCCGCCATGAATGTTGATGACGAGCGGGAACGGGCCGTCGCCCGGGGGCGTGCAGAGGATCCCTTCGATGCGCAGCCCGTCCGGTGCTGACCATGCCACCGCTTCGGACGATCCGGCGACCGACAACAGATAGTCGGTGCCCGCATGCGCAATGCCGGCAAGAATTGCTTTGCCGTCCGCGTCGATGACGACAACCTGTTGCGGTTGCCGATAGCCGTCCTCGACGAGGACGAGCCGCCCGTCTTTAGTCCAGGCGCCCTCGGGGTAGCGCGTGCCGCTGCTCGTGTCGGTGCTCGACCAGATCTCGGTGGTCTTGTCGGTGCTGAGGTCATAGATCGCGGCGACGGTCTCGAGCCCGCGCAGGCCGAGCAGGCCGAGGCGCTCGTTGTCGATCCACTGGGTGGCGGTGACGTCGACGCCGAGTGTGTCGACGCGCTGCAGCTTTTCGCCGGGCGTGCCGACGAGCAAGTCGCCGGCGACGACCCAGCGGTCGCTGCAGACGGCTTCGACGACCGCGAGCCGGTTACCGTCCGGTGAGCCCGCGGGCCAACCGAACTGGATCCCGCTCCGCGTGACACTCTTCACATCGCCGTTGAGGTGGATGGATTTGAGCTCGCCGGTGTACCACGCGGCCTCGTCCGGGGTCGGTGACGTAACCGCGACTACCGAGTCGGCGCCCAGCCAGCACGCCTCCCAGACGTTGAGCCCGTCTGGCGACAGTCGCGACACTGCGTCCGTCGCGAGGTCATAGACCCACAACGTCCGCCAGGCTTCTTCGGGGATGCCGGCTTCGACGAGCGGATGCCAGTCCGGCAGCTCATCGGCGGGACGGTAAGTTCGTCCGCTGCCTTGACCACCCGCCAGGTCCGCACCGAGTCCGGCGACGCCGAGCAGCACTCGCGCACCGTCCGGTGACCAGGTCGCATATTCGACCGTGCCGGGAACCTCTGGCGCGCGCTCGGCTTCGCCGAGCTGATCGGCGTGCAGCAGATAGAGCTGTGCACGGCCAGACTCGGCGCGATCAGAGAGTAGTGCGAGCGTGCGGCCGTCAGGGGAGAAGCGCGGCTGCCGCGACGATCCGGCCGTCGAGGTCAGCGGCTGGAGCTTGTCACCGTCGACGAGATAGACGGCGTCGCGCGGCAAGCCGGCGAGTTCGTCATACACACTGCCGGTGACGGCGATGCGGGTGCCATCGGCGGACACGGTCGGTCCTTGGATGCGGAACGGCGTGCCGAACCCCGGCTCGTGCAGTCGGCGGAAGTGCTCCTCGACCGTCTGCCAGACCTCGCTGTCGCGTATGTCGAAACTGCTCACGCGTCCACCTCCACCCCTAGATGGCGGCATACAAATGCCAGCCACTCCGCGTGTTGCTCGATCGCCACTGCCTTGTCGGTCGCCCACCCGTGGCCGACGTTCTCCCAGATGCGACACAGGATCGGTGCCATCCCGCGCTGTGCCGCTTGCATGCGCGCGGCGAACTTGCGCGCGTGCCACGGCGAGCAGCGCGGGTCGGTGTCACCGGCGTCGATGAACACCGCGGGATAGTCGCGCTCTTCGACCAGGTGGTACGGCGAGAACGTCAGCAGCCGACGTACCTCGTCCGGGTCGCTCAAGTCGGCGAACTCGTTCTCGACGGCGAAGCGCCCGTAGTTCTCCCGGCAGGCGCCGATGATGTCGAGCAGTGGCACCCGCGGCACAACCGCAGCCCAGAGGTCAGGTCGCTGGGTCACCGCGACGCCGGACATCAGCCCACCGTTCGACCCGCCGGTCACGGCGAGGGTGGCCGGTGTGGCGCGACCGTTGCTGATCAGATCCTCGGCGACCGCGTAGAGGTCGGCGTAGCCGTTCTGCTTGTTCTTGAACCGGCCGCCTTCCCACCACTCGCGGCCGAACTCCGCACCGCCGCGCAGATGTGCATGCACGAACACCCCGCCGGCCGCGACGAACGCCGCGATCGGTCCGGGGAACTGCGGTACCCAGGGCGCGTTGAAGCCCCCATAGGCATAGACGAGCGTCGGCTGGGGTTGCGCGATGTCGAGGTTCGCGGGTCGGACGACGTGATACGGAATCTGCGTCCCATCGGGACTTGTCGCCCAGTGGTCTTCGACGACGGCGTCTGCGAGTCTGGCCGCGGGTGCGTCGAGCTCGGTGACGCTGCCGTCGCCCGGTGTATGCCGGTAGACGCCCCACGACGCGACAAGCGAGGAGAACGAGAACACGAAACTGTCACGGTCGCCGCGCAGCACGAGGTTCATGTAGGGGAACGGACCTTCGCCGAGCGCGCCCTTCGCCGGCAACGGAACCTCGCCGAGTTGCGCACCGGACCGGTCCACGATGCGGACCCGCGCATAGGTGTCGACGAACTCCGACAGATAGAGCACACCGGCGACCGGGGTGATCGTGCGCAGGGCCGCCTCGGACTCCGGCACGATCGTCGTCCAGTGCTCCGGCTCGGGACGGTCGAGGTCGATGGCGACCACGCGTCCGCGCGGTGCGTCGAGGTCGGTGATCGCGAAGAACGTGTCGCCGATGAGATGACCCGCCACCAACGCATCGCTCGGCGCGACGAACGGCCGCCACTCCGGGTTCGTCGGATCGTCGAGATCCGCGACGGCAACGGGGGTGGGCGACGTCAACTGCTGGATCGCGACGAGCCGGCGGCCGTCATACGACGGCTGGATCATGCGGTAGTCGCGGTCGCTGTGCCACGGCACGTCGACGTTGGTGGTCGTGCCGTCGGCGACGCGATGGAAGATCACGCGCTGCGCGAGGTTGATCGCTGCGCCGTCGATGACGGTCGCGTAGAAACCCGAGCTGTCCGGCAGCCACGCGACGCCGCCGCTCCAGTTGTCCATCAGCCGGTCCGCTGGCGCCGGCAGCTGGTTGCCGGTGGCGAGGTCGATCAGGCGGATCGTGTTCTGCTCGCTGCCATCGGTGCACAGCCCCACGGCCAGCAAGCGTCCATCTGGAGAGGGGACGAACCAGGAGAGGAACGGGTCGCCTTCCGAGGACGGGTCGAAGACGACGGCGCCGTCGCCATACGGGGTATCCGAGACGACGACGCTCGCGGCGGTGGCGCCGTCGGTCATGGTCGTGCGGAACCACTTGCCGCCCGCGTGCTGCGGGATCGCGCCGAAGCGCGGGGTCAGGTTGGCCGCGACCTGCTCACGCAGCCAGTCGAAGCCCGCCCACGCGCGGGCATGCGCCGAGGCGAGGGCGTTCTGCTGCTTCTGCCAGAGCCGGACGTCTTCGGCGGTGCCGTCCTCGAGCCACCGGTAAGGGTCCGGGACGCGGACGCCCGCCAGCTCCTCGACCGCGTCGTCGACGCGAGATTCTGGATAGGCCACTGAGGGACCGTACGGCGAATGGCCGCATAGCGGCACCGACAGATGTCGAAGCCCGAGCGGGGACGGCTAGACCCCGGTCGGGCTAGGCGCCGAGCTCGGCGAGGCGCTGGTGGTAGCGCTCGACGTTGCCGAGCTTCACGTGCTCGTAGCCGCGAATGATCTCGGCGGCCGCTGCCGCCTGGGCGGCAGTGTCGTATGACGACTCCGTCAGCGTCGCGATCAAGCGCTCGACCAGCCCGGTGTGGGACGCCGCCAGCTCACGCTCGACCCGGCGGACGTGGGCGCGCGCGAACGGGTCCAGCGGCGTCCCGCGCAGCCGCTTGCCCTTCGCGAGCACGCGCAGGACGGGTCGGGAGGTTGCCAACGGCAGGTGCAGCTTGCTGTCGAGACCCATCCCGCGCAGCAGCGGCGGGTGCAGGTTGTACTTGACCCCGGTCGCCCCTGGGACCTGGGCGCGGACCTCGTCGAGCAGCTCGGGCCGGGTGAGCAGCCGGGCGACTTCGTACTCGTCCTTGTAGGCCCAGAGGTGGGCGAGGCCGGTCGCAACGGCGGCGCTGAAGTCACTGCGCTCGCCGAGGGCCCGCTCGGCCATCCACGCCCGCTCGACGAGCTCGATGTAGTGCCGGGCAGTGGAAGTGCCGGAGTGCTCGAGCAGAAGCTGCGCGCGGATCGCGGTGAGCCGGCGGGTCTCGCCGGCGAGCGGGCTGGCGCCGAGGTCATAGGTACGCGGGGCCCGCTCGACCGGGTTGGTGCCGGTCGCGTCGGCAAAGGCGGTGGGAGCTGCCACCAGCGCGCGGCCCCAGCGGAATGCCGCGATGTTGGCCGCGACCGCGACGCCGTTGAGCTCGACCGCTTCCTCGATCGCGGTCGCGGGCATCGGCAGCCGGCCGAGCTGGTAGGCGGCCCCGACGAGCAGGAAGTTGGCCGGCGCGGTCGACCCGAACAGTGTCTCGGCCGCGCCGAGCGCGTCCAGGGTGACGGCGTCGTGCGTTGCCGCCTGAAGCTTCGTGACGACAGCTGCGATGTCGGCGGAAGGCGCCTGCGCGTCGGCGACTTGAGTGCCGGTCGGGGTCGGGCTGGTGGACACGACTGCGACGGTGTCGGCCGCAGACAGCAACGGAAGGTTCTTCTGCTCCGCCGCGACGAGTGCGTCGAAGGCCAGCAGCACGTCGGCTGCACCGACGCCGACGCGGTTGGCGTTCGCGGGACGACCGACCAGCAGGTGCGACGTCACCGGACCGGCTTTCTGCGACAGGCCGACCTGGTCGAGGCCGGTAGTCGCGAGGCCGCTGCGCAACGCCGCGGTCGCGAGCACCTGGTTGACGGTCACGATGCCGGTGCCGCCGATGCCGGTCATGAAGATCTCGGCATGTGCCGGACGCACCGGCTCGTCGACCGTCGGTGGTGTCGGCGTCTCCGCGCGGCGTGTCTTCTTCGTCGTGGTCACCTCGGCGGTGAGGAACGACGGGCAGTCGCCGAGAAGACACGAGTAGTCGGTGTTGCACGACGTCTGGTCGATGCGCGTCTTGCGACCGAACTCGGTGTCGACCGGCTGCACCGACAAGCAGTTGCTCTTGACGCCACAGTCGCCGCAGCCCTCGCACACCTGCTCGTCGATGACGACGCGCGTGGTGCGCACGGCTTGCTTGCCACGCTTGCGCAACCGCCGCGCTTCGTTGGCGCACTGCTGGTCGTAGATGACGACCGTGACGCCCGGCACCTCGCGAAGTTCGCGTTGCACCTCATCGAGATCGTCCCGATGCCGGACGGTTACGCCGGCAGCAAGCAGGCGCTTCGAGCGCCGGTATTTGCGCGGCTCGTCGGTCACGACAACCGTCTTCGCCACACCTTCGGCGGACAGCTTGTGTGTCAGTGCCGGCACCGACAATGCACCTTCGGCGTGCTGCGCGCCGGTCATCGCGACCGCGGAGTTGTAAAGCAGCTTGTAGGTGATGTTGACGCCCGCCGCGACACACGCCTGCAGGGCGAGCTGGCCCGAGTGGAAGAACGTGCCGTCGCCGATGTTCTGGAAGATGTGCGGCACGTCGGTGAACGGCGCTTGCCCGATCCACTGCGAGCCTTCGCCACCCATCTGCGTGAGCGAAAGCACCTGTGCGGCCGGCCGCTCGTGCATCGACACCATCGCGTGACAGCCGATGCCGCCGCCGGCGAGAGATCCTTCGGGCACGACGGTGGACCGGTTGTGCGGACAGCCGCTGCAGAAATAGGGCGTGCGCTTCACCGGCGTGAGCGACAGCTGCGTGCGAGCGCGCTCGCGTGGCGCAGTCAGCTCAACCCGGTCGCGAAGCAGCGTGCGAAACACGCGCTCGAGCCGGTCAGCCGTTAGCTGGCCGTCCGCCGGGACGAATGCTGCGCCGTCGGCGGTGCGCTTGCCGTGCACGCGCGGCGCGCCCGGCATGCCGTAGAGGGCTTCCTTCAGCTGCGACTCGATGAACGATGCCTTGTCCTCGATGACGACGATCTCGTCGAGGTCGGCGGCGAAGGTGCGGATCGGCCGCTCGCCGAGCGGATACGGCATGCCGATGCGCAACAGCCGGATGCCACGTGCCTCGAGCGCCGCATCGTCGAGGCCGAGGTCGAGCAACGCCTGGCGGGTGGCGTCATACGAGGTGCCGGTGCTGACGATGCCGAGCCACGCCTCGCGCGGGTTGACCTCGACGGTGTTGAGCGGGTTCGCGTCGCGAAACGCCTCGACCGCGGCCCAACGCGGGCCGACGAGGTCGGTCTCGGAGACGAGGCAGTCCGGCGGTGCCAGGAACGCGCGCTGCGTGTAGGTCCATGGGCGGCCGTTCCACTCGAGCTGCGGAATGACCAACGGCAGACGCGTGAAGTTGGTGTCGACGGTCCATAGGCCGTCGGCGACGTCGGCGTCGATCGTCATACCGACCCAGCACCCGGTGAGGCGTGACATCGCGATGCTGTAGAGACCCAGGGAGATCAGCTCGGTCGCGTTGCGCGGCGTGACAACGGGCATCCCGTATGACGCCAGCGACCGCTCGCTCGCGCACGGCACCGACGACGACTTGGCAGCCGGGTCGTCACCGACAAGGACGAGCACGCCACCGTCGGGGGAGGCGCCGTAGAGGTTGCCATGCCGGATCGCATCGCCGGACCGGTCGAGCCCGGGACCCTTGCCGTACCAGACGCCGACGACGCCATCGGTACGTCGCGTCCCGGGAATCTGCTGGCTGCCCCACACCGCGGTGGCGCCGAGCTCCTCATTGACGCCGGGGACGAGCCGAACGCCATAGTTCTCGCGCAGCTCGGGCAGCCCGTGCAGCAGCTTGTCGAGCCCACCGAGCGGGCTACCGGGATAGCCGCTGACGAGGAACTCGGTATGACGGCCTGCGGCGGACTCGCGTGACGCGCTCTCGACCAGCATCCGGGCAACCGCCTGCACGCCGGTGAGCAGCACCGGAGTAGCGCCGGGGGTGTAGCGCAGCGCCGGGTCGTAGCGGGGGGTGTCCACTACGGCGGCACGATCTTGGATCGCGGTCATGCGGCACTCCTCGGCACAGAACGGGCGATCCTCGCACCATCGTGTCCATCCCAGCGCCGGTCAATCGCGTTGCGCCGCATTGCGCAGGATGCGCAAGCCATGCCCATCTACCCGGCTGAGATTGAGCGGGATGCGCAGCAGTCAGTCGACGATGGTCTCGAGCAGCGGTCCGACACGGTAGGGCACGCGCGCGGTCAGCACGACCTGGGTCGTCGTCCGCTGCACCCCGGGTGTGGCCAGGAGCGAGTGGACGACGCGCTGAAGATCATCCGTGTCACGGGCTGCCACGCGGACGAGAAGATCAGCCGTGCCGGCCACCTCCTCGACCTCGAGCACCGCCGCGTTCTCGGCCAGCGCGTCGACGGCCGTGTCGACCTGCGAGTGACTCAGCTCAACCGAGACAACAGCTGTGATGGGGAACCCGAGCGCCCGGAGCGCGACGCCGCGCTCGTTGCTGCCCAGGACACCGGCGGCATACAGGCGGTCGAGCCGGGCCTGGGCGGTGTTGCGCGCCACGCCGACGCGAGAGGCGAGCTCGCTCACCGTCAGCCGCGGGTCGGCGATGAGCTGGCGAAGGATGTCGACGTCGACCGCGTTCCAGCTCATGGTCAGAGCACGACGACCGAGCGCAGCACTTCGCCGCGGTGCATCTTGTCGAACGCCGCTTCAACGTCGTCGAGACCGATCGTCTCGCTGACGAACTTGTCCAGCGGCAACCGGCCCTGCAAGTGCAGGTCGATCAGCATCGGGAAGTCGCGACTCGGCAGGCAGTCGCCGTACCAGCTCGACTTCAGCGAACCACCGCGACCGAAGACATCGATCAGCGGGATCTCGAGGGTCATGTCCGGAGTCGGCACGCCGACGAGCACGACACGGCCGGCGAGGTCGCGCGCATAGAACGCCTGCTTGTAAGTGTCCGGTCGGCCGACCGCTTCGATGACGAGATCGGCGCCGAAACCGTCGGTCAGGTCGCGGATGGCCTCGACCGGGTCTGAGCTTTTGCTGTTGACGGTGTGCGTCGCGCCGAACTGCCGCGCGAGGTCGAGCTTGCGGTCGTCGAGATCTACCGCGATGACCGTGCGGGCACCAGCGAACGACGCACCGAGGATTGCGGCGTCGCCGACGCCGCCACATCCGATGACGGCAACCGTCTCGCCGCGACGGACCTGGCCGGTGTTGAGCGCTGCGCCGAGACCCGCCATCACGCCGCAACCGAGCAGGCCGGCAACCTGCGGGGCGACGCGCTTGTCGACCTTGGTGCACTGGCCGGCCGCGACGAGTGTTTTCTCGACGAATGCGCCGATCCCGAGTGCCGGGCTGAGCGCAGTGCCGTCGGACAAAGTCATCTTCTGCGTCGCGTTGTGTGTGGAGAAGCAGTACCAAGGCTCGCCGCGACCGCATGCCCGGCACTGTCCGCAGACCGCGCGCCAGTTGAGGATCACGAAATCGCCGGGAGCGACGTCGGTGACGCCGGGCCCGACGGCCTCGACCACGCCGGCCGCCTCATGCCCGAGCAGGAACGGGAACTCGTCGTTGATGCCACCCTCGCGGTAGTGCAGGTCGGTGTGGCAGACACCGCAGGCCTGCACAGCGACCAGCGCCTCGCCCGGTCCCGGGTCGGGGACATGTACGTCGACAACTTCGACCGGCTTGCCCTTCGCCGATGCGATGACGCCACGAACGACGTCGGTCATGGCGGATCTCCCATGCTCGATTTCGGGAAGTCTCTCAGCCCTGCATCTGAACATTGCTTCAGGTAGTCCTCATACCGTCTTTCGCGACCGAATCATCGAATACCGGTAATAGGGGACAACGGTTGTGAGCAACGGAGTCGCGACGTACGCCCCGGAAGCTTCCCCGTCGCTGCTGGAGCGGATGTGGGTTGCGCCGACCGCGCCGAAGGTTCCCGAGGTCATCGCCCTGTTCTGGGTGATCAAGATCTTGACGACCGCGGGCGGTGAAGCGACCTCGGACTACCTCGCGAGGTTCGGCAACGTCGTTGGCGGCGGCGTCGAGGTCGTGGTCCTAGGCATCGGCTTGCTGCTGCAGTTCGGCACGGACCGCTACCGGGCGTTCGCTTACTGGTGGTTGGCGTTCGCCATCGCCATTTTCGGCACCGGGGTCGCCGACTTCCTGCACCTCGACATGCATCTGTCTTATGGGGCGACCACCGTGCTGTGGGCGCTGATCCTGGCCGGGATTTTCGTCTTGTGGCATCGCCAAGAAGGCACCCTCTCTATTCACAGCGTGCACACCCGGCGCCGCGAGTTCTACTACTGGAGCACGGTCTTCGCGACCTTCGCCCTGGGTACGGCGCTGGGCGACTACACCGCCGTGACGTGGAACCTCGGCTTCCTCGCATCCGGTGTTCTGTTCGGTGTCTTGATCGTCTTGCCCGGCCTCGCCCATTGGAAGCTCGGTCTCAACGCCGTCGCCGCGTTCTGGGCCTCTTATGTTCTGACTCGCCCGGTGGGTGCTTCGTTCGTTGACTGGATCGACAAGCCGAAAAGCCTGAGCGGCATGGCCAGCGGCAACGGTCCCGCCGCGTTCGCCTGCTTCGGCGCCGTTGCTCTGCTCGTGGTCTACCTGGCCGTCAAGCGGCCTGACATCCAGGCCGGCGTCGACGCTTTCGAGGTCTGAGCAAGCATGACCAGATGGCGATTGACGTGGAACCGATGGACGAGAACGACTACGTCCCGGTGACCTTCGAGTCCTGTCAGCACATCAAGGGGCCGTTCTTCCACGGGACGAAGGTCGCGCTCGAGGTCGGCGATGTGCTGGCGCCGGGCTATGGCTCCAACTTCCAGCAGGGCCGCGTGTCGAACAACATCTACTTTGCAGCGCTCATCGAAACAGCCGTGTGGGGAGCGGAGCTTTCGACCGCGCTGGCGGGAAACGGGGAACGCGGACGCATCTATGTCGTCGAGCCGTTGGGTCCTTTCGAGGACGACCCGAACGTGACCAACAAGAGGTTCCCCGGCAACCGCACGCAGTCCTACCGCTCCCGTCATCCACTGCGCATCATCGACGAGGTCGTGGGGTGGCAGGGGCATGAACCCGAGGTCCTCAACAACATGCTGGAAACTCTCGCGCAGTTGCGAGCGCAGGGCCTCGACGTCATCGAGGACTAAGTAGCTTGCCGCCCAAGGAGGCAACGAGCCGCTCAGTTGCGCGGGTTGCCCCGTGGCTATGGCGATGTCCCATCCGTGGGCCAACAAGTCATACAGCCTGATCTTCGAGCGATCCGAGCCCGTGGCACTGCCGAGCGGACTGCTGAACGAACGGTCGAGCACTCCGGGTTGGGCGAACGCATCCAGCAGTATGTCGGCGGAATCGCGGAATCCTAAAGCGCAAGCCTTAGTTAGGCATCGCAATTTCTGTTCGCGCGATCGGGCTCTCGAGCCGGAACCCTTTTCGCATGATCACCAGTCGCTGGGTCCTCGTCCTGGGGGCGGCGACAATCCGCCGGTTCGGCGTGCGAGCTCTTCCAAGGACACGGCCGGCCCGCCGCAGTCCGAGCAACTGGTCAAGCCGAACAACACCTCGCGCCGACAGTCCGCACACCACAGCGGATCGGTGTCGTCGTCGTCCGGGCTTTCGCGAACCTCACCCGGTGCCTGAGGGCGGCGCACCAGTCGTCGGACACCAGGAGCACTACCAATGCGCGTGATGATGCCCACGGCTCATTGTGCTCTGCGGCTCACGCTGCTGTGGGATCTCTACGACGGCCGCGGGGGACGTGGCGACGCTGGCAGCCGCAAGCCGCTGCTGAACAGCAGCCCGTATCCGTAGGCGTTGCCAATAAGCCTCGGCCGCGCCTTCGGCCACGAGTTCTGACAGCACTGCACCCGCCGCTCGACTCAGCCAGCGCCGCGGCGGCTTCGCCCGCCGCCGGCCATTCTTTAGGCGACGAGCCATCTGGGTCAGGGCCACTTCGGCGAATGCGACCGCAACTAAGTCGGAGGCAAGGCCCTGCATCTGCGCTTTCGAAGGCAAGCCGCCACGCTGACACCGTGGGGGTCGCCCTCACTCATCCGGATCGGATGATCTCGAACTTCTATCGCTATACGAGATAGCCTGGGTTTGTCGCGCACGCATCGGCGGAAGGACAACGCGATGGTTGGCGCGGAGACGGCGTCGCACGACGACACACTTGCGCCTAGCGGGGAACAGATCCGTCTGCAGCACGGTGATCAGTCGGCGGTCGCCGTCAGTGTCGGCGCAGGCATCCGCACGTACCAGGTCGCCGGCCGCGATGTGCTTGATGGCTACGCGATGACGGCGATGGCCGATGGCGCACGAGGGCAGACGTTGATCCCGTGGCCAAACCGTGTGCGGGACGGCAAGTGGTCGTGGCGCGGGCAGCAGATGCAACTCGCACTGACAGAGCCCGCCCAGCACAACGCAATTCACGGTCTCGTGCGCTGGCTCGGTTGGTCGGTGCTCGAACGTGGTGAGGACCACGTCACCTTCGGATGTACGTCGTGGCCTCAGATGGGTTATCCCTGGCCACTGGAGGTTCGCGTCCGCTACGCCTTGACTGACGGCGGACTCGTCGTACGTCAGAGCATCCGCAACTGTGGAACCTCGCCTGCGCCCGTCGCGGCCGGCGCCCATCCATATCTCACGGTCACGACCGCCACTGTGGACGAAGCAATCCTGCAGCTTGCTGCTTCGAAGTGGATGCCGACGGACGACCAGCGGATCCCTAACGGCAGAGCCGATGTAGGGGGAACCCCATTCGACTTCCGTACGCCGCGTCCGATCGGCGACACACATATCGACTACACGTTCACCGATCTGCAGCGGGAGCCAGATGGACGATTCGTGGCGCGACTGCAGCACCCCGCTGAACCGCATCACGTCGCGTTGTGGCTGGACGAAAGCTACGACTACGTCGAGATCTTCACCGGCGACTCGCTGCCGGATAAGGATCGTCGTCGCCGCGGGCTCGGCATCGAGCCGATGACTGCGCCCCCGAACGCTTTCGCCACCGGAACCAACCTGTACACCCTTGAACCAGACGAAGAATGGACTGGGCATTGGGGCGTCGAGCGCCGCTAGGGGCACAGCCACCAACCGTCAGCCGTTACGGCGTTGTTGAGCCGGGAACCCCTTAGTCGAGGAGGCGATGCAACATGGGCGACCGCATGCAACGCGTAAAGGGCAAAGCTGAACAGATCAGCGGAAAGTTCAAAGCAACCGCGGGACATCGCACCCGTGACGGCTCAACGGAAGCCAAGGGGGCTGCCAAGGTCGCCAAAGGCAGGACCCGCGAGCTGGCCGGAAGAGCAACTAGCGCTTTCAAGAAGTCGACGCGCTAGACGTCGCGCTTGCGACGACGTTGTGCAGCGGTTCGCCGGTGACATGCCGGGCAGCTTGATCCGCGACGAACTCGCCGGCGCGTCTGGCGAAGGTTGTCGTGTCGCCGCCGATGTGCGGGGTGATGAGGACGTTCGGCAGTCGCCACTCTGGTGCATCTGCTGGCAGCGGCTCAGTGTGTATGACATCGAGCGCGGCGTTGATGCGTCCGGTCTGAAGCTCGGTCAGTAACGCCGCGCCGTCGACGACCGGTCCACGGGCAACGTTGACGACAAGCGCTCCGTCCGGCAGTGCGCGTAGAACCGTTTTGTCGATGAGGTTGCGCGTCTCGGGCGTCAGCGCGATGCAGATCACGAGAATGTCGGCGCCACTCGCCGACGTTGCCAATTCGTTCAATGCAGCGACGTTTGGCCGTGCCGTCCTGGACACGCGTATGACGTTCGCACCGAACGGTTGAAGGCGCTGCTCGATTGCGTGACCGATGCCGCCGTACCCAACAAGCAGCACCGTCTTGCCGTCCAACGTGTCGGTGCGCACGTGTTCCCACCGCTGCTGCCGCTGGTTGTCGACTGCGGCGGGGAGACGGCGCAGCCACGCGAGCATCAGCGTGACGGCAAGCTCTGCGGTGCCCTCCTCATGGTGCAGGCCGCGCCCGTTGCACAACGTCACGCCGTCGGGCACGAACGGCACCAGGTCATCGACACCACTACTGAGACTTTGCACGACGCGGAGCGCTGGCATCGCAGCGAGCTTCGCGGCGGCTGCGCCCGCGTTCATGTACGGCATACAGCAGAACGTCACGTGCGCCAGGTCGTTGTCGCTGACGGTGCTCCAGCGCAGTACCTCCAGGTCGGGGAGTCGGCGGGCGACGCAGGCCGCGACATCATCCGCATCGGGGGCGAGGATCACGTGTGCCACCAACAGAGCATGGCTGTGGCCCGACGGGCTGTGCCCTGCCGGGTGTTTGTGCTGGTGCTGTTTCGTCGGTTCGGTCTGGTGGGTGGGCGGTCCTGAGGTGGTCAGGCCGCCTCGATTCGTCGTCGAAATTCTTGGCCCGTGGGGCTGGTGAAGACGAAGGATCGCTCGGGATCTCGGCGCATGGTCCATCCGCCGTCGTGGACCAGCCAGTGATGGAAGGCGCAGAGCCAAGCGGCGTTGTCGAGAGTGGAGAGTCCGCCGTGGGTCCACCAAGTGATGTGGTGGCACTCAACGGGTTTGCGACGACAGCCGCGGAACGCGCAACGGCCGTGTTGTTCGTTCCAGGCGGCGCGTTTGACCGAGTGGGTGAAGCAGCGCTGGGTCTTGTTCGCGATGTCGAGTACGGCGCTGTTGGCGCCAAGCACGATCGGAAGGATCTCGGCATCGCAGGCGAGCCTTCGTGCGGTGGCGGGGCCGATGACCGCACCGGACGGGAGCCGACCCCAGGCGTCGCGCAGGTCGCGTTCTAGCGCTTCCCAGTTGATAGTCACGACGATGCGCGGGCGCTCCCCGTTGACGTCGGACATCTCGCCGTGGCTGAGGTAATGGTTGATGAGCTCACCGAGCGCGTCGTGTTGGCGTTGCGCTTGGCTGCGGTCGTCTTCGACGCCGGCGAGTTGGGCGAGCTGACCGAAGATCAGCTCGAGTCCTTCGGCGACCTCTGGGGTGACCAGGCCTTGGATGTGACGCATCCCGTCCAGCACCGGAGCGATGGTGAGCCCGCGCGAGGTGAGTCGTTTCTGCTCGGCATCGGAAGACGATTCCACGCCGCACGCGACGAGCAGTTTCTCGGCTTCGGCCTCGAGTTCTTTCGGGGTCATCTGCTCGGCGAGCTCGAGCAGGCATTTCTCCACGATGTCGGTGAACTCACTCGGCACGGTGCGCAACACCCGCAGGATCACCTGCGCGTGGGCGACTGAGAACCTCCGAGTTCGCAAGCCCTCGTCGACATTGGGGTAGGCGGGTAGTAGTCGGCCGAGGCGACGGAGTCGCGACGCTTCGCGCGGGTTGAGATGCTGCTCTTCCACCAGCCACGACCAGGTCGAGCGGCCGGTCGACGGCAGCGTGGTGTCTTCTTCGTCCAGCACGTGCACGCCATGCGCGATCGCGGTCGAGAGCTGCTCACCGAGTTCGATCATCCGTTCCAACTCGTTGCAGCGATCCGAATCCGCCACTCCGCGCAGGTCACGCGCTAGCGCCGCCTCGACCGCAGCCTCAAGCTGCATCGTGACCGACGAGTACTGCACGGACATTGACCGCTCCCGGAACGTGGACGGACTGATAGACGCGCACAGGGCCACAGAGTCAAACGCCGGAAGCGAAGCAATCGAGAAGTCAGAGCGACACACAGTCATACGAGACGAGAAGGGAGAAGCGATGATCCTGCCCTTAATATAGTCGAACAAATGTTCGACTGTCAAGCGATCATCAAAACAAGCTTGTCAGCGCCCCGACGACCTCAAAAACGTTGCAACCACAAGCAAAATATCCAGCGTTCCTCGGCGTGGACTGAATCTCCCGTGATCATGGAGTTGTCAGGCTGACAACAGCGATCTCACCCTCGCGAAGCGCTGATAACTCCATGATCACGACTGGAAACGGAGCCGTTGTGGTCCTGGCCCTCGTCACGGCCGGCTGTTCGATTGGCGCCTTGGCGCTGGCGAGCTAGCCCCCGTGGCGACGAGGCGAAAGTGCCGATACGCGCTCGCGGGCTGAGCAGCCGCGCTGGACCCGGGTCAGGGTGTGCGGGACCATCGGCGTATGCCGGATCAGCACGAGCCGCCGCTTGGGGGGCGCGACGCAGACCTGGCGGAAGCAAGATCGACCGAGCTTGTCGTTCAGCGGCCAGGTGTTCGTCGACCTACGACATGGCCGGATCGCCTGAACGCGGTGCGCGGCCGACTGCCCGAACTCGCTCAGAACCCGGCGGTGGCGGCATCCGTCGCTGTCGGCGCGACCGTCGCCGGACGCGCCGCCATCGCGCTCGCGCGGCGCGCCCTGGCCGGTTCGACAGTCGGACGCGGAACCTTGCAGATCAGCGGAGTCGTGGTGCACCACGTCGTGCATCACCACGTTATCCACGTGGTCGAGACTCCTCGTGCCCTTCCGCGTTAGTCGAAGCTCGACGTGGGCGTAAACGGGCCGTTTAGGCACGACCGGGTGGTCTCGTTCCACGACGGCCAAAGGTAAGGCCCGGGTGCCGCCCCGCGGTACCGTCGGGCCCGTTCGGCCAGGTGCGATCGGAGTCCGATGGCGAGCACAGCGTTCCGCATTTCGAGGGTCGGTCACGTCGTCCTGCGGGTGCGCGACGTCGATGAGTCGCTGGCGTTCTATACGGGCTTGTTGGGGCTGCGGGAAGTGGGCCGGGGCGACTTCGGCGAAGGCCTGATGGTCTTCCTGTCGACGGGCGACAACCACCACGATCTCGCGCTGGTCCAGGGGGAGGCCGATGCGCCACGAGGATCGATTGGGTTGCACCACTTCGCGTTCAAGATCGGTGACAGCTGGGACGAGCTTGTGGCAGCCAAAGCTGACCTCGACGCTCGGGGCGTGGCGGTGCACGCGGCCTTCGACTTCCGTGTGAGCAAGCCGCTCATCGTGTCCGACCGTCGCCAGCTGTTTCCGCAGACTTGTTACGACGAGCGTTCGATTACCACGTGTTGTAGTCGAGGTGGTGATGCTGTAAATACATGTGTTCCGGGCAGCAGCTGGTCTGGTCTTGTTGCGGGTAGTAGACGACGTCGAACAGCGTGTGGCCATTGGGCGTGACGGCGATGTCCGAATAGGTGACGGCGCTGTCGACGGAGGCGTCGGGGTCGGGGTCGTTGGGACTGGGGTCGATGACGCGCTCCGGCTTTGAGCCGTGCCCGGCGGCAAAGATCTCGATCCGCCAGTTGGCGATGATGACGTGTTTGCCGGTGGGCGAGATGTAGGGCAAGCCGCCGTTATCGTTGCTGACGTAGTACGTGCCTTGCTGCTCGATGTGATCGGTACGACGCACCTCGACCGCGGTCGGCGGCGTGCTTGGGGTGTTGTCCGGACCGTAGGCGAACTTGCTGCCGTCAGCGGTGAACCAGATATTGCCTTCGGCGTTGCCGCTGGATGCGTTGCCGACGTAATGCGCTCGCGTGCCGCGCAGCGTCCAGAGGCTGACGCCCGAGCCAGACGATTGTGTGCGGACGCCGGACAGTAGGTGGCGCTGGTTATTCGCTGGTGTGTCCAACCAATCCATGTCCGCCAAAGCGTGTGCGGACGTCCAGCCGCGGTCACGGTGCGCGGGGTCGAAGCTGAACAGCTGGGCGTTGGGGCCGGCGCACTGCCCGACAGACCAGACCCGGCCGAGTGCCACGGCAATTCCGTCGAGGCAGCGCTTGTCGAACTCCCAAGACTTGGGTGCGGTCATCTGCCAAGCGATGGTCAATGTGGCGGTGCGGATGGCGACGATCGAGCCGACGAGGTTCTGCCCGTCGGTGCCCCAACTCAGGACGTAGACGAAGCGACCGTTCGGCGACAACGCCATCTCGCCCGGCTTTGCGACAGTCAGAGTCTTCAGGTGGTGCAGGCGATAGTTGTAGACCTTGACCAGGCTGGAGTTGTGCATGCCGAGGAAGAGCTGGTGCTGCCCCGGGTCGAGCACCATGGCGGTGACCCAGTCCTCACCGACGTCCGTGCCGGGCGGCGCGTAGCCATCAGTCGCGCTCGCGCGCAACGGCATCAGCGTCAGCAGCAACGCTGCAATCACAAGCCCCCGTGAAGCTCGCATAGGGACAGTGTGCGCTCCTAGGCGCCGCTGAGGAGTATCTGCCGTTCCCAAGGCTGCGGCCCGTCACGGGTAGCGTCCGGTTGTGACCGCGGATATCGAGGGACGTGTGCGCGCGATTTGCCTTGCGTTTCCGGAAGTCACCGAGAAGACCACGCATGGTGCGCCAGGGTTCTTCGTCAAGAAGCAGTTCGCAATGCTGTGGCCGAACGGGCATCACGACGCTGCATTTCCTCATCTTTGGTGCGCTGCTGAATTGGGTGTCCAAGAGGCACTGACCGCCGCGTCCGATCGATACTTCCGTCCGCCCTATGTGGGCCACCGAGGATGGATCGCGGTTCGGCTCGACGGTGACGTCGACTGGAACGAGCTGGCTGAACTGCTCGAAGATGCCTACCGAGCAGTCGCGCCAGCGCGCCTCGCCAAGCGTCTCCGAGTTCAGGATGACTCGTAGGTCGCGTGCACTGCTCTAGCACTACGGTGTATTCGTGGATGAGGCCGCGCAGCGCAGGCGACGCGTCTTGCTGCTTCAGAAGTATCTGCTCAATCCGCCCACCAAGCTCGCGGTGTTCCTGGGCTTGGTACCGGGACACGCACTCATTGAGACCACCGGCCGAAAGACGGGGAAGCGGCGACACACTGTCGTCGGAGTGCACGAGGATGACGGCCACCTCTGGGTGGTTGCTGAACAGGGTCGGCACGCAGGGTACGTGCGCAACGTCGAAGCAAGCCCGCAGGTACGCATCCGAGTCCGGGGCCGGTGGCGGTCGGCGACCGGGCACTTGCTCCCTGACGACGACCCCGTCGCCCGAGTCACGTCATTTGGCCGCGACCGACACACCAGGCTCGTGACCTCGATGGGCACATCGCTGCTCACGTTGCGCTTCGATCTTGAAAGGTAGCTCGGCGATCCGGCGCTACTTTTCTTGCGGGGGCAACGACCGGGCAGGGAGTCACGCCGCTCGTTCATGTGCACCTTGCTCTGCCAGCGCAACGACGAACATCGTCCGCGGAATCAGGACGACGCTGCGACAGATCATTCCTATATGCGAAGGAGTGGCCATGAACGTCAACCCTTCGCTCAGGTGGTGCCTGCCGGGCGTACCCGCGTCCCGATAGGCCAATGTGACGGCACGGGAGGTATCGAGTGCTGACGGCGAGGAGTGTCTTCCGGGAGATCATTGGCGACGACAAGACCTTTCAACTATTCGCTTCGATCGCCGCCGTAGGGGAAGCGCAAGGCGGGTGGGAGAACGCTGAGATCGCCTCAAGGCTGCCCGACAGCCTGCGCCAATTGAAGCCGAAGGTCATTCGGCACGGTCAGGACGAGGACAAACACGGGCGGATCTTCGTCGGCCTGCTCCGAAACCGCGGTCTCTCGCCGTGTCCGGTGCCGGACGACGTGAACTACACGGCGCTACTCGAACGGCGCGGGATCGGCATCGGCCACCAAGCCCTGCGTCGCGCGGCATTGCTTGAAGAGCGTGACGTCGTTGTCTACCTCGCGCATAGCCGGGTGACCGAACAACGTGCGTCCGAGCAGATGGCAACGCTTCGCAAGTACTTCGGCGCTGACCCACGGCTCGGCCGCGCTCTCTCCGTCATCTCGGCCGACGAGGACAACCACCTGGCGTATAGCAACGAGGAGCTCCTGAACCTCGTCGGCGGATCGCTCGGGCCTTCGATTCGCGAAGAACTCGTCTCGTGCGCCCACGCCGAGATCGACGTGTATCGCGACGTCAGCCTCGCGTTCGTCCGCCGGGTCGGCGCGCTACTGCATTGGTCGCGCGCGAAGCGCGCCATGCTGATGCTCGGCGTCCATGTGCTGCACCGCTACGAGCGGTCTTGGGGCTGGCGGCGCATGGTGAAGTTGACACCCGCTGTCGCTACCGCTCGCCTGGTGCCCACGCCAGAGGGCGACATGACGTCAGCCCGCGCGGACAGTCGGCCTGGCTGACTCGGCAGAACTGATACATGCCGAGGAAGTGCCGATCACGAGCCCACGCGTTACGGTCGGCCTGTAGTTCACGGCGAGCGTGGCGTCTTCCTCGACTTCGACGGCCAGCCAGACCTATACGTCGTCGAGTTTGCCGGCGTACGTCTCAGCCCATCGCCATCGGGTCGAGTAACCACCGCCGCGAATCTCAGCGCCCGGACGCTTCGGCAGCTGACCTGAACCGGTGCTACTTGATCCGTGTGGCTGGCCAACGCGGACATCTGTGTCGACCATCCGGTGACCTTTCTGGCGACAAAGCGCTCCTGCACCTCAAGCGCCAACCGGGACTTCCCTACCCCCGGGGGGCCGAGCACCGTCACCACTCGCGCAGCCGGATCGCTGATGATGCGGCGCACCTCCGACAAACCAAGCTGGTTGAGCCGCAGGGAGGTCTAACGTCAGTCAGGAGTGGGAGTCCGTCCGGGCGGCCAAGCAGGCCGGCCTCGGCACCGACTCGGCCAGGCGACTGAGCCCCGCGGACAACGACAGCTACACAGCGATCATCGGGTTGTCGCGAGCTTCCCTGAGGTGCCGTTTCAGCCCACGAGGCAGTAACGCCGGCGCCTAGGTTTGGTAGCGCGCGGCTGGCGTACCCGGCGGGTTGAAGACACCGGGAACCGCGTCAGGGTTCGGTACGCAGACTTCGCCCTCAAGGCCATCAGGATCCCGAAAGAACACTGACAGCACCGGGCCGAAGTCGGTGACGAAGTCGTCGGCTGCGCCGCGCGCCATCAGGCGGTGACGAATCTCGTCGAATGCTTCCAAAGACGCTGCCTGTAGCCCTAGATGATCCAGTCGCCCGCGACCAAACATCGGCGTCTGCCGCTGCGCCTCGGAGTTGTCACGCACCTCGAACAAGTTGATTTCCCGCTGGTCGCCGATCTCGACGAAGGTCAGGACGCCTGTGTCGCCCACCCGCATCTCCCCGGACACCTTGGCGCCGAACACCTCACTGTAGAAGTCGACGAACCGTTGAGTGTCCGCGGTAAGGATCGCGACATGGTTGAACCCGTCCAGCAACATGACGTGATCCTGCCAGGTACTCCGGCGCTTTGCGACCGGTCGGCGCTCGGGCATCGAGGCGCGGCCGTGAGCCGAGCGCATGTGCCGCTCACCGTTACGCAGACCCCTACGACCCCCTGGCAGGAGCTGCTTGGACGCTCGTCGAACTCGTTGATCATCGAAGAGGGGGCGGCGTGCATCGGGGTCTGCATCTTTGGCAGCTGACGGTGTCGGTGTTGGTGGGGGCCGTGTTGTTGACCGGGTGTGGGTCAGCGAGTGGGGGAAGTCGGACCTCGACGACGGCATCGGGTAGGGGTGGCGCGCCGGAATCGACATGGCCGTCGCCACGCGACGCGGCCAGCATGGTCTACGACCCGACTGCTCGGCGCATAGTCATGTACGGCGGGCTACCTGAAGGCGCCGTATGTCCGCATGGACTGTCCGCCGATGCGCGTAGGGAATGGACGGCGACGTGGCTGTTCGACGGGCAGCACTGGGCGCAGACCGATCCCACGGGGCCGGCGCTGCCGCCTCCGTTCGAGACGCAGATGGTGTACGACCCGGCTATGGGGTCTGCTGTTCTGGTCGGTCTCGTTGGAACGGGAACGAACCAGATCACCCCGCATACCTGGGTATACCGCGACGACCGGTGGACGCCCTTGTCTATTGAAACGCCGGCGAGTTCGGTGTGGCAGACGATGACCTACGACCCGACATTGGGACACGTCGTGCTGTTCGATCAGAACGACGCTGCCTGGATATTCGATGGAACGCACTGGCAGTCGTCAAAATCCCTGTCACTGCCCGACGGCGCGCTGCAAGATCTCGTCGCGCTCGCCTTCGACCCAGTCAGCAGGAGACTCATCGCCGTCGGATCACAGTTCGTCGATGGTGCCCGTGGATCAGTGCTGCGGTTCGTGATGTGGACGTCTGATGGCCGCCACTGGCAAGAGACTGCGACGCACAAAAGCCCACCCAGTCTCGGCACCGGCGGCGTCATGACAATCGCGGAGATGGTGCAGGCACCGAAGAATCGCGGCCTACTGCTGCTAGGTGTGCGCCCGCAAGTCTCTGAGCACGCGGCTGCCCGCGCCCGCAGTCTTGGCATCCTTGGAGAAACCGCCGGACCCGACGCCTTCAGCACATGGCTGTACAACGGCTCGGACTGGCGACAGATTCAAGCACCGAGTCCGTCACCCCGCACAGGCGAGTCCATCACGTACGACGCCCGAACGTCACAGGTCGTCCTCTTCGGTGGCAAGCCCTACCCACCAACGGGAGTGGGTGGGTACAACGACGTCTGGGCCTTCGACGGCGAGGGCTGGACCCAGGTTGCGGCTAACCACGCCGCCCAGACCAACGACAGACGCTGCGCCTGACCCGATAACGATTCGCGCGCCGTACCCAAAGCGCCAACCCGGTGCTGCCCGGATTGCCACTTAAGAGGTGCCGATAGGCGTCACGCGGTAAGCCCGCGGTCCTGGCACGTGATGCGGTGTTCTTCGCCCCACGTTGGGTCGGCATCGCAGTAGTCGGATGGAGTGGTTTGCCGCCGGCACCTTGACACTCGCTTGAGTTCGAGTAACTTGAATTCAAGTCGTCAACAATCCGTGACGACCGACATCCCGGGAGGGGCCATGACCACAGTGGCAGTGCGGCACCGCGTCGCGAACTACGACACCTGGAAACTCGGGTACGACAGCCACGGCGTCGTCCGTAAGGAGTTGGGGTGCACCGGCGACATGCTGTTGCGCGACGCGAGTGACCCCAACGAGGTCCTGGTGCTCACGTTCTGGCCGACCGCCGCCAACGCGCAAGCATTCGCCACTGACCCGCGCCTGCCGGAGGTTATGCAGAAGGTCGGCGTGATCAGCGAGCCACGCATCGAAATCTACGAGGAGACCGACTCCTGAGCGCAGCACGCGAGAACCGCGCGAGGAGGGACGGCACGCGTCGTCCCTCCTCGGCTCGTACCGTCACCCCATGGATCGTCGTCGACGAGGACTTCGAGCACGAATATCCCGGAGCCGACCGGCTCGCGACCGAGTGCTACGCCAACATCATCCGCACCGGCGACAGGTTGAACGGTCTGCACGACCGGCAGGCCGCGAGGGAGCACAACCTGTCAGGCACCGCCAAGAACGCACTCGCCATCCTCGAAGGCGCTCGCGAACCGCTCGAACCGAGCGTCATCGCAGAGCGACTCATCATCACGACCGGCAGCATGACCTCGATGCTCAACACGCTTGAACGCAGCGGCCTCGTCAGCCGGATGCCTCACCCGCACGACCGACGCAAACTCCTCGTTGGCATCACACCCAAAGGCGCGGCGATCGTCAACAACCTGCTGCCCTCACTCCATAGCCGCGAACGTGTGATCGTCGCCGACGCGCTAACCAAGGCAGAACAACGACAGTTACGCACTCTGCTCGCAAGAATCCAAGCTTCGATCGACCGGCACGCCGACGACCCGCCCGATCGGACCACACAAAGAATCAGGCCCTCGCGGCCCCGCACCGACTAAGACAACTATCAACGACATGCCAGGTAGCGACCAATACACCCTGCACTGGATAGTTACGGTGCTCCTGCTTCGAAGCCGGCGCTCCTCGACGAATTCCCCGCGCTTTACCAGTTCTTAGATTTAGGCCGGGCGCGCGCCCTCCTATGTTGCTGGGAGGACCTGTACCTGGACGCTCTCGCCGAAGACCTCCGGCGGTCCGCCTGGCTGGGTCGGTTCGCCTGGCTGGGTCACCGCGTACTGAGATGCGCGGTCCTAGGAAGGGCCGGGGTGGGAGCAGCCGGGCGTGGCGGCGCAGGTCGGGGTGGAACACGTCGTTGCCGAAGACCCGGTGTGCCACGTCAACGACGCCGGTAGCGCTGGGCCTCTGGCATCAGCTCGGCTCGAGGACGAGTGGCAGTGCGGTGAGTCGGCGGACGACCAGACTCGGGTGGTAGCGAAGCGGTAGCTGTTCGTGCTCGACGGTGAAGTGCCGGGTTCGAGCGAGCAGTGTCTCGATCGCGACTTTGGCCTCGACGCGCGCCAGCGGTGCGCCTACGCATAGGTGGATGCCCCAGCCGAAGCCGACGTGATGACGGGGCTTGGGCCGGTCCAGCCGGATCTGATCGGGGTCGTCGTAGACCGTGGCGTCCCGGTTCGCGGCCGGCCAGGCGAGTAGGAGGTGGGAACCGGCCGGGATTTGTTTGCCGGCGAGATCGGTGTCGCGGGTGACGACCCGGTAGTGGCCGCGAAACGGTGGGTCGTAGCGGAGGGCTTCTTCGATGAACGTCGGCACCGAGGTGGGGTCCTCGCGGAGCTTGTCTTGAAGCTCGGGTTGCTCGGCGAGGATGCGGGCTGCTGTTCCGATCAGGCTGGTGGTCGACTCGCCGCCAGCGGCGATGATGACGCTGAGGATGCCGAAGGCTTCGAGGTCGTTGAGCTCACCGTCGTCGACGGCGTGTTTGACAATGCCGATCAGCCCGTTGTCGTAGGCGCTACCGCCTTCTTTGGCGTGCATGTACGCCTCGATCACGGGCGTCAGTCCGTTCACTCCTTCGTCCTCGAGCGGGGAGATGCGGTCCTCGGGCACGAATCCGCTGATCCGTTCGACCATCGCGTATCCCTGCTTTTTCAGCTGCGGTGCCACGTCGTCGGCCAGGCCGAGGAGGCGGGCGACCATGACCATCGGCAGGGGTTCAGCGACTCGGCTCATCCAGTCGAAACTTCCCTCCGGTGGAAGATCGGCCAGTGCGTGTTCGACGAGTACGCGGAACTCGGGCTCCATCGCCTGGATGTTGCTGGTCGACAGTCGTCGGGTAACGAGCTTGCGTTGCCGGGCGTGGTCGGGCGGGTCGGTCGTCGCGATCGCCCCACCGGCGACCTCGCTCGACAGTCCCGACATTGCCGGCCGGAGCCCCGGTGCGGGCCAATCGCCTAGGTGCAGGAACTCACCGGATGCGCTGGAGAACGTGGCCGTGTCCCCGACGACGTGATGGATGAGGTCCATCCGGGTTACGACGAACGTTCCGGTGCCTGGCACCTCATGGACCGGGTCGGTCTCGCGCAGTCGACGGTAATAGTCGTGCGGGTCCTGCACGACGTCGTCGCCGAAGAGCGCGTCGACTCCGACTTCGCTGGTCGTCATGCCTGCTCCTGATCGCTCATTGGACGCTCGGGTGGAACTGAGGCTCAACCAGGCGCCAGCACTTGCAGGACAGGAAGAACTGCGTCGTCCGCCAGAACTGACCGCCAGTGGTGACACCTGCCGTGTTGAACCGGGTGGGTCCTTGCGGGAAGGCGAAGTCGACTGATCCGGCAGCGCGTAGCCCGGCCTCTAGCCCCTCAGGGCTGAGGGTCGCGGCGTGGTTCATGGCGGCTTGAAAGAGCCACATGACGTCGCAGGGGTTGCCGCTGGTCGGGTAGTCGCGGTTCGGGAACTGCGACGGGTGGGGTGGGCTGACCGGTCGCAGGATCTTCATGCACCTCTTGGTGCCCGCTGTTGGCGTCATTCCGGCTGTGCGGTCTTCGGCATCACGGCTGTCCGCGATGGCCAGCGCGCCGGCGATGTTGTTGGGGTCAGGTCGCAGGTTGCCGTAGGCGGTGGAGATGATGTTGTCGTCCGGCAGCCCGTAGCGCGGCTTGTACCCCTGTTGTTGAGCGAACTTGGTGAAATTCGCGAAGTCGCCGAGACCGTCGACGTAAGTGACGTTGGTAACGCCGTCGGTCCGGAACTTCAACACCGCCTGCTGAACGTCCGCCGGTGAGGCGAACACCTGCGGGCAGCCGAAGTCGAACGTGTCGATCTGTGAGTCCTGCAGCCCGATCTGGTGCAAGTAATCGAGTTCTTCCTGGAACAGTTGCGGGGTGCAGCTCCGGTAGAAGATCCCGAGCTTGCGGAACCCGTGCGCCGCATCGAAGAAGCCGCGTTCGCGCAACCCGTGCACGGTGTTGCGGTAGAGGTTGTCGAACCTGTCGAACGCGTACAAGTACGGGTAGAACTGCTCGCGCAGCTGCTCGGTCAGCGAGTAAGCGCTGAACAACATCATGCCGTGCTGGGGAAAGCACGGAATCGTGGATGGGACCGCACCGTACTCACCGAGGTCGATAGCGGCGAAGACCCCTGCTTGCGCCATGTCCAGGCAGACTGCCTGCATTTGGCTCTTGTCGGCCGGGTTCGCCTTGTAGTACTGCGCGACGAGTTTGCGGCAGGCGACCCCACCGGAGGCGTTGATCGAACGGATGACAGCGTCGTACTGCGCTTGATAGACCTTCGGGTCGTCGATGCCGAACACGCTGTTGGCGGCAGGCCCGGCGATATCCACGATGGCGATCCCAATCTTCACCACCGACGGCGTGATGCCCTTAACCGAGGCCGGTGCCGCCGCGCAGCCAGCACTGGGCGTACCGCCGCCGGGCGTACCGCCACCGGGCGTACCGCCGCCGGGAGCGCCGGCACGGGGCGAGCCAGCGCCGGCCGCCGCAGAAGAACCGGGAGTCAGGCCGCCCGTAACCGCGCCCTGGGATTGCCGGCCAGCCGGGCCGGTCCTCGCGGGTTCGACCCCCGCCGGCGCGGTCCCCGCCGGGCCGGCCGTCGACGCACCCGGCGGTTGCCCGAGCGCACGAGAGGCGAACCTATTTGAGGTCGATGCTCCGCTGGTCGGAACCAACGTCCATCCGAGAAGCGAGAGGACCAGGAGGGTCGCGGCGGCCGCGGCGGCGCGCTCGCTGCCTGGGCTTCGACGTAACCAGAGCCGGAACACCTGGAACGGCGTCATGAGCCCTCCAACCCAGCTGCAATACGGATCATACGACAGGCGTCCGGTTGTATGATCTGCGTAACGTACAGCAGACCTGTCCCCGTCCGGAAGGCACCTACGGGCGCTGGACACGGGTGGTCGCCAGCGAAAGCGAGATCAGTGAAACAACGAGGATGGCGGGGCGCTCCGCCGACGGATGACGCCGAAGCCCGAGAGCGCGTCGTCGCCGCAGCCATGCGCTGCATCGATCGGCACGGGCCGACGAAGACCGGACTGTCCGACGTAGCCACTGAACTCGGCGTGACCAGGCAAACCGTCTACCGGCTCTTCCCCAGCACCGATGACCTGTTCCAAGCCGTGTCCATAGCGGCTGCCGACACGTTCGTCGACAGCATGGTCGCACGCGTGCGTGCCATCACCGACCCAGCCGAGATGCTCGTCGAATGTGCCGCATTCACCGTTGAGCGCCTACCCCACGAGCGGTATCTGTCTCTCCTGCTCGTGCGCGGCCAAGCCCACCTCACGCAACAATTCACCTCGTCGGTCCCATCCGGGCTAACCCGCACGCTGCTCGCACGCCTGCCCATTGACTGGGAGGCGCTGGGTATCAAGCAACGCCAACAGGACCAGCTGGTCGAGATCTACCTACGCACCCTGCAGTCGCTCATCGTCGACCCCGGTCCAACTCGCTCCCGAAATGAGATACGGAACTTCCTTCGCAGTTGGCTAGCACCCGCAGTCAACAAGCTCGCACAAGAGAGCACAGCCGCCGCCCGATAAACCTCTGAGGCGCAACCTGTCACGCATACGCCGGGCACCCTTGGCCGTCGCGTGGTGCTGCCCGCAGCCCGGACTGCGGCCGCACCTTGACAACAAAGAGGCTTCGCTACGAGTCCCGTCGTGAGCGAGTTCAATCTCCGCTGGAAGCGGCTTCATGTGCGCGGAACCTTGGGAACCAGCCAGGAACAGTCCGCTGGTACGTCTCGTACGCAAGTCCGAACTTTCGGCGCAGCGTGGGTTCCTCATACCAGTGGACGAAGGACCACACCGCCGCAACGAACAGCGCGGCATATCCCGCAAGCACCCATCTGCCGAGGAGTGCTGCCTGCCCCAGGATGACCGCAGTCACGGCCAGGTACATCGGGTTGCGGACCAAGCGGTAGAGCCCACTCACGACGAGGTTCTCGGTGGGTGCGACCGGCGCAGGGGTCCCGATCCCCGCGAGGGCAAAGCGTCCGAACGCTTCGGGCAGCACGGCGGCACCGCAGGCGGCCAAGACCGCCCCGAAGCACCGCAGCCAGATCGGGGGCGCCGTCGAACGCCAGCCAGTGAGAAGCCACGGCACCAGACCGCCGACGACACCGGGCGCGAGGACCAGGAATAGGGCGCTGCCCACGGCTGCACGAACTCGACCCACAGGCGAGATCGTTCCATCGAGGATGACGACGGCTTCGCGCGAAGTGCCCATCGTCCAGACCGCGTCGGCGGTGGCGGCTCATGCGTGCCGTTCACCTGCCGCGCCGAGAGCCCGCGTTGGTGGCCTGTCGAGGCCGCCGGCTGAACCAGATCGCCACGATGAGCCCCGTGGCCGCGAGCAGGCCCACCGGCATTGCCGGCAACTCCGGCAGAGTCGGCGGAACACCCATCGGCGAGAAGTGCTGGAAGGCTACCTCGGTCACCTGGATCGATCCGGTGGACGGCTGGTCGGGGCCACCCACGCGGATCATGACCTTGTCGATCCGGTGCAGGTCGACCCCGGCCGCTGCCACCATCTGCAGGGGAAGAACGACGCCGTTCATCGTCAACTTACGTGCCGCGTCGGGAAGCATCGGCGTCAGCGCATCGGAGAGCGCCGACACTTTGACGTCGGCTTCATGCCCACTCTCGTCGGTGACCGCGAGTACGGCGTCGGTGGCCCCGTCGCCCGGGTTGGGATCGGTGGAACCGCCGGGTTGATCGAAGGCGGAGAAGTTCGCCGCCGTCCGCAGACTGAGTACGTCGAAGCGGGACACGTTATGGGCGACGATGGGCAGCGTCAGTGTCGACGGGGCATCCCAGACCAGCGTGTAGGCGCGCGCTCGCGATCGATAGGGATTCGACGGGCATCCCGAGTTGGTCCCCGGATCACGGTTGTTGCCGTCGTGGCCGTTGTCCGCATGTGGGTCGCAGAATGAGAACGTCTTGAAGCCGATGGCGGTTATCGGCGCACCCTCGCTGGTGACCGCAAGTGGATCGCCATCGGACACCGGCCCCGCGACGACGAGCCGATCCGAAGCGGGAGCTAGGTAGCTGCGCCCGATGAGGTTGTCGCACGGACCGGCTCCGCAACGGCGTTTCCGTCGATCGAGGCCGTGACGTAGCCCTGCGTCGCAAGCAGCTCGCCGAGGTAGTCGTAGCCCCGGTAGCTCGGCGTCGGCCCGGTGACGGGCGTACTGGGACACGGGTAGCCGGTGGCCGGACTGCCTTGGACGTCGCAAGTCCCGTGATTGCCGTGGATGAACACGATCAGCGGGAACGGACCCGCGCCTGTCGCCGGATAGTGCAGGACCCCGTGAATCTCGGACGGATAGGTCAGCCCCTGCGGGTCCTGCACCACCGTCGCTCCGCCGTCGTACTCTGCCACCTTCGCCGCGTACGGACCGGGCAGTGCCGGATCAGCTGCGACCGGCGATCCTGGCGGCGTTGCACTGGCCAGCGGCGAGAACGCCTGCGACACAGCGAGCACGGCCACAACGAGAAAGACACGACCAAGGCGCATGTCGCTGGCTTCGCGGGTTCGCCAGGCCCGACCTTTCAGGTAATCGTTACAAGCCTGCGAAGATTGCGTTTCAGAACCATGCCCTGCGGTGTGCAGAAGCAACGAGCACTCCTGATGGAACTCGCCTTCACCTACACGGCATGGGTCAGGAAGTCGTTTGTGACGGCGTCCTGGCCACGAGGCAGACGGCTGGCACCGACCAGCTTGGCCGCGGATAGGTGCCGATCCATCGCGACATCGATGGAACGGACACGGGCTGCATTGCGGCGGTTCGTCGTACGCTGAGGACGCCCCGGAGGAGGGGAAGTCGCGGATGGCTTCGACGACCGCACCGGAACCGAGCCCACGGACGTTCGCGTTGTCGCGGGGTACGGCGGCCGCGTTGCTGCTGCTGGTGGCCGCGTTGGTTGCGCTCGCGCTTGGTGTCTATGCGAGGGAGCACACCCCGGCGGGTCGGCCGATCTTCACGTTGTGGTACTCCGGCATGTTGCAGATGAAGGCCTGGCTGTCGACGGCGGCGCTCTTCCTCGTGGTCATGCAGTTGTTGTCGGCTTTGTGGATGTGGGGGCGCCTGCCGTTCGCCGGCCCGGCGCCCGGGTGGGTGTCGACGGCGCATCGCTGGACGGGTGCGAGCGCGTTCGTCCTCACCGTGCCGGTCGCGGTTCACTGCATGTGGGCATTGGGCTTCGGCACGCACAGCACGAGAGTGTTGGTGCACAGCGTCGCGGGTTGCCTGTTCTACGGCGCCTATGCCGCGAAGATGCTGGGACTGCGAATGCGGGGACTGCCCGGCTGGGCGTTGCCCGTGCTGGGCGGTTCCGTGCTCACGCTGGTGGTCGTGCTGTGGCTGACCGCGGCGTTGTGGTTCTTCACGCGCTCCGGAGTGCCGCTGACATGACCCAGGCCGGCGCGGGCGCAGCCAGCATCGTCGTATCGCGGCGTACGGCCATCGGTGGCGCGGTCGCCGTGGTGGTCGGCGGGATCGTCGGTTACGCCGTGGCGCGCAACAGTGCCGCCGCCAACTCGTCCGCCTCGGCAGCTGCCAACAGCTACGGCTACTCGCCGTCGAATCACAAGGCCGGTCGTCAGCTGGTTGCTCTCGCCAAGGTGCCGGTCGGTGGCGGAGTCATCGTGCGCAGCGCCAAGGTCGTGGTCACTCGCGACGACGGCGGGAACGTGCACGCGTTCTCCGCGATCTGCACGCACCAAGGCTGCACCGTCACGTCGGTGCACGACGGGGTCATCAGCTGCCCGTGTCACGGCAGTCGCTTCAACGCCGACACCGGCGCCGTGGTCGCCGGGCCGGCACCGCGGCCACTGCCGGCAGTGTCGGTCAAAGTGAGCGGAGGGGTCGTCTATGCGCAGTGAGTGGGTGCGCGCGTTGCCGACGCTGCTGTGGCTGCTCGCCGTCGGCGTAGCGGTCGGGGCCCTGATCGGCCTCCGCTGACTCTTACGGCGGACGAGCCGCACGCGCCGAAGCGGCGTCGGTCCACGCCATTCGCGTCGCAGAGGTACGTGGCGACAGCCTTGACCGCGGATATGTGTCGATACTCGCGTCGCAACCGTTCGCTCTGCACTTCGAGTCGACCGCTAGAGCGGACGCAGTCGAGCTCTTTGGACCGTTTACCGTTTGCCTGTGGCTGACGTCATCTTCGAACGCATCGCCCCGGTCCTCACCGTCCATGACCTTGATGCCGCGCTCGCTCGGTACGGACGGCTCGGTTTCGCGACGGAGTTGGACGCGGAGGCTCAGTACGGATTCGTCACGCGGGGCGCGGTACAGCTCCATCTCGTTCCTGCTGACGCAGACGAGGCCGGGCCCACTGGGGGTGTTGCCTACCTATACGTCACGGACGCGGATGCCTTGCGCGGCGAGTGGGGGTCCGCAGGTGTCGAAGGTAGGTTCATCGGGCCGCACGACACTCCGTACGGCCTGCGGGACTTCGTGTACACGGATCCGGACGGCATCGTGCTTCGAGTGGGGTCGCCGCTGTAGAAGGGTCTGTCTCCGTCCCGCTTCGCCGACTAGCGTGGCGGCATGCGCGAGAGGCCGTTGGCTCCGCGACCCCTGACGGTTCCCGCCACTAGCCGGTTGCCGGCGGACACGCCTGGTCGCGTGGGGATGCTCGCGGCTCACGCGGCGGCTATCGAACGTGACGAGGCTGGATACATTGACCCGAGCTCTGGTCTGTTCGTCCTGACGGCTCGCTTCCTTGCGAACCGCGGTTCGTGCTGTGAGCGAGGTTGCCGCCACTGCCCTTACGAGATGTAGGTGCCGCTCCCTCATGACCGTGCGACGAGCACCCGTCGCGCCCAACGTCGCCCCTAACAGCCTCGGGGGCTTGACAGGCCACCTATCGCTGATAGTTTACCTATTAGTGATAGGAGCACCCCCGTGATCGACCCGCGAATTGAGCGACGTGAGTCGAAGCGCGCTGCCATCATCACCGCCGCCTGGGAACTCGCCGGCCGTGATGGTCTGGCCGCGTTATCCCTGCACGACCTCGCGAGCACGGTCGGTCTTCGCCAGCCGTCGCTCTATGTCTACTTCGACTCGAAGATGGCGTTGTACGACGCACTGTTCTGCGACGGCTACCGGCAGCTGCTGGAATACACGAAGGAGCGCGACTACACCGGCGAGCCCCGAGAGACGCTCGTGCGTTTCCTGCGCGATCTGGTCGAGTGGTCCGGCGCCGACGTCGTCCGCTATCAGATGCTTTTCCAGCGCTCCGTTCCAGGATTCGAGCCCTCTCCCGCATCTTGGGCCCTGGCGACGGAGTTCTACGAGGTCGCGACCGGGGTACTTCACGCAGCCGGGCTCACCGAGGCGTCCGACCTCGATTTGTTCAGCGCACTGATCTCTGGCATGTCCAGCCAGCAGGCAGCCAACGACCCAGGCGGCACGCGCTGGTCCCAGCACGCCGAACGCGCCGTCGACATGTTTCTCAGCGCCGCTACGCGGCGCCGCAGCCCACGAAAGGGAGGCAAGAAATGAGACAGGAACTGACCACAGACCGCGTCTCGCGCCACATCGCGGCGCCGCCAGAGGCCGTCTACGCTCTCGTCTCCGACGTGACCCGCACACCCGAGTACTCGCCCGAAGTGGTGAAGTGCACCTGGATCGACGGCTCTAGTGGCCCGGCTGTCGGTGCTCGATTCAAGGCGATCAACCACGCCGGTCGCATTCCCGACTGGCCGAACAGGCCGGTCGTCACGGTGGTCGACCCGGTCCGGACGTTCGCGTTCGAGCGCACGGAGATCGGTGGCGGCACCATTGAATGGCGCTACACCTTCGAGCCTGACGGGACCGGCACGCAGGTGACTGAGTCCTACACCGTGATCAAACCCGTCAACATGTTCGGCTGGTTCATCATCAACACGCTCGCCGGCCTTACCGACCGCCGAGGGGACCTGCGACGCGGGATGACACAAAGCCTCGACCGCATCGCCGCCATCGTCGAAGGACAACAAACAGAGCAGTCAGCCTGAGGACGCAGGGCTAACACGAGTAATAGGTGCCGATGTTGTCGGTACCGCGTCGTACCGTCTGGCGTGAACGACGATGCCAAGCCTCACCAGGATCGGCAACACAGACTGAACTTTGCTGCGGTCGTGCTTGCGGCGGCAGCCGTCGCCATCTCCCTGTTTGCGATCTATGCACAACTCTTCGCGAACGATTACTCCCGCGACACCGACAATAAGCAGACCTGCCTGCAGTACGCCAGCTTTGTTCTGCAGGAGCAGGACGATCATGTGAGCGATGCGAGCATTGACCGACTCGCGTATGAGCTCAGCTACCGCGAACATCGCATCGGTGAGCACAAGACTCTGGCGCAGATGTGCGGGACGGCGGAGCAATTGCGGCAGGCCCGTGACACCGCTGACCCCTTGCCGCCTCTTCCGCAGTAGTAGCGCGAGTGGCAGAGACATGCTGGCAGCGGGGGTGAGTTCGACCCCCGCCGCCAGCAAGCTCACCCATCGGCCCCAGCCGCGACGAATCGCGTCCAGAACCATCCGAGTGAGGTCAGCACCGGTCAGGCCAGAGCTGCACGTGCAGCCCGTCAACGTTCCGCCACCATCGACGCCCCCGCCTTGAGGGGTGCAGCGGAGCGGCTCCGGCACCTCTCAGTCGACTCGAACGCAGAGGGTGCGCTCGGCCCCGTGCACGCTGCACAGAAGCCGAGCGTTAACCCGGCGTGTCGCATTGACCCCGCGAGATTCTCAGCGGGAGCTCCACCGATATGTGCCGATCACCGCGGCGGCCCGCAGCGACCGCGGGGCCAGCGACTGCGGACCTTGATCTGAACATCACGCGGGCGCGGAGCGACGAACAGGGGCGAAGTCCCATCCCGCTCAGGATCGGCCGCGTGGGGGCCGTCCTTGGCTCGAGAGAATCAGGCCGTGAAGCTAACCATCCGCGTCTATCCCGCGGCGAAGCATGCGAGCGTGGGCGGGCGTTACGGATCGAGCGACCCTCCCGTCCTAATCGTGCGGGTGACTGCGCCGGCCGTGGATGGAAAAGCCAACGAGGCGGTGCTCGCATCGGTGTCAGCCGCTTTGCAGATTCCACGCCGACAGGCGCGGATCGTCAGTGGAACGCGTAACAGGACGAAGGTCCTTGAACTCGAGGGTGCTGACCCTCAATTGCT
>Ga0070679_100000066_pt1 | contig 78387 bp, 75 predicted proteins | sample KBSC63BmetaG_FD_65652 | JGI IMG/M metagenome (GOLD analysis project Ga0070679, IMG submission 65652) | Corn rhizosphere microbial communities from Kellogg Biological Station, Michigan, USA - KBS C6-3B metaG | ecosystem: Host-associated > Plants > Roots > Rhizosphere | place: USA: Michigan... | reverse complement strand
CAGCCGCGCCTCCGTGACGTCAGCCAGCGGGATGCGACGCTCCACGCCCGCCTTGGGCGATAACACCGCGACTTCCGATCCCGACTCTCCCTCCACCGCGAGGATTTTTCCTTCGATGCGACCGCCGTGCTGTGGTGCGAGCACGTTGGCCCATCGCCCCACGAACCGCTGCCATTCCGCCGTCGTGCGAAGCGGACGCTCGCCCGGCGACGACACCTGCAACACATACTCGGGTGCAACGAGCCCGCTTCCATCGAGCCGCGACTCCAGCACCCGTGACACTCGTGCGCAATCGTCCACGGTGACCGCCGCGAAGTCTCGCCGATCGATGCGAACCTCGATCAGCGGCCGGCTTCGCGTGCCGCCCCGCCGCAGCTCAACGAGATCGAACCCCGCCGCGTCAAGCTCCATCCTGACAACATCTTCCAGCGCGTCCTTCACATCCTGTCGAGGAAGGCGTCGAGAACAAAAAAATGTGGGGAACCTCCCCCACATTTCACTCGCGGCCGCAAGGACCGCGCAGCAAGAATAAAGTAGAGCACCTCACTGGGCGCGGCAAGTGGCCACGCCCAGCGAGTCACCCTCCAAAGTCCTCACGTCCGCCGGCCGGGGCGAACGGTCGAGCCAATCACTCACTACATCGCGGTTATACTGAAGGTCACCGGGGTAATGTTCCCGGAGGTGGCCGTCACCGTGTACGACGCCGGCGTTGAATCGGTCGTCAACGTCACCTGAGCGGTGCCGGTCGCGTCCGTTGTCGACGAGGTCGCGCTGAGCGTTCCGCCGCCCTGCACCGACCACGTCACCGTTGCGCCCGGAATCGGGTTGGCGAACTGATCGACCACCTGAACGACGAGTGGCGCAGTTGCCGACCCCGCTGCGACCGACTGCGGATCGCCGCTCGTGACGCGCACTGCGGACGCCGAGCCAGGTGTCGCCGTCGCCGTGAACGTCACCGATGTCCCGGTTCCGAGCGCTGCCTTCAACGAGTCGACCCCAACGGTGCTGCCGAGCGTCCAGACGACGGTCGCAGTTCCGCTGTCGTCCGTGGTGCTGCTCGCCGACGCGACGCTGCCGCCGCCCGACAGCACCGTCCAGTTCACCGTCGCGTTCGACATCAGCACGCCGTTCTGGTCCTCGACCGTCACGGTGATCGGCTGCGTGAGCGCGGTGCCGACCGCACCGGTTTGCGCATTCGTCGAGCCGTTGGCGGTGATCGTGGTCGCGACCGGCGACGGCGCCGTATTGTTGCTGTCGCTACACGCCGCGGCGACGACGAGTGCCGCGGTGGCAATCCGCCCGAGGCTCAGGGCCGCGGGACGCGCCACCCCACTAATTCCGCGTTGCATGATCCGGCTATCTCCATTGAGGGTTCTCTGATGACGAGAGACACGATCATGCGCCGCGGGTGGTGGTCGCTTCGTGTGGATGCACGGGTACGACGAGGCGAACGCGGCCGCGTTAGCGGCCCCAAGGGTGGGTGGCACCGGACTTAGCGACTTCTTTGTGTTCAGTGCGTCTGGGCTCGCGCCAGGTGAACACAAGGAACCGATAACGACGACGGGGCGCGGCAGTTCGCCGCGCCCCGCGTACAAAGCTGGTCGTTGGTGCGCTTACGATTCTTACTGCACGGTCACCGTGAAAACCGCGGCCGTGAGTGAACCCGACGATGCCGTGACGGTAGCGACCATCGGGGTCGCCGACGTCAACGTCACCGACGTGTTGCCGCTCGCGTCCGTCGTGGTCGACGTCGCGCTGAGCGTTGCACCCGCTGGGGCGGACCAGTTCACCGTGGCGCCCGAGACCGGATTGCCGAACGCATCGGAGATGTGAATGACCATCGGCGCCGACGCCGTGTTCACGCCGATCGTCTGGTTGTTGCCGCTCACGATCGTCACACCCGCGGTGCCACTCGCCAGACCCGTCGCCGTAATCGTGGTCGACGCGCCCGTCGCAATCGACGCGCTCAACGTCTGCGCGCCCACGGTCGGACCGAGCGTCCAGATCACCGTCGCGTTGCCATTCAAATCGGTCGTGCTGGTCGAGGACGACACACTGCCGCCACCCGTCAACACGGTCCATGTCACCGTCACGTTGCCAATCGGATTGCCGGCGCCGTCGGTCACCTGCACCGACACGGGCTGCGGCAGCGCTTGGCCTACGATCGCGCTCTGATTGTTCGTCGCGGAGCTGACCGTCACGGCTGCCGCAATCGGCACAACAGTATTGAACTCCGTATCACCGCACGCGCCGGCGACGACGAGCGCGGCCGCGGCGATCGCCCAACGACCCGTTGAGCATGCTCTAATAACACGAGCCATCCCACTTCGTTGCATCGTACTGCCTCCTCCCAAAAAGAGTTTTCCGCACTCCCCGGGGAGGGCAAGCCGCGCGCCGAACACCGCTCATACCCTCGTGCAGGCCGTGTGTGTTCGTGGCCGCGTTCGTAGAAAGCCGCGTCGCGTTCGTCGGACGTCACATCGCGTTCGTCCAAAGTCCTACGCGTCCGACACGCCGATGCGCATCGGTCGCCGCACCCATCGCATCGCGCCGGTGTCAAGTCGGGCGCACAACGACAGTGCGCGCTGTTACTGTCGCGCTCGCCGGAAATAATTGACACGAGTGGTGTACGATCGTCTGTTATACGAGAGACGCGAGTGGCGCCACTTCCCTGTGCCCCTCGCTCTGCAGACGATCTCGCACTCCCGACCGCGCGCCGCGGTGTTCCCCTCGGTTCCCTCTGTCGCGCGCTCGCCTCGCGAACTCTCCTCCGGGTCAGTCACATGCTGTTCAGAAAGACCTCGCCGATGGTGGCGTGTCTTTGTGTCCTGGCGTTGCACGCCAGCGCCGCGCAAACGCGCCCCCCCGCACCACCGTTCACGCAATCACTCGCCATCACCGGCGGGTTCACGATCAACGATCACCTCGACGCGTCGTCGTCGCCGATTCCATTCAGCGGCACGGGCCTCGACTCGCGCTTTCGCTATCAACGCTCGTTCGGTCGCTGGAATGCGATCGTCGAAGGCGAGGGCGCGCGCCGCACGTATTCGTCGCGCGCCGACGCGGGCACCAGCGTGCATGAGCGGGCGTACGACGGCTCGTTCACGACGTCACTCCTCCGCGGCTTCTCGAGCTCCAGTGCGTTCAGCGCGGGACTCGCGTTGGACGTTCGCGGCGGTGTGCTCACGCATCACTATGCCGATCCAGGCGCAACGACCACGAGCTACGTCAACGGATACGCGACCCTCGGTCCCGCGGTGCGCTGGCAGCATTCGGCGCTCGGCGGCAACACGTTCCTTGGATTGAGTGTGCCGTTGGTCGGCATCGCGCATCACCCGTATACCGACGTGCGTATCGATCAGGCGTCGCCCAGCTTCAACGCCGTGACGCTCGCGAATCTGCGCGGCTACAACTTCACAGCGGGCTTCGAAACATCGGCGCGCCGCCGGCTCGGCCTCATTGGCGAGTTCCACGCGAACGCGCTCGACTATGCCGACATTCAGCGCGCGCGCACGGTGACCACCGGCTTCAATCTCGGTGTCGTGCTCCGCTTCGGGAGGACGCCGCGATGAGACTGAGAACCATCGCCGCGGCCGGTCTCGCGCTGGCGAGCGCCGCCTGCGCGAGCGACCTCGTTGGTCCGCCGCCCTCGACGGATCGCGCGTCGCTCTTCGATGCCGTGTGGCAGGAGTTCGACCTGCACTACTCCTTCTTTCAATTGAAGGGAATCGACTGGAACGCCGTGGGCGCGAAGCATCGTCCCGCGGCGCTGGCGGCCACATCGGATCAAGCGTTCGCGGCGGAGCTCGCCTCGATGTTCGCCGAGCTCAAGGACCCGCACGTCACGCTCACCGCGAATGGCCGGACGATGCGGTACATCGCGCCGTACGACACGATGCCGACGCGATATAATGAACACGCGACGATGATGAAATACGTCGCGTCCGCCGCGACCACGAGCGGTGGACAGGGACACGTTCGCTATGGTATGGCCGCCCCCAATGTGGGCTACATCCGGATCGCGAGCTTCCTGGGCGGCGGTTGGGGCAACGAGATCGACGAGGCCCTTGGCTCGCTCGGCAATGCGAAATCGATCGTCATCGACATTCGTGGCAACGGCGGCGGAGAGCGAGGCGTCGCGAACGACGTCGCGGGCCGATTCATGGATCGCTCGCGAACGTTCGGGTACCTGCGCTATCGCAACGGAAAAAACCATAGCGACTTCACGAACTACGTCACCGAGACCGTCGACCCGCAGGGCAGCCATCACTTCTCCGGTCCCGTGTTCGTCCTCACGAATCGCGGTGACTACAGCAGCGCCGAGGATTTCGTGCTCGCCATGCGAGTGCGACCGCAGACGACGATCGTCGGCGATACGACCGGCGGCGCCTCTGGCGGACCAATCGTTCGCGAGCTGCCGAATGGCTGGACGTACGAGCTGTCGCAGTGGATCGAGTACACGCCGAACAAGACGACGTTCGAGGGCGTGGGCCTCGCACCGGACGTCGTCATCAAACCGACGGCTGCGACGTTCGCGGCAGGAAAGGATGAAGTGCTCGAGCAAGCCATTGCACTAGCGATTCGCTGAGGAGCGGGTCAACTAGTTCGGAGTGCGGAGATGGTGATGAGCTGAAGCGAGGGGTGCGGCATGCTGGTTTGCGCCGCACCCCTCGCTCACATCCCGCTCCGTTCGCCGCACGCCGTTCGCCGCTCCCGCTCCGATTTTCACCGATCTGCGATCACGACTCCAAGCTGTCGACCTGCGTCGCCGGCCCTGTGTGAATAGAACCGATCGTTGTTGCAGCGTGTGCACGATGCGCTCGTGCTGATGTGGCGCACGCCCATCGCTCTCGCGTGATCGGCAATCAGCGCGCGAAGATCCACCGTCGTTGGCCCTGATGTGTCGCGACCGGTGAGCAGCCGATAGACGTCAGGACTCACCTCGTAGCATTTGCCGCAGATCGCTGGTCCGGTGTGCAGCCGGATCTCGGACGCCGGAATTCCACGCTCGGTAAGCCCCAGGATTCCGTGTTCGACGATGCGAGCCGCGGTCCCACGCCATCCCGAATGCAACAGCGCGATCGCCCCGGACGGGTGTACGAGAAACACCGGCACACAGTCCGCGACGGTCACCACGAGTGCCGTGCCGCGCTCGATCGAGAGATGGCCGTCCGCATCGCCGGCGCGCAGCCACCCTTCCCACCCGGGTTGATGCACGATCACCCGCGCACCGTGTACTTGCGACGCCGTTGCGAGCCGTGAACCGCCGCTTCGCAGCTCGCGCCTGAGCGCGGACCACCGGCCCATGACAACGTGCACTGGCTCCTCGGTCAGGAGACCAAAGCTGCCGGTCGTTCGCGTCGTCGTGAAGGCGCGGACCCCGAAATCGGCGACGTCCGGCACCCACTCCGATTCTTCCGCGATCGTCATGTCGTGCGGCGATCCTCCACGCGCTCGACGCGCGCGCCGAGCGCCCGCAGACGCTCGTCGATGCGCTCGTAGCCGCGCTCGATCTGCCCGACGTTGTTGATGCGGCTCTCGCCCTCCGCACACAGCGCGGCGAGCAGCATCGCCATGCCGGCGCGAATGTCCGGCGACTCCACCGAGCTGCCGCGCAGCTTCGACGGTCCCGACACGAGCGCACGATGCGGATCGCAGAGCACGATGCGAGCGCCCATGCCGATCAGCTTATCCACGAAGAAGAGGCGTGACTCGAACATCTTCTCGTGAATCAGAATCAGGCCGGAGCACTGCGTCGCCGTGACGAGTGCGATCGACATCGTGTCGGCCGGAAACTGCGGCCACGGCTGGTCCTCGAGCTTCGGGACGTGTCCGCCGAGGTCACTCTGGATGACCTTCTCCTGTTCGGCGGGCACGATCAAGTCTGGCCCGTCGATCACACACGAGATGCCGAGCCGCGCAAATCCCATCAGCGTGGACCGCAGATGCTCGATTCCCGCGTCCGCGATGCGGATCTGGGAGCAGGTCACCGCCGCGAGCCCGATGAACGACCCTACCTCGATGTGATCCGGCCCGATGCGATGCGTCGCAGACCCCAGCGGCCGACCGCCCTGCACTGTGAGCTTGTTCGTGCCGATTCCGTCGATTTCGGCGCCAAGCGCGACCAGAAAATGCGAGAGGTCCTGGACGTGCGGTTCGCTCGCGGCATTGCGCAGAATCGTCGTGCCGCTCGCCGCGACGGCAGCCATCAGCGCGTTCTCGGTGCCCGTCACGCTCGGCTCGTCGAGAAAGACATCGGAACCGCGAAGACCGGGCGTCGTGAGATGGAAGCTTTCGTTCAAGTCGAAATGTGCGCCGAGCCGCTCGAGGGCGAGAAAATGCGTGTCCACGCGCCGGCGGCCGATCACGTCACCGCCAGGGGGCGGCAACTCGATCTCGCCGCAACGCGCGAGCATCGGCGCCGCGAGGAGGATCGACGCGCGAATCTTTCGGCAGAGATCCGGATCGAGGCGCGACGACACCACCTGCTTCGCGTGAATGTGCAGCGTATTGCGCTCCGCCCAGCGGATATCGACGCCCGTCGACGCAATCAGCTCGACGAGTGTCTCGACGTCGCGAATTCTGGGAACGTTTTCGAGCACCACGGGATGCTCGGTAAGCAGCGCGGCGCACACGATCGGCAGCGCGGCGTTCTTGTTTCCTGACGGGCGGATCGTGCCCGAGAGCCTTTGGCCGCCTTCCACGACATACTGCAGTGCGCTCATGTGCGTGCGAGAATTTGTGCGAGTGAGTGAGTGGGTGCGAACAATGAGGGGATTTGCAAGAATTGGTCAATGGGAGGACGCACATCCCGGTGCTTTGGTTGCTTGGGCGCGATGTGGCTTGCACTCGGTGCGCTCGACCGGTAGGATGCGCCCAGCATGGGGTGGCCTCGTCATTGCATTTTTATGGGGACGCCCGCGTCTCGAGCGGCAGCCGGGTGTCCCAACTTCGCACCGAGGCAGTCACGATGAACTGGCTGGCGCTGTCGGCAGTCGCGAATGTAATCACCGCGCTCGCGGTGCTTGGCGCCGCCGCCGTTGCGGTGCGCGTCGGGCTCGAGGTTCGCGCGGTGATTCAGGAGCTGCGAGCTGGCCTCGGTTCGGTGCGGACTGAATTGTCGCCCGTCATTGAAAACGTCAAGCACATCTCCGACGATGTCCGCGGCATGGCCGCATCCGTCCGCAAGGACGTCGAGCGCGTCAACGAAACAGTCGACGAGATTACCAAACGCGTCCAGCGCGCGCTGGTCGCCAGCGAGGAGCGGCTCGGCGAGTTCAACGCGCTGCTCGACGTCGCGCAGGACGAAGCTGAACGGCTCTTCATCTCGACGGCATCGACCGTGCGCGGTATTCGGCGCGGCACGGAGGCTTTTCGTGCGCGGAGTGGGACGGACTTTGCGTCTGACGAGCTCGATGAGGCCGAGTCGGCCGACGCCACGAGCAATCAGGAGGTAGAAGATGGCCACGACAGTAGCCCCGAATCGCCCGCGCCGGCGATCCCGCCAGGCCCCCGGATCCGTCCGCGCCCTGGACAACGGCGGCGCGCTTGAGAGCGACTACGGCGACGAACGAGATCACCAGTATGACCTGTTGACGGCGGCGCTCCTGGGCATGACCGTCGGCGCGGGATTGACCTACCTGCTGCGCCGCGGACCGTCCGGACGTCGTCCGATGACGCCGGTCCTCGAGCGGGTCGGCGAGGGAGCAAGCTGGGCCGGACGGCACGCCGCGCGACTAGGGAAGCGCGGGGCGCATTGGGTCGCCGAACATGGCGAGGATGCCTGGGATAGAATTCCCCGTCGTGAGATGCGAGAGCGCGTCTCGGAGTATTTCGGACGAGCCCGTGATGCCATCGACGACGCCGTCGAATCGGAGCTTCGCGATCTGCGCCGCTCCGTCCGACGCCAGCGGAAGCGTCTTGGGATCTAACGGCACGGCTCGTTCACGGCGACGGCGATCGGTGTGGAATGCCGCATCGCTGGTGCTGGTTGTACTCGTCGCGATTGCCATCACGCCGCACGCGGCGCATGCGTGGACGCCGGGAACGCACGTCTTTCTCGGCGACGCGGTCATGCGGTCCCTTGCGGCGCTGCCGCCCGCGATCGCGGCGCTCTTGCGTGAGTTTCCGCACGATTTCCTGTACGGCTCGATCGCGGCGGATACGAGCATCGCGAAGAAATACGCTCCCGTCGGCCGGCATTGCCACTCGTGGAATGTCGGCATGGAGATCTTCGATAGTGCCCGTGACGATCCGCTCCGCGCATTTGCGCTTGGCTATCTGTCGCATCTCGCCGCCGACGCAATCGCGCACAACTACTTCGTCCCGACGCAGCTCGCGATCACATCGAGCACGTCGGGATTCGGTCACTCGTATTGGGAGAGCCGGTTCGAGACGCACCTCGGCTCGGAGTGCGCGCGGCACGCGCGAGAGCTGATACTGATCGATCACTCGCGCTCGGACTCGCTGCTCGATCGCGTGCTCAGTCCCACGATCTTCAGCACGCCGACGAACCGCCGGATCTTTCGCGGAATGGTGATCGTCGCCGATAACGAATCGTGGCAGCGGATCTTCCAGATGATGACGGAGAAGAGTCGCTGGGACCTGGCCGATGATGATGTCGCGCGCTATCTCGCGCGCTCGTACGACTTCATCATGGACCTGCTCATCCGCATGGACCGCGCGGAGCCGTTTCATCTGGACCCGTCAGGGCACGATGCGCTCAAGCTCGCGAAGCGGGTGCGGCGACAAGTGTTGCGCGCCGGTGGTGATCGCGCGCTTCGCGAAGAAGCCGATCGCCACTTCGGCATGCCGGCGGCGACGCTGCCCTACGCGACGTCGGTCGGCGGACTGCTCTACGTGCCCGCGGTCCGCGACACAAGCAACTGATTCACGCGCTTGGGATCGGCGCTGCCTCCCGAGCGTTTCATCACATGACCGACGAAAACGCCCTGCAAGCGGCGCTCGCCAGCGACGAATCGCTTCGCCTCGTCGGGATGTTCACTGAAGACTTCGTCGATCCAGCGAACGAGGGCGGAATCGTCCGTCACCTTGAGCAAGCCCTCGCGTTCGGCGATCTGCGTCGGCGCGTCGCGGGTCGCGATCATGATGCCGAAGATCTGCTTCGCCGCGCTGTGGCTGACCGTGCCATCGCGCACCATGTGTAGCAGCGTCGAAAGCGCGTCGGGTCGAACGGGAAATGACGTGATGCCGCGCCCGGTCGACTTGAGCGCGGCGAGCACCTCGCCCATGAGCCAGTTGGCGGCGGTCTTCGCATCGCCGCTGCCGCTCGCGAGCTGCTCGAAGTAGTCGCCGACCGCGGCGCTCGAGGTCAGCACGCCGATATCGTACTCGGTGAGCGTCGAATAGTCGCGACGATATCGGTCACGTCGCGCGCTCGGCAGTTCCGGGAGAGCCGCGCGAATACGCTCGACGCGATCGGGTGACACGACCAGCGGCGGCAAATCAGGTTCCGGGAAATACCGATAGTCGTGACTGCCCTCCTTCGATCGCGCGGGTCGCACTTCTTCCGCGCGTTCATCCCACAGCATGGTCTGCTGCTCGACACGACCACCCCGGGCCAGAATCGCGCATTGCCGCGCGAACTCGACCTCGAGCGCGCGCGCGACCGCGGAGAAGGAATTCAGATTCTTGACCTCGGTCTTGGTTCCGAGGCGTTCGTCGCCGAACCGGCGCGCGCTGACGTTCGCGTCGACGCGGAGACTTCCCTCCTCCATGCTGACATCGCTGACATCGACGTACTCGAGAATCTGTTTGAGCGCGCGCAAATACGCCGCGGCCGCCTCGGAGCCGCGAAGATCGGGCTCGCTGACGATCTCGAGCAACGGCACGCCGGTGCGGTTGAGGTCCACCGCCGTGGCCGATGGAAAGCGATCGTGAATCGACTTTCCCGCATCCTCCTCCAAATGCGCGCGCGTGATCCCGATGTCGATCGGCGCATCGCCTTCACGGACGACGATCCGCAACCGGCCGTTGGTGGCGACGGGTCGATCGAATTGAGAGATCTGGTATCCCTTCGGAAGGTCGGGATAGAAGTAGTTCTTGCGCGCGAAGATCGACGTCGTCTGGATCTCGCAGCCGAGCGCCAGCGCAGCGCGAATCGCCAACTCGACGGCGTGGTCGTTGAGTACCGGCAGTGCTCCGGGCAAGGCCAAGCACACGGGACACGTGTTGACGTTTGGCGGCGCGCCGAAGTCAGTCGAACAGCGGCAGAAGATCTTGGTTGCCGTCTTGAGCTGCACATGCACCTCGAGCCCAACGACCATCTCGAATTCGCCGGTCGCCGTTGGTCCATCGCCGGTGGTCCGTCGTGTGTCGTCCGTCAGCCGTCGCCCGTCCCCGGTCGTCTGTCGCCCGTCCCCGGTCGTCTGTCGCCCGTCCCCGGTCGTCTGTCGCCCGTCCCCGGTCGTCCGTCGCCCGTCCCCGGTCGTCATCGCCCCGCCTCTTCGCCCAACGCCGCTTCCAGCGCGTATGCCGCGGCGAACATCCGCCGCTCCGCGAAATGTGGCGCGATGAACTGTCCGCCAACGGGAAGCCCATCGATGCGCCCAATCGGCTGCGACATCGCCGGCACGCCGGCGAGGTTCGCCGTACACGTGAACACGTCGCTCAAGTACATCTCGTACGGATCCGACTTCGATCCGATCGGGAATGCGGTCGTCGGCGTGGTCGGCGTAAAGAGAAGATCGACGCCGCTGGCGAACACTTGTTGAAAGTCGCGGGCGATCAGGGCTCGAACCTGCTGCGCTTTCCGATAATACGCGTCGTAGTAGCCCGCCGAGAGCACGTACGTCCCGAGCAGGATGCGGCGTGTGACTTCAGCGCCGAATCCACGCGAACGCGTCGCTTCATACATGCCGCGAAGACCGTCGCCCTCGATTCGCAGCCCGTATCGCGCGCCGTCGAAGCGCGCGAGATTCGACGACGCTTCCGCGGGAGCGATGATGTAGTAGACCTCGATCGCGAGTCGCGAATGCGGAAGGGATACATCGCGCACCTCGGCGCCAAGGCCTGCGAGCCGCGCGAACGCGGCATCGCACTTCTCGCGAATGCGGCCGTCCAACTCGGCCGGGAAGTACTCGACAGGCCGGCCGATCACGAGGCCGCGCACTCCGTCACGCGATGCCGCTCGATAGTCGGGCACTGGCTCGGGCGCGCACGTCGAGTCGAGCAGATCAGCGCCGGCGATGACGCCGAGACACGCCGCCGCATCGTCGACGCGCTGCCCGAACACGCCGATCTGATCGAGCGAGGACGCAAACGCCACGAGCCCGTAGCGACTCACGCGGCCGTACGTCGGCTTCACGCCGACGATGCCGCAGAACGCCGCCGGCTGCCTCACCGATCCGCCCGTCTCGGAGCCCAGCGCAATGCGCGCAATTCCGCTGGCCACCGCGGCGGCGGATCCGCCCGACGATCCACCGGGCACGCGATCCGGTGCAAGCGGATTGCGCGTCGGACCGAACGCGCTGTTCTCCGTCGACGAGCCCATCGCGAACTCGTCCATGTTCGACTTCCCGATGACCACAGCCCCCGCATCGCGCAGACGCCGCGTGGCCGTCGCCTCGAACGGACTGACATAGCCCTCGAGAATCCGAGAGCCGCACGTCGTCGGAAGCGAGAGCGTAGCGATGTTGTCCTTGAGAACGACCGGTCGACCTTCAAGCGCACCGCCCGTGGGCGCGCGGTCCAACTCGGCCGCCCGCTCGAGCGCGCCGTTCTGGTCTGCGTATAAAAGAATGTTCAACGCGCTTCGACCGGCGCCGACCTCCGTGGCGCGGGCGAACGCGGCGCGAACCGACTCGGTCGCCGCTGTCACGACGACTCCGCGTCTTCGTGCGTCGACAGCCTCGGCACCAGAAAGAAGCCGTCGGCCATGCGAGGCGCGAAGTCCTCGCGCGGGCGTGCAAGTGGGATCTGCGGACCGACATCTTCGCGCAACGGCGCGGCGCGCTCGCCCGTCGAGGCAGCGTCGACCGCTGTCGTGTCCACGCTCGACAACACGTCCATATGCGCGAGGATCGTGTTCAATTCGGCCACGAGTGTCTGCGCGCGATCGTCCGACACGGCGAGGCGCGCAAGCGACGCAATGTGGCGCACGTCATCGAGCGTGACGGCCATCAGTCGTCGCCGCGCTCGAGGTTTGCCTGCGCGATGACGAGCGTCTTACGTCCAATCGACGCGTCGTCGAAGTCGACCTTCACCTTCGCGTCACGGCCAGAGCCCGCAAGCTCGGCGATCGTGCCGCTGCCGAACTTCCGATGCTTCACGCGAACGCCGGCCGCGTACACGGGCGCGTCCTGCGACTCATCCTCGGCCGCGACAACTGGCGCAAATCCCTGCACCGGCATTCCAGGTCGACGCGCTGCCGGGGACGCCCGCGGCGGCATGTCACCCAAGTCACCGCCGATTCGGTCGCCACGACCGTAGCCGCGGCCGTAGGAAGAGAACCCACTGCCGGCGCGCATCATCGCGCGGCCGGAGCTGCGCACTTTGATCGTGCCGCGCTTCTCCAGCATCGTGTCCGGAATGTCGTCGAGGAAGCTCGATTGTCGCGACGCCATCAACTCGCCGTTCCGGCGACGCTCTTCCGCGTGACTCAGAAAGAGTTTTCGCTCGGCGCGCGTGATCCCGACATAGAACAGTCTGCGTTCTTCCTCGAGCAATGGCGGATTGTCGAACGCCTTTGCGAGCGGGAACAGGCCATCTTCGAGTCCCGTGATGAACACCAGCGGATACTCGAGGCCCTTCGCGTTGTGGAGCGTCATCAGCGTGATGGCATCGGCGTCCTCTCCGAGACCATCGATATCGGCGACGAGCGTCGCGCGCTGGAGAAAGTGATCGAGCGGTCGAAGCCCAACTTCGCCCAGCTCATCTGCCACCTGTTCGGCGGCTCCGGTGATCAGCTCGCGAACGTTGTCCAATCGCTCCGGCGATTCCGGGCCTTCGGCTCGCAAGTAATCGCCGTACCGAATCGCTTCCACGAGCTCGCGGAGCAACTCATCAACGGCTGCTTCTGTCGCGCGATCGCGCAACGATGCGATTAGCCGAATGAACTCGGCCAGCGCAAGGCGAGCTGCGGCACGCAGCGGCGCAATGACCTCGTCGATCGACGCGCCCTCGAACATCGACACGCCACGCGCTCGTGAGCCTTCGGCAAGCAGCTCGATCGTCGTTTCGCCAAGCCCGCGCTTCGGCACCGCGACCGCGCGCCGGAACGCTTCGTCGTCCGACGGATTCGCGATCAGCTTGAGGTATGCCATCAAGTCGCGGATCTCGCGCCGGTCATAGAATCGGACGGACCCGACGAGACGATATGGAATCGCGTGCCGCCGGAGCGCTTCTTCGAGTGCGCGGCTCTGCGCGTTCGTCCGATACAACACCGCGACATCGCCGAGCGGGCGAGACTGCGAGCGATGCTTCGCGGTCTCTTCGACGACGAACTCCGCCTCGTCGCGCTCGTCCAGCGCGCGAACGAGCGTTACGCGATCCCCACCAGGTCGCGTCGCGCGAAGCGTCTTGCCCATGCGCGACGTGTTGGCGCGAATGACGACGTTCGCCAGCTCGAGGATCTGCGGCGTCGACCGGTAGTTCTCTTCGAGCCGAACGACCTTCGCGCCGGGAAAATCCTTCTGGAAATCGAGAATGTTCCGGATGTCTGCGCCGCGCCAGCCGTAGATCGACTGATCGTCATCGCCGACCACGCAGACATTGCCGTGCTCGCCGCCGAGCAGCTTGACCAGCTCGTACTGCGCGCGATTCGTGTCCTGATATTCGTCCACGAGGATGTAACGAAAGCGACGGCGATACTGCTCCAGCTTTTCCGGATGCTGCTGCAGCATCCGCACCGGAAGCACGAGCAGATCGTCGAAGTCGGCGGCGTTCGCGAGTTGTAGCGCTTCAGCGAGCGAACGGTAGACCTGCGATGCCGCCTTCGCGATCGGATCCATCGCAAGCCGCTCGAACTCCGCCGGCGGCACGAGGGCGTTCTTCGCGTCGGAGATGACGGCCTGAATTGTTCGCGGCGACACCTGCTTGGTCGAGATGTCGTGTCGCTCCATCAATCGTTTGACGACGCTCAGCGAATCGTCCGAATCGTAGATCGTGAACGCCGGCGTGCGTTGCACGAGATGCGCGGCCGCGCGCAACATCCGCGCACCGATCGCGTGGAACGTGCCCGCCCACATCCCCGACGGCTCGCTGCCGAGCAATCGTCCGATGCGCTCGCGCATCTCGCCGGCCGCTTTGTTCGTGAACGTCACCGCGAGGATCTGCTTGGGATCCACGCCTTCGATGTCGATCAGGCGCGCGATGCGCGACGTCAGCACGCGAGTTTTGCCCGATCCCGCGCCTGCGAGCACGAGGATCGGACCGTTCACATGCAGCACGGCCTCACGCTGCGCCGGATTTAATCCGGCGGTGAGGCTGTCATCGAGACCCATCTATACCGTCACCCTGATGCGACACGGAGCGAAGCGAAGTGGAGCGGAGGGCATTACTGAAGAATAATCTCGAACGTCGCGCCCTGCTCCGTGTTCGCGAGCAGGAGTTTGCCCTCGTGATTCTCTTCGACGATGCGCTTCGCGAGCGACAGGCCGATGCCCCATCCGCTCTTTTTCGTCGAGAATCCGGGATCGAACACACGACTACGGAGCTCCGGCGGTACGCCGGGTCCATCATCCGAGACGGAGATCAGCATGCCGGACTCCGGACGTCGCGTCGCGGCCAACCGAATGTGGCCGCCGCGTCCGGCGAGCGCATCGACCGCGTTCTTCGCCAACACTTCAACCGCCCACTCGAGGAGCACGGGATCGCCGAAGACCTGAGGAAGATCGGGTGCAACGCTCCACTCGACGCTCACGGTGTTCGCGAGCGTTGGCACGCGCGCTTGGAAATAGCGGCCGACATTGGCCACGATCTTTGCGACATCGAGCGGCTCGTGTTTCGCCTCCCGCCCGATGCGCTCGAAGCGATGCGCAACCCGATCGAGCCGATCGAGATCTCCGCGCATGTGGGTCACAGCGGCGTGTGACGTCTCGTCGTTCGCGCGCTCCTCGAGCAGCTCGATCCATCCCGCGAGACTCGAGAGCGGAGTGCCGAGTTGATGGGCCGACTCGCGCGCCATGCCGGCCCACAGTCGCTCGCGGGCGGCATCGTGCTTCGCCCGAATGATGTACAACCCGGAGAACAGGAGAACACCGGCCATCAGCGCCTGCAGCACCGGGATGACTCGGAGGCCGCGCACGACTGGCGTATCACCGAAGTAAATCTTGCCGAAGAGTGAGTCGACGATCGGCGGATGCTGCTTGGCGAGCACGCCGACGTATTCGCGCACGCGGGGATCGTCGTCCGGAACGCGACCGTTCTTCTCGAACGGAAGATTGGCGTGGTCGCCGATGCTGTCGCGCGTGTCGGTCCAGATGAGCGGTACGCCCTGATCTCGAATGCTTTTCGTCAGGTCGACCAACGCCGCGGTGGTCGCGCCCTGCGACGTATCTGCGAACGCATGAAAGACGCGCGCATACATGTCCGTCGAACGCTTCGCGTCAGCCTGAAGGTCGACGTACACGCTGTGGGTGTACCAGATGTACCACCCGATCAAAACGAGGATGAGCGTGGCGACCAGCAGCTCGGGCGTGCCGCGTCGTCGCATCACCGGTCAGGAAAAGACGTCGAACCCGAGATACGGCTTGAGCACGTCCGGCACCGTCACGGTGCCGTCTGGCCGCTGATAGTGCTCGAGGATGCAGGCGACGGTGCGCGGAAACGCGAGGCCGGAACCGTTCAGCGTGTGCACGAAGCGAGGTTTCTCCCCCTTCGCCGGCCGATATCGAATGTTGGCGCGTCGTGCCTGATAGTCGGTGAAGTTGCTGCACGACGATACCTCGAGCCACGCGCCGACGCCCGGCGCCCACGCTTCGAGATCGTACGTCATCGCCGAGCTGAAACCCGTATCGCCCGCGGCCAGCAGCTTTCGCCGGTACGGAATCCCGAGGCGCTCGAGGATCGTCTCCGCGTGTCGCGTCAACAGCTCGAGCTGATCGCCCGACGTTTCCGGTGCCGCATACCGCACGAGCTCCACCTTGTCGAATTCGTGCGTGCGCAAAATGCCGCGCGTGTCCTTTCCCGCCGAACCAGCTTCGCGCCGAAAGCACTTGCTGTAGGCAACGAATCCCATCGGGACGGCGCCTGGCTCGAGAATCTCATCGCGATAGAGATTCGTCACGGGCACTTCGGCCGTGGGAATCAGAAAGAGATCATCGCCGCGTGTGGCGTAGGCGTCGTCCTCGAACTTCGGCAGCTGCCCCGTGCCCGTCATCGTCGCGCGATTCACGAGCAGCGGCGGCCACACTTCCTCGTAGCCATGCTCTTCGCGATGCACGTCCATGAAGTAGTTCAGCAGCGCGCGAATGAGCCGCGCTCCCTTGCCACGATAGAAAACAAAGCCGGACCCCGAGACTTTTCCGGCCCGCTCCAGATCGATCATTCCGAGAGCCGACGCAATCTCCCAGTGCGGCTTCACTCCCTCGGGCGCGCGCGGTGTGCCCCACTCGCGAACGATCGTGTTGTTCTCTTCACCGCCCGCGGGGACCGCCGGCAGTGTGACGTTCGGAATCTCCAGCAGCACGCCGCGCAGTTTTTCCTCGGTCGCGCTGAGCTCGTGCTCGAGTGTCGTGATCTCATCGCCGAGCGCGCGGCCGAGCGCGATCAGATCGTCGGCGCTCTCGCCGGATTTCTTGCGCTTCGCGACTTCCTGCGCGTTGCTATTGCGCCGCGCTTTGCGTTCGTCAGCCGCGGCGATGAGCGTGCGGCGCTCGACTTGCAACGTCTGGCCGCGTTCGAGCACCTCGGCCAATCCGTCGAGCGCGCCACGACGGCGCAGCCCGTCGCGCAGCTGGTCGACCTGCTCGCGGAGGACTCGAAGGTCGTGCACGCGTCAGTTCTTCGGGATGCCCGGCTGAAACGACAGAAATCCGCAGTTCGGATCGGAGGCGTATTGGATTTGCATCGTGCGCGCCGCGGTGTCCACCGACAGAACGACGAGCTTCCCGTAGATCGACGTGCTCGCGATCGAAACTGCACATGCCGGATCCTGCACTTGCACGAGCACGACCTGACCGGGATTCACGACCAGCGCCGTATCGGCGCGGTAGCCCGATTTGATGCCCGACGTGATCGCATCATAGGCCAGTGAGCTCTTTTGGAGTCCGACGCCGTGCGTCGTCGTGAGCTGGCTTGCCACGGTGCGCTGCGGCAGCAGCACGACGTTCCCGCTCGCGTCGATGTCGAACGCGACGTCGAAGAAGAAGCTCGCATCCGCCGCGGTGCGCGATCCGGTGAAGAAATGCACCGCCGTCGGCGCGCCTGACGGAGCGCCGTTGATGGCGTAGATGATGCCGCTGTCGGCAACTGTCGAGAGTCCGGCCGGAAGATCGGTCAGACCCTTACAGCTGGCGGTGGCGATGGCCACCGTGCCGACGGCAAGCGCAGCGACGCCACGCATTTTGGCGGAGATTCGTTCAGGCATGTTTTCGGGACTCAAGCGCGAAGGATATGAGGACGTGGAACATTCTTCAAGCGATTGCGATCGCTTGACTTCGACCATGTTGATCTCTAGCTTCGCCACCACTTTGCGGGAGCATTGCTAACTCGACATGCCGAGTATTCGAGATCTGGTCGCCGCCATCCGGCAGCGAGAGGGCGTCGACGCCGCCATCGTACTCGGCCGCGACGGGCTCCTCATCGACAGTCACACCGGACCCAGTCTCGACGCCGAGGACGTGGCGGCCCGGATTCCAGCGATCATCGGCCCGGCCGATGACTTCGGCGCCGCGACCGGTCGCGGCGAACTGCTGACCGCCGTGCTCGAACATCGAAACGGACTCGCCATCGTCTCCGTGTTGTCGTCGGAGGCTGTGCTGCTCGTACTCGTTGGTCCAGGTGCGAACATCGGACAACTCCTCTTCGAGTTGCGCCGCAACAGAGAACACATCGCCGCTCTCGTCTGAGTTCACCGAGTCCACGTGTCCAGTGTCGCCCCGACGTGCCATGTGCTCGTCGCCGATGACGAGCCGCACATCGGCCGCATCATCAAGATGAAGCTCGAGCAAGGACCCTTTCGGGTGACGCTCGCGTATGATGGCCGCGAAGCACTGCAGGTCCTGGAGCGGGAAAAAGACATCTGCCTGGTACTGCTCGACCTGATGATGCCACATGCGAGCGGGCTCGACGTGCTCAACGTCATGCGACATGATCCGCGCTGGCGCGATCTGCCGTGCATCATCCTCACGGCGGCCGGACAGGAGCAGCAGCACACGAGCGCCGTCGAGCTCGGCGCGAACGACTTTCTCACCAAGCCGTTCAGCCCCAAAAAGCTCTACTCGCGCGCGGCCGAGCTCGTCGGCCTCTCCACCGATGACGCCAACGCCGAGGCGACATGAGCCGCTGGACCGTCGTCCTCGCTGGTGGAATCGGCTCGCGCTTCTGGCCTCTGAGCACTCCGTCTCGTCCAAAACAGCTCCTTCCGTTGGTGACCGGCGAGCCATTGCTCGCCGATGCCGTCGCGCGCGTCACGCCGATCACGCCGCTCGACCGTGTGTTGATACTCACCAACGAGACGTTGGTGCCCGCCGTCGCCAAGCTGTTTCCGGCCCTTCCAAAGGCCAATATCGTCGCTGAGCCGCGCGCCGGCGGAACCGCGGCCGCGCTCGTCTGGGCCGCTCACGAAATCGCTCGCCGCGATGGCCCCGACGCGGTCATGGTGTCTGTGCATGCCGATTGGGCTGTCGCCGACGCCGACGGGTTTCGCGCCGCTCTGACCCGCGGCGCCGACGTCGCGGAGCAGCATCAGGTGCTCGTCACCGTTGGCGTCGTCCCCACTCGCGCCGATCCGGGCTTTGGCTACATCCAGCCCGGACGCGAGCTCCAGCCAGGCGTCCAAAAGGTCGCCCGCTTCGTCGAGAAGCCGGATACGATTCGCGCGGGCGAGATGATGCGCTCGGGCTACCTCTGGAACTCCGGCATCTTCGTCTGGCGCGTGGGCGATTTTCTGGACGACGTTCGGCGCCTCACGCCGGAGATTGCGCCGGCGCTGCACGCCTACTCTCACGATATCCGCGCATTCTTCGGCGCGGTCACTCCCGTCTCAGTCGACGTGGGCGTCCTCGAGCGCAGCGACCGCGTGGTCGTTTTGCCCGGCGACTTTGGCTGGGACGACATCGGTACTTGGAGCTCGCTCAAGCGCGTTCGCCCGGTCGACCGCAACGGAAATGTCGCGCACGGCAGCCTGCATGCGGTGGACGCGAAGAACAACGTGGTTCACGCGGCGGGATCATCCGTCGTATTGTACGGCGTGTCCAATCTCGTCGTGGTCATCGAGAACGGCACGGTCCTCATCACGACGACCGACCGCGCAACCGATTTGAAAACGCTCATGGAAGCTCTGCCGCCCGCGGTTCGGGATCGCGTATGAGCATCCTCGTCCTCTATGACGATCTCAAGGCGCGCGGCTTCGAGCCGTTCGCCTCGACGCGTCCAATGGCCGAGATGCGCGCGGGCACGGCGCTCATTCGCGACCGGTGGACGTCGATCTTCCCGCCGCAGGATGCCGTGCAATTCGTCGCCGGCGGCCGCCTCGCCACCTTCGACGAGCCGAGCGCCGCGCAGGCGGCGTCGGGTACGCTGCCGTCGGGGACGATCGTCGCGAATGCCCGCTTCGTGCCCGCGTTCGCGACCAACCTGCCGAAGGCGATGCAGCGCGCGGCGACGACGAGCCTCTGGCGCGCCAAGGACCGTCTCGCCGCAATCAGACTCCGCGCGCCGCTCGACATCTCCGCGTTTGCCGACGGCACCCTCACGCTCGACGAGCTGTTCGCCGGCACCGGCGCGATCTCCGATCTCGAGGGATGGTGGCTCGAGGAGATCTGGGATTTCATCCGCCTCCTTCCCGACCAGCTGCTGAGCGATATCACTCGGCTTGCAATGCGCGAGACCGTGCAGGGCGCGCCGCCGCCGCATGCGTCCGTGATCGGCGAGCATCCGGTGATCGTCGTTGCGGATCCCGGCACGGTCATCGAGCCGCATGTCGTCTTCGACGCGAGCGCCGGTCCCATTCTCGTGCAGCCCGGCACGCACATCCGCGCCTTCACGCGAATCACCGGACCGTGCTACATCGGGCGCGACGTCCAGATCATGGGCGGCGACATCGTGACCTCCTCGATCGGCGACGTCTCGAAAGTTCGCGGTGAGTTCAGCAGCTCCATCGTGCTCGGGCACTCGAACAAGGGTCACGACGGGTTCGTCGGTCACTCGTATCTCGGTCGCTGGGTCAACCTCGGCGCCAGCACGGTGACGAGCAACTTGAAGAACACGTACGGCAACGTCGCGCTCTGGACGCCGGCCGGCGAGCGCGACACCGGCATGCAGTTTCTCGGTACGATGTTCGGCGATCACGTGAAGACTGGCATTGGACTCCGCTTGACGACGGGAACGGTGCTCGGCGCGGGCGCCAACGTGTACGGCGCCATGCCGCCCAAAGTGGTCGCACCGTTCTCCTGGGGCGACGGCGAACCTTACGACACGTTTCACGCGGACAAGTTCTGCGAGACCGCGGTGCGAGTGATGTCGCGCCGACATGTCGAGCTCTCGGAGCGCGCACGCAAACATCTCGAGTCCGTTCACGCAGGCCGGTGGTCCGTGGAGCGCGCGACGTGAAGCTTTGGATGCTCGGCAGCGGCAGCAAAGGCAACGCGGTGTTGGTCGAGTGCGACGGCGCTCGCATTCTGGTCGACTGCGGTTTCGGAACGCGAACGCTGGCGAACCGGCTGAAGACGATCAGCGTGAAACCCGACTCGATCGATGCATGCGTGATCACGCACGAGCACACGGATCACGTGTCCGGCGCGATGTCGGCTGCAAAGAAATGGGGATGGGAGCTGTACGCGACGGCCGGCACAGCGAAAGAAGGCGAGCTGTCCGGCCGGCGCGTCCATGTCTTCAGCCCGGGCGCGACGCTGGATTTTCCGACGATGACCGTGGTGAGCACGCGCATTCCGCACGACGCGACCGAGCCCGTTGGCTTCGTCATCGAAAGCCGCTCGACGGGAGCGCGCGCAGGGTTGTTCTACGATATCGGCTACGTGACGCGGCGCATCGCGAAGGCGTGCGACTCGCTCGACATTCTCGTCATCGAGTCGAACCACGACGAGCATATGCTGGAGCACGGGTCGTATCCAGCGTCGCTCAAGCGCCGCATTGCGTCGCGCTTCGGACACCTGAGCAATCCGGACGCGGGCCGCTTCGCGAAAGAGATGGTCCACAAAGAGCTCAAGCACGTCGTGCTCGCGCATTTGAGCGAGGAGAACAACACGCCGACGCTCGCGACGACGTGCATGCGCGGCGCGATGGCGCGAACGAAGTTCAAGGGGACGATCACCGCCGCAAAACAGGATGCCGTGGTCGGTCCCTTCACGCCGTCGACGTCGCGAGCCGACAAGCCCGTTCAGTACAGCCTGTTCTGAGGCGATGGCGGTGTTGCGAGCTCGCCGCGTCGCGTCCGCGATCACGTTGCCGCTTCTGTTCCTGAGTGCATGCGCGCGTCACCACTCGGTCAGCGACTGTGACAATCCCCCGTTCCCACAGATCATGGGGACGAACGCGGTGCTTCCGTCGACGCTTCCACCATCGGACAGCGGCGCTCTCGTGATCGGCACTGTCGACGACTCCGCGACGCGCAATGCGGTGAAGGACGCCATCGTGTTGTTCTACTCCAGCGGCCTTGTCCGCGACACCACCGCGGCCTATACCGATTCCACGGGCGCGTTCGCCGTGCGGCTTCGCGGCCGCGGCCCGCACGCGTACTCGGTGGGCAGTGTAGGCTTTTCAAGGGCGCGCGGATCCATCGACATCTCGCACGCGGCCGAAACACTCCGTGTCACGATACACCACGGCCCGTGGTTGTGCGATGTTCGCGTGACGTCGAGATGATGCGTTCTCACCCACTGAACCGACCATTTGACACGTTGCCCCCGGACGCATAGACTCTCATATCGACACTCGATACGAGACGACCATGCTCCGGGCGCTCTGGGCGAACCTCGTTCGTCGGACTGACGTCGAGACCGATCTCGACGACGAACTGCGTGCGTACGTTGATGCCCTCGCCGCGGACTACGAGCGTGCGGGCCTCGACCCGGCCGCAGCACGGCGCGCGGCGCGCGTCGAGCTCGGTGGCGTCGACACGGTGAAAGAAGCAACGCGCGACGTGTGGGCGGGCAACGCCATTGCCGTTCTCGCGCGAGAAGTGCGACAAACCATTCGATCCTTGCGGCGCGCGCCGGTGTACGTCGCCGCTGTCATCGCGACGCTTGCGATCGCGATCGGCGCGGCAACGGCGCTGTACACGATCGTGAAAGGCTCGCTTCTGCGGCCGCTACCGGCCGTAACCGAGCCCGAACGGCTCGTCAGCATCGAGCCGATGCGCGGTTCGACGCCCCTCTACGACTTCAGCTATCCCGACTATCAGGACCTGCGCGCTGGCACGCCGTCGCTGGCGAGCGTGGCCGCCTACGACGGGACGTCGATGGTGTATCGCGCAGGCACTGCCACCGGAAGAACATGGGTGAGCTGGGTGACCGGCGACTTCTTCACGGTGCTCGGCGTGCATCCCGCCGCCGGCCGTCTGCTCGAGGCGTCCGATGCCGCGCCGGGTACGACGAGCCTGGCGGTCGTCATCAGTTACGCGTTTTGGCAATCGCATTTCGATGGGTCGCGCGACGTGATTGGAACGCGGCTCACGCTCGACGGCTACCCGCTGACCATCGTGGGCGTGACGCCGCCCGGTTTTCTTGGAGCGATGTCGCTCCACGGAATGGAGATGTGGATTCCTCTCACGATAATGGGAGCCGTCTCGCATTTCACTCTGCCGCTCGACTCCCGCTCCGAGACCGTGGGACGCCTCGTCGGCCGACTCGCACGGGGCCGCACCGTCGAGGATGCACGCCGGGAACTGACTGTCGTCGCGGCGCGGCTGGCAGCCACGTATCCGGAGGACAAGGGCAAAACCATCGCGGTCTACGCGGGCGCCGGCATGACGCTCGAAGAACGTGAGCAGGCGACGCGCCTGCCGCGGCTCCTCGGGGGCGCGGTCGCACTGCTGCTGCTCGCCGCTTGCGCGAACGTCGCTACACTGTCGCTCGTGCGCACGGCGGCGCGCCGACGCGAGCTCGCCACGCGTCTCGCACTTGGCGCGTCGCGTCGCTCGCTCATCGGGCGGCTCGGTCTCGAGAGCGCGCTCCTTGCCGGCGCGGCGGCGATCGTCGGCGTGGGGATCGCGTGGAGTCTCGTTCGATGGAGCGCGCTCGTACAATTGGTCGTGAGCATGGACGCGATGGACCTCACGCTCGACTCGCGCGTGCTCGCCCTCGCGATTCTGATCTCCGCGGCGGCGACCGTGCTCGTGGGCATCGCACCAGCGTTCGAGACATGGCGTGCGTCCGCGATCACGCTGCTCAAGGACGGCGCCGGCGCCGCTCGGCGCCGCTCTCGAGCGCAGCGCGGCCTCGTCGTCGCGCAGGTCGCGGCGTCGCTCGTGTTGGTCGCGTCCGCGGCGTTCGTCGTGGCTGCAGTTCGGCAAACGCTGCGAAACGAATCGGGCATCGATGCGCGCGGGGTCGCTACGATGTTTCTCACACCCCACGATGCCGGATTCGATGCCCAGGGCGCGCGTGGCTTTTATCGCGACGTGCTCGCGCGCGTTGCAAGCGACCCCGCGGTCGCCAATGCCGCGATCGCGTCCACCGTGCCGCCGGCACGCTGGGCCCAGCAAGGCCGCGTGTTTCGTCGCGGCGAAGAGCCGCCGGTGGGCACGCCGTTGGATCAGGCATCGAGCCGAGCCCAACGCGCCTACGTCGACGACGTGTCGCCAGGATTCTTCGATGCGCTCGGGATTCCGATTCTCGTCGGACGCGACTTCGAGCGCGGCGACGACGCTGGTGCGCCCCCGGTCGCCATCGTGAGCCGGTCGCTCGCGCGAGCGCTGTGGCCGGACGAGAACCCGATCGGCAAGCTGGTCGTCCGTGCTCGATCATCGGACACGGTCCGTCGCGCACTGCGTGTGATCGGAGTTGTTGCGGACGTCCGCTACGCGGGCATGGCAGCCGAGTCGGGGCCGGCCATGTTCGTGCCGTATGTCCAGGGGACGGTCGCGCTCGGAAACTTGACGCTCATCGCGCGTGGCCGGGGCGGGCGTGCTCTCGCCGACAGCACGTTCCGGCGCATCGTGGGCGAGGTCGCGCCAACGGTAGCGATTCGTGATGCGGATCCGCTCGCAACGCAGATCTCCGGCGAGTTCGCTCCACACCGTCGCATGAGTGGCTGGCTCGCCGCGTTCGGCGCGATCACGCTTTTACTCGCTGCGCTCGGTCTCTACGGCGTGATTGCCCAGGACGTGCTCCATCGCACCCGCGAGCTCGCCGTGCGCGCCGCAGTGGGCGCATCGCCGCCCGAATTGGTTGGTCTCGTACTGCGCGGCGGTCTCCGACTCACAGGGCTCGGCGCGCTTCTCGGAGCGCTCGGCGCCGTCGCGGTCGTGCGCGTGCTTCGCTCGATGTTCAGCGGCTTGGGCTATCTCGATCCGCTCGCGCTCGCGGGATCGATCGCGCTACTCATGGTCGTCTCTGCGCTCGCTGTCTTGGCGCCAGCCATTCGGATCGTTCGCCTCGACGTGGCGCGCGCGCTTCGCAGCGATTGATCGGAACTGCCGGCGACGGGCGACGGACGATGGGCGGTTCGGCGATGCTGTTACGCAGCACGCCAACGCCGCTCCCCGCTCTCCTCTCGCAGGTAGAAAACAAAGCGGGCCGCCTTTCGGCGGCCCGCTTCGTTTTCTACCTGCCTTAGTACATTCCGCCCATGCCGCCGCCCGGAGGCGCCGGGTGAGCAGCTTCCTTCTCCTTCTTCTCGACGACGAGCGCTTCCGTCGTGAGCAGAAGTCCCGCGATCGACGCCGCGTTCTGGAGCGCCGTACGGGTGACCTTGGTCGGGTCGATGACGCCGGCCTGCACGAGGTTCTCGTACGTGTCGGTCAGCGCGTTGTAGCCGAAGGCGTCATCCTTCGAGCCGCGCACTTTCTCGACCACGATCGAGCCTTCGCCGCCCGCGTTCTGCACGATCATGCGGATCGGCTCTTCGACGGCGCGCTTGATGATCTCGACGCCGATCTGCTCGTCCGCTTCGCCGGTCTTGAGGCCCTTGAGCGCGCGCTGCGCACGAATGAGCGCCACGCCGCCGCCCGGAACGATGCCCTCTTCGACGGCCGCACGGGTCGCGTGCAGCGCGTCTTCGACGCGAGCCTTCTTCTCCTTCATCTCGGCTTCCGTCGCGGCGCCAACGTTGATCACCGCCACGCCGCCGGCGAGCTTCGCCAGACGCTCCTGCAGCTTCTCCTTGTCGTAATCGCTCGTGCTGGCGTCGATCGCGACCCGGATCTCCTTGATGCGGCCCTGAATCTTGTCCTCGCCGCCCTGGCCGTCGATGATCGTCGTGTTGTCCTTGTCGACCACGATGCGCTTCGCGCGACCGAGATCGGTCACGACCGCGTTCTCGAGCTTGAAGCCGACTTCCTCGCTGATCACCTGGCCGTTCGTCAGCGTCGCGATGTCCTGCAGCATCGCCTTGCGGCGATCGCCGAACCCGGGCGCCTTGACCGCGGCGACCTTGAGCGTGCCACGCAGCTTGTTCACGACGAGCGTCGCGAGCGCTTCACCCTCGACGTCCTCGGCGATGATGAGCAGCGGGCGACCCTGCTGCGCGACCTTCTCGAGCACCGGGAGCAGATCCTTCATCGACGAGACCTTCTTGTCGTGGATGAGGATGAGCGCGTCGTCGAGGACGGCTTCCATCTTCTCCGGATCGGTGACGAAGTACGGCGAGACATAGCCGCGGTCGAACTGCATGCCCTCGACGGTGTCGAGGTTGGTCTCGAGACCCTTGGCCTCTTCGACCGTGATCACGCCGTCCTTGCCGACCTTCTCCATCGCCTCGGCGATCAGGTCACCGATCTCCTGGTCGTTGTTGGCCGAGATGGAGCCGACCTGCGCGATCTCCTTCTTGCCCGACGTCGTGACGCTCATCTTCTTGAGCTCGGCGACGACGGCTTCGACGGCCTTGTCGATGCCGCGCTTGATGGCCATCGGGTTCGCGCCGGCCGTGACGTTCTTGAGGCCTTCGCGGAAGATCGCCTGCGCGAGCACCGTCGCGGTCGTGGTGCCGTCGCCGGCGTTGTCACTGGTCTTGGTCGCGACTTCCTTCACCATCTGCGCGCCCATGTTCTCGAGCGGATCCGAGAGCTCGATCTCCTTGGCGACGGTGACGCCGTCCTTGGTGACCGTGGGGGCGCCGAACTTCTTGTCGATGACGACGTTCCGGCCCTTGGGGCCGAGGGTGACCTTGACCGCCTCGGCGAGCTGGTCGACGCCGCGCTTCAGCGCCGCGCGCGCGTCGGTATTGAAGTGGAGTTCCTTCGCTGCCATGGTACTTGGTCCTCTAATTATGAGTTGTTAATTAGCGTCGTAGAATGGTTCAGCCGATCACCGCGAGGACGTCCGATTCGCGGAGGATCAGGAACTGCTCGCCGTCGAGCGTCACTTCGGTGCCGCTGTACTTCCCGTACAGCACCTTGTCGCCGACCTTCACGTCCATCGGCACGCGCTTGTCCTTCTCGAATCGGCCCGGTCCCACCGCGACGATCTCGCCCTGCTGCGGCTTCTCCTTCGCGGTGTCGGGGATGTACAGCCCGCCGCGCATCTGCTCGGTTTCCTCGAGCGCCCGGACGACGACGCGGTCGGCCAGCGGGTTGACCTTCACACTGGTCTTGGTGGCCATACGGTGTGCTCCTCCTGTCTATGGCTGCGGTGAAAAATGGGGTGACGAATTGCTGTTAGCACTCCGATCCGTGGAGTGCTAACAACCGCAGTTTATCGCCCCCTGTGGCGTGAGTCAAGGCCGTCACACCACCGGTGTGTAACTATAAATACTTTGTTTGTAACAGCTTAGGCCGCTGACTCCGAGCCCCGAAGGTACCCGTGCGCGAGCTCCAGCCCCTGGAGCGTCAAATATGGCTCGACGCGATCGAACGTCGTGCACAGCGTCGCCATCGTCTCGGCGAATCCGCCCGTTGCGACGACGAGCGGCTCCGACGGCCGCGGCCAATTCGCTTTGATCCGCCGCACCAATCCGTCGATGGCGTCCGCGGCGCCGAACATCACGCCGGCGCGAATGCATTCCTCCGTGCGCTTCCCGATCACGCGCGAGGGAATGAGCAGCTCCGTCGCCGGCAGCTTGGAGGTCTTTCGCGTCAGCGTCTCGGACGATGTCATGATGCCCGGCGCGATCACGCCGCCGAGAAACACACCGTCCGCCGTGATGCAATCGAACGTCGTCGCGGTGCCCATGTCGACGACGATCGCATCGCGCGCGAACAAGCGACTCGCCGCGAGCGTGTTGATCAACCGGTCCGCGCCAACCGTCAGCGGCTCGTCGACATCCAGCGTGATCGGCAGATCCGCCGAAGCATCGACGACGAGCGGCATCCCGACAGAAAAGTAGCGGACGCACGCCTCGCTCAGCGGGCCGGTCACCCGCGGCACCACTGAGCCGATCGCGACGCTGCGCACCACGTCAGGCCCGAAGCCGCTCGTCGCGAGCAGTGAACGAAGCAGCACGCCGAATTCGTCGGCCGTGCGCGCAACGTCGGTCATCACTCGCCAGTGGCCTCTGAGCTCCGATTCCGCGAACAGGCCGATCGTGAGCTCGGTGTTCCCGACGTCGAACACGAGGATCATCGCGTCTTCCTCCGCTTACGCATTACGAACTCGCTTTGAGCACGAGAGAGCCCGAACGAACCGCCACGATGCCGGAAGCTAGGCCCACCAGGAGCGCGCCGCTCGGATCGATCCCACATACGCGACCGGCCACCGGTTCGACGCATTCCCTTCCCACCGCGTGATCGCGCGCGGCAAAGATCTCGAGCTCGCGCTCGCTCAATTTCCCCCGGCGCTGTGCAGCGTCGCGAATCGCGGGAACGGCAACCGATAGGACATCCAGCCGGCGCGTGCCATTGGTCAATCCAGCCGCAGCTTCACCCGTCGGTGCGAGCACGTTGATCCCGACGCCGATCGCCACCCATTCGAGGCTGTCGCCGCGCCATCGTGCTTCCGTCAGCACGCCAGCCAATTTGCCTGTGCCGACGTACAGGTCATTCGGCCACTTGATCGAGACCGTGCCCGCCGCAAAGGCATCGAGCGCTGGCGCGAGCGAGATCCCGACTCGTAGCGGGAGCGCGTCGAGCTCCTGCGCATCCGCCGGGCGCTCGATTACCGTCAGCCAGATCCCTGCACCGCGCTCCGACCGCCACGAGCGGCCAGGACGCCCGCGCCCTGCTGACTGCGCGTCCGCAAGCACCATCGTGCCAGCCGGCGCTCCCTCGGCCGCAAGCTCGTGCGCCACGTCCATCGTGGATCCGGTTTCCTCGACGACGACCGCGCGCGGAATACCGAGACGCTCGCGAATGTCGTCTGCTTCGAGGCCGTCGTATTGCGTCACGGCAACTCGCGATCAGCGAACGAAGACGAAAAAGTAGACCACCGCCAACGCGATCCGATACCATCCGAACGCCGCAAAATTCTTGCGCTGGATGTACGCGATGAATGACTTGACCGCGAGAATCGCCGTCAGAAAGCTCACGACGAAGCCGACGCCGAGCGTTGCGAAGTGCCCAGTCAACGCCGAGTGGCTTTTGACGAGATCCAGCGCGCTCGCGCCGAGCATTGTCGGCACGGCAAGCATGAACGAGAACTCGACGATCGTGCGCTTGCCCACCCCGACGAGCGATCCGCCGACGATCGTGGCCGCAGAGCGCGACACGCCTGGAATCATCGCGATGGACTGAAACAGTCCAATCGACACCGCGCGCCCATAGGTGATCTCGTTGAAGTCGGCCTCCCGTTCGTTCATCGTCGTGAAGCGATCGAACAGAATCAGGATGACGCCGCCGATGAACAGCGTGGCGAGGACCACGTTGACGTTGCCAAGCAGATACGACTTGATCAGCCGGTACACCGTGAGCCCGATGATGCCGGTCGGCAAAAAGGCCACCACGAGCTTGGGAAACACCTCCGGCCGCCAGATCTTGCTCCAGTACAACACCACGACCGACAAGATCGCCCCGAGTTGGATGATGATCTCGAAGCTCTTCACGAACTCCGAATCGCCGAGGCCGAGCGCTTTGCTCGCCAGGATCAGGTGGGCCGTCGACGAAACTGGTAAGAACTCTGTAATACCTTCGACGATGCCCAGGACGGTCGCGTGCAGCAGCGAGAACGATTGGTCGACGGCGAGGGTCGGCAAATGCATCACGTGCCAGGGAGGCGAAGGTCAGTAGAGGAGCGCCGTTCGGGATTCGACGGAAGCGCCAGAGTATACTCGTAGAACGCCTCGTACGCGGCGACGATCTCGTCGAGCGAAAAACGCTGGCGCGCATCGGCCGCTCCCTGCTCGCTCATCGCACGCCAACGGTCGCCGTTCGACAAGATATCGACCGCGGCCTCGGCCATGCCGTCGACGTCTCCCGGCGCGCAGAGAGCTCCAGTCTCGCCCTGGCGCACGACCTCCGGCAGTCCGCCCGCGTCGGTGCCGATGACAGGCACTCCGCACGCGAGCGCCTCGAGCGCGCTCAGGCCGAACGACTCGCTGTTCGATGGCAAGAGAAACAGATCGGCGCCGGCGAGCAGCGGTGCGACCGCCTCGATTTTGCCGAGGAAGAATACGCTGTCCTGAACGCCAAGCTCACGTGCCTCCGACTCGGCATCCACACGATCCGGACCGTCGCCAACCATGATCAGCACGGACGGAACGCGCTTCACGACGCGCGCAAAGACGCGGACGACATCTTTCACGCGCTTGACCGGCCGGAAATTCGACACGTGCATCAGCACGCGCTTGTTGGCGTCGACCTGCTCGCTCAAAATCGACGTGTATCGCGAGCGATCGTAGATCTCTGGATCGATGAAGTTCGGCACGACCTCGATCCGGCACGCCGTGCAGCCGAACGTCGTCAGGGTCTCCTGTTGCAGGTAACGAGACACCGCCGTGAGACCGTCTGACTTCTCGATGGAGAACTTTGTGATTGGCCGGAACGAGGGATCCTGCCCGACGATGGTGATGTCGGTGCCGTGTAGCGTCGTGACGACACGGATGTCGCTCCGTGACTGGCGCAGCATTTCCTTCGCGATCCATGCGCTCGTCGCGTGCGGAATCGCGTAATGGCAATGCAGGAGATCCAGCTTGTGCGCGAGCGTGACCTCGTGCATGCGAACCGCGAGCGCGAGGTCGTACGGCGGATATTCGAACAGCGGATAGCGGCCGACATCGACTTCGTGGAAGTAGATGTGCGGCAAAAACGCCGGCAGCCGGAACGGCTGCTGGTAGGTGATGAAATGGATTTCATGTCCGCGCCGCGCGAGGGCGATGCCAAGCTCCGTCGCGACGGCGCCAGATCCGCCGTACGTCGGGTAGCAGGTGATGCCGATCTTCACGCGCGTGCCGCCGCGAGCGATTCCGGAAGCCCGAACCAACTCGCGACAACGTCCTGCCAATCCGCGGCCGTCGGGTCGAGACGCGTCACCTGGTCGGCCGGCAGCTGGTGCCGAAACCACGTGCGCTGACGCTTCGCGTATTGCCGCGTCGCGATGAGAATGCTCTCACGAGCCTCGTCGCGCGACCGCTCGCCGCGCACGAGCTGGCGCACGGCGGCGTATCCAGTGGCATTCCACGCTGGAGCGTTCTCGGGAATCGTTCGCATCAGCTTCCGCACCTCATCGGACCACCCGTGATCGAGCATCGCATCGATCCGCGCGCCGATGCGTTCCGCCAGCACCGGGCCAGGATCCACCAGAAGATAGCGGGCACGCCAACGGGGGGATCGCGCCCGATCACGATGCAGCACGCTGATTCGCCCGCCCGTGAGCACCGCGATCTCGATCGTCCGCAGCAACTGCGTGCGCCCCAAATGCGCGCGCGACGGATCAATCGCGTGCACCCATCGGCGCAACTCATCTGTGTCGAGCGGCTCGAGCACCGCTTGGAGTCGCTCGCGCTGCGATGAGTCCACCACCGGCTCCGAGAAGAGCGGATTGAAGAGCGCGTGGATGTACAAACCCGTTCCACCCACCACGACGGGCGTTCGAGACGCGCGTTTGGCCTCCTCGATCCAGCCCTCGGCCGAATCCGCCCACACGGCAGCCGAGTATCGCTGCGTGGGATCGGCGACGTCGATCCCACGATGCGGCGCACGGACCTGGTCCGCGAGCGACGGCTTGGCGGTTCCGATATCGAATCCGCGGTAGACCTGACGCGAATCCGCGCTGAGAATCGTCAGCGGCGCGCGCGTCGCGAGCCACATCGCGACCGCGCTTTTCCCTGCGGCCGTCGGGCCGCAGATGACGGCGATCTCAGCGCCGGCCAAAGCGTCGCTCAATCTCCTCCCAGGTGAGATGCACGATCGTCGCGCGCCCGTGCACATCGTGTGCGGGCAGCGTCGTGTCGCGCAAATCCACGAACAGCGCTCGCATCTCGCTCGGCGCCAGTGCGTCGCCTGCCTTGATCGCCGCTTTGCACGCAATGGTTGCAGCCAGCCGCTCATGACGTGTATGCGACCCGCTCTCGCGATCGCCTGTCAAAGCGGCCAGCGTCTCTCGAACGCAGCGCTCCGCGTCGAACCGGGGATGCGGCATCGGCACAGCGCGAACGAGCAGCGTGTGTCCGCCGAATCCTTCGATCTCGAATCCGAGGCGCTCGAACATCGCGCGATGCTCCTCGAACGCCTCAGCCTCGGCGGGGCCCAGGTGTAGCGTCATTGGAAAAAGCAGGCGCTGCGCGGGTTGGTCGCCACCCTCCAACGTGCGCAGAAAGCGCTCGTACAACACGCGCTCGTGCGCCGAGTGCTGGTCGATGAGCACGACACCCTGATCGTGCTCGAACATGATGTATGTGCGATGCAGCTGTGTGAGCGGAGGCACATCGGCGACGAGTCGCTCGGGCGCGACGGGGGCTTCGACCTCCGACTCTTCGTCCACCACGAGGTCCGTCGCTTCGAACAGACCTTCGTCGACCGGCGCCGCAGGTGTCGAGAGGGTCTCGATGTCGACCGCGGGTGCAGGTCGGTCTGGCGCGGGCGACGAGGGCAACCACGCCGGACGCCCGAACATCGCACCCGCGTCGAACGTGCCGAGCGCGCGACGCACTGCGGTTTCGACGGCGCGCTCGACGTTCCATCGATCTCGAAAGCGAACTTCCGCCTTCGCAGGATGCACGTTGACATCCACCATGTCGGCGGCGACGACGATCTCGAGGAAAAGCGTCGGTCGTACGCCGGAGGGAATCGTCGAGCGATACGCGGCTTCGGCTGCGCGCACGAGACCCTGGTCCCGAACCGCCCGCTGATTCACCGAGATGAACACGCGGCGCGTCGCTGTGCCGACGTCGGCCGGACGTTCGACGAGACCCGCGACATGCGTCGTGCCGCTCACATCATCGACGTCCAGCAGCCGCCCAGCGAATGCGGGGCCGTAGATCGCCGCGAGACGATCTCGCAGCTGTGGCGTTGCGGGCAGGCTGAGGACCTGCTTTCGATCGTGCGTCAGCGTGACTCGCACGTCGCGTCTCGTGAGCGCCATTGCGCCGACGACATCGAGCACTGCGCGCCATTCCGAGCGCGCGCCGCGCAGGAACTTGAGCCGCGCTGGTGCATTGTAAAACAGCCGTCCGACCTTCACCGTCGTCCCGCGGCGTCGCGCCGCATCCGAGACGTCGAGCAGCGTGCCTCCGGACGCGCGCACGAGCGTCCCTGCCCCATCCTCTGGTGCGGTTTCCAGCTCGAGCTGCGACACCGAGCAGATGGCGGCCAGCGCTTCGCCGCGAAAGCCGAAGCTTCGAATGCCGACGAGATCGTGCGCGGTGCGGATCTTCGACGTCGCGTGCCGCTCGAGCGAGAGCATGGCGTCATCGCGCGACATGCCGCACCCGTTGTCGCTCACGCGAATGAGCTGTCGCCCTCCCTCCTCGATCGCCAAGTCGATCGCGGTGGCATCTGCGTCGAGCGCGTTCTCGATCAGCTCTTTGACGACAGATGCCGGGCGTTCGACTACCTCACCGGCTGCGATCTGGTCAGCGACGGCGCTGGGGAGAACGGCGATACGTGGAGCGGAAGCGACAGGCACCGCGAAAAATTACCGTCGATCGGGTCAGTTCGCGATGATCGTCTGCGCCACTTCCTTCGCGTCGAGCGACACGAGGGTGGCATTCTCGATCCATCCGTCCCGGCCATCGTCGAGGACAACCCGGCTCCAGGCGCCGTCTCGTCCCGTGACCCGCACGACTTCGCCGATGATCGCCGTGGGTCCACGCTCGCTGCCAAGCTGCGGGTCCACGTTGAGGGATGCCGTGCGGCGCATGACGGCCAACCGTCGGCCCGACAAGCGATCGCCCAGCGCGAATCCGACGACCGCGATCACGCCGGCGCAGACCGCGACGATCGCAATCGCACGCGTCGCAGGCCGTTGTCCCCGGTTCGCACGCACGCCGGCGATGATCCACGCGCCACACCAGAGCAGCGCGGCAAAATTGAATAGCCACGCCGCGGAAACCGGCGGTACGTACCCGGACGACGACCACGGCAGCGCATGCACGAGCTCCGCGCGATCACGAACGTCCGCGGCGAGCGGCTCCATACGCAGCGCGCGCTGCCACGCGGCGACACTACGTCCGGTATCCGCGACGGCCCATGCCGCCGTGCCAAGGTCGGCCCACGCGTCAGGCGCGTTGGGTTCGGCCGCGACCGACGCGATGAACGCCTCACGAGCCGCGACGAAGTCGTGTCGCTCGTACGCGGCGACGCCGAGATCGAACTGCCGCTGAGCCGCCGCGGTGTCCAACGCGTGCGCGACTGCTACTCCCGTGCAGAACAGAACGATGGCGATGACAGACGCTGATCGCGCCGAGATCTGAGTCCTCGGCAGCGATTCTGCGTCTAACGCGCGGTACAGCTCCATCGCGCGAGCCGCCGCATTGGCCGGCAGCTCGCCGCCCTGGGCGAACGCCGCTTCATCGAGCTCACGCAAAAAGCGCTCAGCACTCTGGGCCAGCGCCGCCGAGACGCCGCGCCGGCGGAGTGCGCGCGCCAATGCCGTCGGACGTGTGAAGCTTTCCGCTTCGAGCCGCAGTCGTTCCGCGAGCGCCGCGGTGTAGATGCGTCGCACTTCTGACGCGGTCGCCGGTGACTTCGACTTCGCCAGCCGCTCGAGCCGCGACACTCGGCTCGCGGGCTTCATTGCCTCGGCGCGACGGCGACGTTCGCGCGACCTGAGCGAAAAGGCCGGCAGCGGAGCCAACGCAAGAAACGCCCAGAACACCGGATGCTCGTGCAGTGGCGTCCGTGGCGCGCCGCGGTATCTGGTTCGGAGCGGCAGCAGCGTTTCGCCTTTCACCGTGTCGGCGGCGGCGAGCGTCCCTGGATTGATATGGACGCGCGCCGTGCCAGTCGTCGCGACCTCGTAGCGCCGCGATTCAGGATTGAAGTACGGATAACGAATCGGCGGCAGATCGAGCTCGCCGGCGATCTTGGGTGTGAGCACCCAATCGAACTCCTTCGATCCGGCGATGCGGCGCGCGGTCGTATCGACCAAAACGCGTTCGTCGCCTTTGACCAGCGATCCCCACGGTACGCCGACAGCCGGCCGTGGAAACAATTTCACGTTGCCCGTGCCGGAGACACGCACGGTGAGCCGCAGCGGATCGCCGACGCGAGACGAGTTCGTGTCGAGCTTTGCGGCGACACGAAGATTCCCGACGGCGCCACCGTAGTTGCTCGGCCGGCCCTGCGTCGGCGGATCGATCGCGACGATCACCGTGCTGTCGGTCTGCAGATCGTGTGTCTCTTCGCGGCTGAAGAAGCTCGCGGAGAGCGGCAGCGAGTAGACGAGTTGTGCCGGAGGAATCGAGAAGCGGCCCGGCATCAATGGAAACAGCGCGCGCTGATAGACGAGCGCGTCGAAGCAGTGCGATCCAACCTGCCGGCGCGGCGGATCGGCGCGCGTCGGAAGATCGTATGCCAGCATCGACTGCATGTCGGGCGGAAAGAACGTCGGATTCCGGCGCAGGCGCTCGCGCACGGTTTCATTCAGGAAGACAGCCACTTCGTAGTTCGCTTGCTGTCCCACGAACACCGTTTCGGGCAGGGATAGCGCGCGGAAATTGACCTCGAGACTGGTGTCGACGCGTGCCCGCGCGATGACCGTCGGAATATTGGCGCGGCTCGCTTGCCGCACGGAGATGAATGTCGCTCGCGAGTGCGCGACGGCATTGCCGAGTCGAGCCTCGAACGGGGCGAGCTCGAATGTGCCGATGCGATCCGTCGTGACCACATACCGATATTCGGCGACGACTGAGCCGCCGCCTCGCGTATCGTAGGTCACGCGCGGCGTTCCCGACGACCGCAGCACGTCGAACGGCGACAACGACGGCGGAACGACGAGCGGCGGCACGCCGCCGGGCGCGCTGACCGCGACACTGATCTCGATCGCGTCGCACGTCGCCGCGGTATCGGGCGCGTGCGCAACGATCGCGAGCTGGGCGACAATCAGGAGGGCGCCGATCACCAGTCCTTTCCTCCCGGCGGCGGCTCGACCTTGTTGGACTTCTGCTTCTTCGATTGCACGTCGCGCTCTTCGCGCGCCGCGCTGCCGAGGAGTTGCTCGGCTTGTTGCTGTCCGAGCCCGCCCTGCGGTTGCGGATTCTGCGCGTGTGGCGACTGCTGGCTCGATCCACCGCCGCCTCCGCCACCACCGCCGCCGCCGTCCTTCTTCTTGCGGAGCGCGAGCTCGTAATTCCACTTCGCGTCCATGTCGCCCGGACGCATCATGAGCGCTTTCTTATACACCGCGAGCGTCGAGTCCAGCTCGCCGCTGTCCTGACCGGACGGCGCGGCGAGGCCGGGTTTGAGGTGCGCCAGGCCCAGATTGAACAGCGACCGGTAACGGATCTCGTCGTTCTTCGAGTCGATGACCCGCTCCAGCGCCTCGACCGCGCTCGATGTCGAGTCCCCCGCGACGAGCGCCGTACCAAAGTTGTACAGCGTCTGCTCCGATTTGTCGCCGGCCGTGATCGCGTCACGAAACATCGACGCCGATTGAACGAAGTCCCCTTTTCGATAGGCGGCGACCCCCTGTTGCGTGCGATTCAATCCAGCGCAGCCGTTGAGTGACAACAGAAACATGATGGATGCAGCGGCCACGGTGTGTGCGGCGGCGGCAGTCGGCGGTCGGCGGCGTCCACGTCGCTCGAGCAGAAAGGTGTCGAGCAGTAGCAGTAAGAATGCGGGGAACAGGAACCACTGATAGCGCGGTGTCTTGCTTTCCGCGCCAAGACTGGCTCGCGCTTGTGTGCGCAGCGTCGACAACGCGGCTTTCACGCGCGACGCCTTGTCCGTGGCATCCGCGGGAATGAACGTGCCGTGCGCCGCGTCGGCCGCGGCCTGCAGGGTTTCCGGGTGATACTGGGTCACGACGGTGTTCCCATTCTCATCCTTCTTCAGCGTCGTTCGTCCGTCGGGCTGCTTGATCGGGATCGTCGCGCCAGTCGTCGTTCCGAAGCCTACTGTGACGACGCTGATGCCCTGTTCCCCCGCCCGCTTGGCTTCAGTCTGAATGTCCTCGATGGGCTCGAACGCTTCCCCATCGCTCATGACGACTAGCGCGCGATCCGCGCCACTGTTCGTCAAGGTCAACAAATCCACGCCCTGGCGGATCGTTCGCGCCATCGAGCTGCCGGCTTGGCCGACGACGCTCGGGTCGAGGTTGTCGAGAAAGAGATCGAGCGCGCCCTCGTCGATCGTGAGCGGCGACAGCACGTAGCTGCGCCCCGCGAATACGAGCACGCACATGCGATCGCCCGGTGACGCGGCGCGGAGGCGGCGGACTTCCTCCTTCATGCGCTCCAGCCGGCTCGGGCGTTCGTCCTGCGCGGTCATCGACAGCGACGCGTCGAGCGCCAGGCACATATCGATGCCGCGCGACCGCACGACGTTCCGCTCGTCGCCCCAACGGGGCCCAGCGACCGCAACGCCAACCAATGCACTTGCCACGCCAAGCCGGGCCATTCTCCACCCCGGTGGAACGAGCGTGTGCGGCGGGATCAGCCGCGACACGACCTCCAGGCTGCCCAGCCGGTCCAGCCGCGCCCGCCGCTGGCGGTACGCATGCCGCACGACCAGCACCGCGAGCACCGGCAGCACGACCGCCAGCGCGAGGAGATACGGATAATCGAATATGAATTCGCTCATGGCAGCGGCCCCCGCCGCGCCGCCAGCAGCAGCTCGATCACCAGGAGCGCGGTCGCGAGATACAACGGCCACCGGAAGAGCTCCGTGTACCGCACGTACGAGCGCGTCCGCACGGGTTCGCGCTCGAGCTGATTGATCTCGTCATAGATGCGCTGCAAGGCGGCCGCATCGCGCGCGCGATAGTAGCGGCCGCCGGTCGTCTTGGCGATGTCGACCAGCAGCGGTTCGTCGATGCGGACGATTCGATTCTCGTACCGAAGCCCGAACAGACCGCGGCCCACCGGCACCGGCGCCATGCCTTCAGTGCCGACGCCGATCGTGTAGATCTTGATCCCGAACACCGCCGCCGCTTTCGCCGCGGTGCGCGGATCGATCGCGCCGCGATTGTTCTCGCCGTCCGTCAGCACGATCATGACGCGTGATCGACCGGGGGCATCGCGCAGGCGGTTCGCCGCGGTCGCGATCGCGGTGCCAATCGCGGTGCCGTCCTCCAGCTGGCCGGCGGCCAGGTTGTCGACCGCGGCATTCACGACCGGATAGTCCGTTGTGAGCGGCACCTGTGTGAGAGCCTCCGCGGCGAACGCCACGACACCGATCCGGTCGCTCGTTCGCGCGGCGATGAACCGCTTCACGACATCCTTCGCCACTTCGAGACGATTCTGCGGCTGAAAATCCTGCGCCAGCATCGAGCTCGAGAGATCGATGGCCAAAACGATGTTGATGCCTTCGCTGGTCGTGTTCTCCGCATGTGCGCCGGCGCGCGGTCGCGACAGCGCGACAACCGTCGAGGCCAGCAGCAGGTTCCGCAGCGTGAACAGGATCAGCGTCGTGCGGCGGCCGGCCTTCGGTCCCGTCTTGAGCACCGGCACACGCGAAAACACGATCGCGCTCGGCCGACGACGCCGGCGGATGATCCACCAGATCGGAAGCAGGAGCAAGAACGCCAGCACCCATGGCGACGCGAACTGAATCTGCCCGAACGAGATCACGCCGCGGCCTCCTGCGGCGCCGCCACGACGCGCGATGCCTTGTGCTCTTCGGAGACGACGATCTTCGCCTCACGCCCGATCTCTCGCGCCCGCTCGGTGCTCACCGGCCGGCGCGCGAACTTGATGAGATCGGCGTCGGTCAACAGGCGGGTAAGGCGATCGGACGGTACGTGCGGCATCGTTCGAACGGTGTGCTGCAACTCGGTGCTCGTCAGCGACAGATCCGCCTCGGTATAGCGCGCCGCCAGGTAGTCACGCAGCACTTCGACGATGAGCGTGACATAGCGACCGCGCTCACCGGCATCGAGCAGTCCAAGCCCCTCGATTCGTTGGAACTCGGCCACGGCCCGCTCGAACGGGTCGACGATCACGGCGTGCGCCGGGCGGCGACGACGACGGATCCACCACCAGAGGAGGAGACCAATCGCGATCGCCGCGGCAGCGAGCAGCGCGAGCAGCCACCAGGGAAATGGATTGACCTCGAAGACGTCGCGCGGCGGCTTGGGCACGCGCTGCGCTGTGTCGGCCGGCAACACGCTCTTCACGAACACCGAACCGGAGAGCGAAACGCGGCGCTCCGCGCCATTGTATCGAACGATGGCGTCATCGAGGCGAATGCGCTGCATGCCCACATCCCACGCGGCCACGCGATAATCGGCGTATTGCTCCATCGCCGCCGTGTCGGGACTCGTTCGGACGGCGACCGGGTCGAGCGATTGAACCGCGCCTGTCGAGTCGGTCGAGCGCGGAAACTCGATCGTCGCACCCAACGGCGCGCGGATTCCAACCGTGACACGGAACGCGTCGCCGACGGTGACCGAGTCCGGAGCAACGACGACGCCGGATCTCACCTGGAAGGTCTGTGCGCGTGCGGCGACCGCCGTCGTCGCACTGACGACCATTGCGATCGCGATCCGTCGAAGGCTCATTTGCGAAGCCTCCGCTCGCGCGTGCGGAAAAAGCGAAGCAGCGGATCCATGATGCCTTCGTTGGTTCGCACCGGAATCTCATCGATCGCCAGACGGCGCAGCAAATGACGCCGCCGGTCGGCTTCGGCCGAGACGTTCGTGTCGAATTGCGCGCGCACCGCGGGGTTGCTCGTGTCGACGTCGAACATTTCACCCGTCTCCGGATCGACGAATCGAACGAGCCCGATGTCGGGCAGCGCTCGCTCGCTCGGATCCTCGAGCGTCACTGCGACCACGTCGTGCCGCTGTGCAAGCAGCTTGAGCGGCCGCTCGATGTCGGGTCCCTGAAAATCGGAAACGAGAAAGATGATCGCTTTGCGCGTGAGCATCTTCGTGAGATACTCGGTCGCGCCGGCGATGTCGGTGCCGCGTCCCTTCGGCTCGAACGCGAGAATGTCTCGAATCAGTCGAAGCGCGTGTCGGCGGCCTTTCTTCGGCGGCACGACGTGCTCGACGGTGTCCGTGAACATCATGGCACCGACGCGGTCGTTGTTTCGAATCGCCGACATCGCCAACACCGCAGCAAGCTCCGATGCGACTTCGCTCTTGAACCGCCGGCGCGTGCCGAATCGCTCAGAGCCGGATACATCGACCGCGAGCATCACCGTGAGCTCGCGCTCTTCGATGTAGCGCTTCACGTACGGCCGCTGCATGCGCGCCGTCACGTTCCAATCGATGCTTCGAACCTCGTCGCCGGCCTGGTACTCGCGCACTTCGGCGAACTCCATTCCCTGCCCTTTGAACACCGAGCGATACTCGCCGGTGAAGAGCGAGTTTACGAGGCCTCGTGTGCGGAGCTCGAGCAACTTGACCTGTCGCAATACCTCCGGCGGCACGGCGGCGGCTGGATGAGAGGCAACCGCCGTCGTCCGTGGTTGCTCATCCCACGACTCTCGATCCTTCTTCGTTTTCGGTTTGCGACGGAAGAGTGTGAACGCCATTTCCTCAGCCCCCCGCTTCCCACGTCCCCCTTCCCGCTTCCCTCATCACGGAGACTCGATCTTGGCCAACACTCGCTGCACGATCTGATCGCTCGTGACCTCTTCCGCTTCCGCCTCGTACGTCGTCAGCACTCGATGGCGCAGCACGTCGGGCGCGATCGCCTTCACATCATCGGGCGTCACGAAGGCGCGGCCGCGCAGGAACGCATGCGCGCGCGACGCTTGCGCAAGCGCGATCGTCGCGCGCGGGCTGGCGCCGAACTCGATCAGCTGTTGGAGATCTGGAAGACCGGCGGTCGCCGGCTCACGCGTCGCATGGACGATGTCGACGATGTAATCCATGATGCGATCGTCCATATACAACTCGCTGATTCGGTGTCGCGCCTCGAGAATCGCCACTGGCGCGGCGACCGCGTCGACGTCGATGGGCTCGCCGCCCGCCATGCGTCGCATGATTTCCTTCTCTTCATCCCGAGAGGGATAGCCGACGCGAAGCTTGAGCATGAACCGGTCGACCTGCGCTTCCGGCAGCGGATACGTGCCTTCCTGTTCGATGGGATTCTGCGTCGCGAGCACGAGGAACGGCTCCTCCAGCTTGAACGTCGTCCCACCAATCGTCACCTGCTTTTCCTGCATCGCCTCGAGCAGCGCTGCTTGGACTTTCGCCGGCGCGCGGTTGATCTCGTCCGCGAGGATGATGTTCGCGAAGATCGGTCCTCGCTTTACCGAGAACTGACCGGTCGACTGATCGTAGACCTGCGTGCCCAGCACGTCGGCCGGCAGCAGATCGGGCGTGAACTGAATTCGATGAAACGTCGTATCTATCGTTTCGGCGAGCGTGCGAACCGTCAGCGTCTTCGCGAGGCCGGGCACACCTTCGAGCAGCACGTGGCCGCCCGTGAGAAGACTGATGAGCAGGCGGTCCACCATGTACTCCTGTCCCACGACACGACGCGCCACCTGCCGCGCGACGTCTTGAATGAGCCGGGAATCCGCCGCGGTCGAGACTTGAGTGGCCACGTGTTGTACAGGTTTTGATGGTCGTGTGTTCGCGTTCGCCATACGCGTTTCGCATCCAACTGCAGTTGCAATCAGAGTACCGACGAGGCTGTCGCCGGTGTTTCTCGCTCCTACCCCGTGGGAAAGGTCAAGTGCCGCTCTCCAACAGGACACCGAGCTCAGAGCGCTCCCTTGCGCTGAGACGGCGCGTCTCGCCAATGGGCAACGCGCCGAGCTCCACGGGACCAAAGCGTGTTCGCACGAGGCGCTCCACGCCTAACCCTAAGGCCGAGCACAAGCGGCGTACCTCACGCTTTCGCCCTTCGGTGATCGTGACCTCGAAATCCCATCGGTCACGGCCAAGCTTCCGCGCATCCACCCGCGTCGGCCGCACCGGTCCATCGTCGAGCGTCACGCCGCGACGCGCAATCTGGACGGCTTCGTCGCCCTTGCCTGTGACCGTGGCCACATAGGTCCGCTCGACTTCACTGCTCGGATGGGACAAACGATGCGCCGCAGTTCCATCCGTTGTGAGCAGGAGCACACCTTCCGTCAGGTAATCCAGACGCCCGACGTACGTCAGTCCGGGAACGTTCGGCACGAGATCGAAAACCGTTCGCCGCCCATCCGGATCGGACCGCGTCGTCATCACACCGGCTGGCTTGTTCAACACCAACCACTCCGCGGCCCGCGGCGCCGCGATCGGTTTGCCGTCGACCACGATCGAGTCGCGCGACGGATCGACTGGCTGTCCCGTATGCGCGACGACGCCGTTGACCTGCACCCGCCCCGCCGTCACCAGCTCTTCAGCCTTGCGCCGAGACGCGATTCCCGCGCGAGCGAGCGCGCGCTGAATCCGCATCGTCTCGGACATTATTCGCTCGCGTCCGCGGCGCCAACGGGTTCAGGTTCTTCGTCCGGCTCCGGACGTTGCACGCGCAGCGCGATCGCAAGCTCGTCGGCGCGCGGCAGCTCTTCGAGATGTCTGAGCGCGAAATGCTCGAGGAACACCGGCGTCGTGCCGTACAGCAGCGGCCGTCCGAGTCCCTCGGCCCGGCCGACGATGTCGATCAGGCCGCGCTCGTGAAGCGTCTTGAGCACACCGCCCACCGCGACACCGCGAATCTCTTCGATCTCCGCGCGGCTGATCGGTTGGCGATACGCGATGATCGCGAGCGTCTCGAGCGCCGCGCCCGACAGTCGGGCCGGACGCGCCGCGAGCTGCGCACGTTCGATCGCTTCCGTGTACTCGGCGCGCGTCAGGATCTGCCAGCCACCGCCGATCTCGACGAGCTCCACGCCGTGGCCGTCGACGTCGTAGTGCTCGCGCAGCTCATCGAGCGCCGATTGCAGCTCGGCGCGCGATGCGTCTGGATCGAGCACCGCGAGCTCCTCGCTCGCGATCGGGCGGGCGCTCGCAAAGAGCGCCGCCTCAAGCAGCTTCGCTAGCGGCGTCACGGGAGATCTCCACGTTGGCGAATGGTTTGGGCTGGGCAACACGCAGCTCGCCGAGCTTCGCGAGCTCCAATAAGCCAAGCAGCGTCGACAGGATTTCCCACGGCTCCGCTCTCTGCTCGACGAGCTCCGTCCAGTAAAACCGGGCGCGGAGCGAGAGGACCGAACGAATCAGCGTGATCGCGCCCGGAATGTCGATCGCGCGTGGAACGACTTCATGAATGTTTGGCTGTTTGACCGCGCGGAGCACGCGATCGACCGCCGAGAGCAATTCAGCGAGCGACAACGCGAGCGGCGCCTGCGGCGCGACGGCCGACTGTGGCAGGTACGCGCGCGCGAATTGATTGCGGCGTTCTTCGCCACGGCGCTCGAGCACGTCGACGACCTCGCGCATCTGTTGATACTCGAGCAGCCGGCGCACGAGCTCGGCGCGCGGATCTTCCCATGCTTCTTCGTCGCTGCGCGGCAACAGCATTTGCGCTTTGATTCGCAGCAGCCGTGCCGCCATCTCGAGATACTCGGCGGCCTCATTCAATCCGAGCGTGCGAATGCGAATCACGAACTGTTGGCAAATGCGCGCAATCGGGATGTCGTAGATGTCGACCTGCTCCTCGCGAATCAACGACAGCAGCAGGTCGAGCGGGCCAGAGAACGTCGTCAGCTCGACGACGAAGCTGGAGTCCGCGGGCGGAGCGTAGACCTCGTTGGAGTACGCGACGGTCATCGGAGGGGTGGGTTCAGCTTATCCAACGATGCAGCCCGGACAGGGCGAACGGATCCGCCCAGCGCAGCAAGAGATTCCCGAACGCGAACGCGGGACGCATCCACGCATTCAAAAAGCCGCCGCCCGTCTGGAGCAGCACGATGAGAATGACGATGCCCAGCGGCCCGATGCGCTGATAGTACACGGCCCACTTCGGCGGCAGGATGTACTTCACCACGTGCGAGCCGTCGAGTGGCGGAATCGGAATCAGATTGAACGCGAGCAACAGCAGATTCAATTGCACCGCGATGAGCATCATCGCCTGGATGAATCCCAGCGCCGGAGTGGCGGCCGGTGCTGCACGACCGATGAGCCCGACGAGAACGAACACCACCACCGCGCCGAGCGCGATGAGGAAATTCACAAACACGCCGGCCAGCGAGACGATGATGTCGCCGCGCTTCCGGTTGCGGTAATTCGCGGGGTTCACTGGAACCGGCTTGGCACCGCCCAACATGATCCGCCCGCCGCTCGCCCAGAACAAAAATCCGGGCAGCAGGATCGTCATGAACAGGTCGATGTGCTTGATCGGATTCCATGTGAGTCGACCCAGCATCAGGGCGGTGGTATCGCCCTGCTTGAGTGCCGCGTAGCCGTGCGCGATCTCGTGCGCGATCACGGAGAACAACAGCACCGGCACGAAGAACAGCAGATCCTGAAGGTGCAACGTCGGCTGGGCGAATCGGGTGGCGCGGCACCGGGCACGCCGAACGGCGCGAGCGTCGCACCGGCGGCTGGCGATCGGTGCGAAACGTAGTGACCGGCTCAACGCGTGTCAAAGCGTTATGCTGCCTTGACTTTCGTCACATCGACCGGTAGGTTCCTCCGTTCGCGAATCCCGCGAATTTCCCGTCTTTTGGAGACCCTGTTTCGTGCCGAATATCGCATCCGCCAAGAAGAACATGCGTAAGTCGCGCGCGGCGACCGTGCGCAACCGTGCGCAACGTTCCGCCCTGCGGACTGCGCTCAAAAAGGCCAAGGAACCGCAGGCGACGCCTGCCGCCAAGCTCGCGGCAACCAAGTTGCTCGATCGCGCTGCGCGCAAAGGCCTCATTCATCGAAACACCGCCGCCCGTCAAAAGAGCAGCCTGAGCAGGGCAAAGGCGTAAGCTCGATTCGCACGAAGTCAAAAGGGACCGCTGTCAATCACAGCGGTCCTTTTGCGTTGTGGCGACGTCGGCGTCGACCGCCGCTCGGTTACAACGCGGCCAGCTCCGCGCCGCAGCGTTCACAATACCATTCCGTCGGATAGTTCAGGCCGCCGCACTCGTTGCACTTGAGTGTCTTTGCCTGCTCCAGCGTTGTCGACGGGCGCAGCACGATCGGCGTGTTCGACGAAACGTTCGCGGCGAGCGGATGATGCCCCGGCGCGAGCTTCGTGTTTTCCAGGCCCGCGAGCAGCGAGTCGGTCGCCGCACTCTCTTCTTGCACGATCCCCGCAGGCGCCTTGATCAACGGCTCGGTGCTGCGACGCTCCACGAGTGGACCGTCGGACTTCGGCGCGATCGCCGGCGCGACGGACGGGCCAACGGTTGGCGCCGCTGCTGGCGCCGCTGCCGGAGCTGCAGCCGTCACTGCCTCTTTTTTGGCGACGCTTGCGGCAGCCTCGTTCTTTCCAACCACGGAGCTCAGAAACGCGAGCTCGTCGAACGACGCGCGACCGCCGCGTCCACGTGCTGCAGCTTCCTGTTGGGCAGGAGCGCCTCCATTCTGAGTCGGCGCGGGGGCAGCGGGCGCCGCCTCGGCCTTCGCTGCGGCCGGCGCGGCGGGTGCCGAAGGTGCGGGCGCAACCGGGGCCGCGGGTGCTGCGGGTGCTGCGGGTGCCGCAGACGACGCACGCGCCGGCTCGACAGACTGCGCGACCGCGACAGCGACTTCGGCGGTGGGCGCCGCTGCTTCGGATGGCGCTGACTTCGCACTCGTTGGCTCAACGACCTGAGCCTGAGCTTCAGCGGCCGCACTCTCAGCAACCGACAGTTCAGGCGGAACGCCCTTCTCTCCAAGCAGCTCACTCAGCTCGGCGATTCGCGCTTCCAGCCCCTTCCGTTCTTCCACGAGGATGCCGATTGCGTGATCGACCGCGCCAAACGCGCCCTCGGCTTCGGCTCCGGCTAGCTCGCCAACGTGCGTGCGCAGCTCCAGTTCCGCGCGCTCATCCCGCCGGGCGCTTTCGTCCGTGCGCAGCTCCGAGCATCGCGCCCGAAGCCTGCCGCGCTCTTCGTCGATGCCGTGCCGGTGCGCTGCGATGCGCTCGTTGACCCGATCGAGCCGTGCCCGATAATCCGCCTGGACGCGCTCGAAGACGTGCTTCGGCGTCGAGTCCCGCCGAGCGGTAAGCGCAGTGAGCCAGGTGTCGTATCGGTTGCGCTCCTCGAGCAGCGCCGGCACTTCACTGAACGAGCCTTGCGAATCCGTCATCGGTTCAATCCCCGCGTCGCGCGCTCCAAGATCGGGATCGAGGGCCCGCTCTGGTTGTGCGATGGCGCACACAGCCGGCCTCGACACTGCAAAATAACTTGCCTCTTTAGAAGCGCCACGAAGCCAATCGGGACCGACTCACCCTACGTCCGATACACGACCTCCCCATCAACGAGCGTGTATTTCGTACGCCCGGTGAGGGTTTGGCCCGCATAGGGCGTGTTTCGTCCTTTCGAGCGAAATCGCGACGCGTCTACCACCCACGACGCCTTCGGATCGAAGATGGTTACATCCGCGGCCGATCCCCGCCGGAGGGTGCCCCCCGGAAGCCTGAAGACGCGCGCGGGCGAGCAGGACATGCGCTCGATGAGCAGGGGTAACCCGATGATTCCCGACTCCACCAGCCAGGTGATGTTGACCGCGAGCGCCGTCTCGAGCCCGATGATCCCGTTCGGCGCGTCGGCGAACTCCCGCTCCTTCTCGTCGTAATGATGCGGCGCGTGATCCGTCGCAATGAGATCGATGGTACCGTCGCGCACCGCGTCCTGAAGCGCCGCCACATCGTCCGCCGTGCGAAGCGGCGGATTCATCTTCGCATTGGTATCGTAGTTCTCGACGGCCGCTTCCGTCAGCGAGATATGATGCGGGCAGACCTCCGCGGTCACGTTGATGCTCCGCTCCTTGCCCCAGCGAATCAACTCGACTGAGCCGCGCGTGCTCAGATGGCACAGGTGAATGTGCCCCTGTGTGCGACGAGCGAGCAGGATATCGCGAATCGCCATGATCTCTTCGGCCTCGGACGGAATGCCCTTGAGACCGAGTCGCGCGCTCACGACGCCTTCGTTCATCGCACCGCCGGCGGCGAGCGTCGGCTCTTCGCAGTGGTCTGCGACAGGAATCCCGAACGTGCGCGCGTACTCGAGCGCCGTCCGCATGAGATGCGCGCTCGCCACCGGCTTTCCGTCGTCACTCACCGCGACTGCGCCAGCCGCCACCATCTCGCCGAACTCCGCGAGCGACTGCCCTTTCTGTCCTACCGAGATCGCGCCGATCGGGTAGACGCGAGCCGCGCGAGCGCGAGATGCCTGTCGAATGATGAACCCAACCGCGGCCTGATTGTCCGTGACCGGATCGGTGTTCGGCATGGCGCACACGGCGGTAAAGCCGCCCGCCGCCGCGGCGCACGCGCCAGTCGCAATGGTCTCGACTTCCTCGCGCCCCGGCTCGCGCAAATGGCAGTGCACGTCGACGAATCCCGGCGATACGACCAATCCGCCGCAGTCGATCGTCTCGATGTCGTCGCGTCCACCAATGTCGCCGCGAACGCGATCGCCGATCGTCTCGATCTTTCCGTCGGCGATTAGAATATCCGAAACACCGTCCAGCGACTGCGATGGATCGATGATGCGGCCGCCGCGAAGCAGCAGCGTTTTCGGCGACGCGTTACTCATGATCGGCCTCCCGCCGGCCGCTCCCGATTTCCCGCTTCCCACCCTTTGCTGCTTCGGCAAGCTCCGGGCGTCCGCCCGTGAGGAGGTACAGCACCGCCATTCGGACGGCGACGCCGTTCGTCACTTGTTCGAGAATCACGCTGAATGGTCCGTCGGCCACGTCGGAATCGATTTCGACGCCGCGATTCATCGGGCCGGGATGGAGAATGAGAATGTCGCGCTGCGCGCGGTCGAGCCGCTCACGCGAGATGCCGAAGACCCGATTGTACTCGCGCAGCGACGGGATGTAGCCCGCGGTCATTCGCTCGAGCTGAAGCCGAAGCACGTTGAGCGCGTCGGCCCACTCGATGGCTTCCTCGACGCGCGTGAACACCGGCACGCCCAGCTCGCCGATTGCGCTGGGCAAGAGCGATCGTGGCCCGCAGACGGCGACCTCCGCGCCCATTCGCTTCAAGCCCCAGATGTTCGAGCGCGCAACCCGCGAGTGCAGCACATCGCCCACGATGCACACCTTCACGCCGGCGAGCTTGCCGAAGTGATCGCGCAGCGTCAGCAGATCGAGCAGACCCTGGGTCGGGTGCTCGTGAGTGCCGTCGCCCGCGTTGATCACGTTCGACTCGATGCGCTCCGCGAGAAATTTCGCCGCGCCCGACGCGCCGTGGCGGATGACGACCATGTCGATTCGCATCGCCTCGAGATTGCGCGCCGTGTCGACGAGCGTCTCGCCCTTCGTGACACTCGATCCCGCGCTGCCGACGTTGACCGTATCGGCCGACAAACGCTTCTCCGCGAACTCGAAGGAGACGCGCGTTCGGGTGGACGCCTCGAAGAACAGGTTGACGATCGTCGCGCCGCGCAGGGTCGGCACCTTCTTGATCGCCCGTTCACTGATCTCCTTGAACGGCTCGGCGGTGTCGAGAATCAATTTGATTTGCTCGCCGCTGAGCGGCTCGAGCGCCAACAAGTCTTTGCCGAGCGACGGCGTCACGCGCCGTCCTCCTCGCGCCCGGCGATGACGGCGGCGTTCCTACCGTCGAGCTCTTCGACCATCACATCCACGCGCTGTGATGGCAGCGCGGAGACCTTCTTTCCGACGATGTCCGGCTGAATCGGGAGCTCGCGTCCGCCCCGATCGATCAGCACGGCCAACGCGATTCGCTTTGGCCGGCCAAAGTCCGCGAGCTCGTCGAGCGCCGCACGGATCGTTCGGCCAGTGTACAAGACGTCGTCGACGATCACGACGTGCTGCCCGTCGATGTCGACCGGAATCTGCGTCTGGCCAACGACCGGACGCGGACCTACGGTCTGCAGATCGTCGCGATAGAGCGTGATGTCGAGCGCGCCTTGCGGGACGTCTGCTCCCTCGCGCTCAGCGATCGTGGATACGATGTGCGCCGCGAGTTGAACCCCGCGGCGCTGGATGCCGACGATGACGAGATCGTCGGTCCCGTTGTTCAGTTCGACGATCTCGTCAGCCATGCGCTTGAGCGTTCGCGTGAACGCGCGCGCGTCGAGCACCACCGATTGTTTTGTGGGCGCGGCCATGTGCGCCCAATATGCCCGATTCGATCAGTGAATGGTAGCGGAGTCCTTTAGACTCGTTCGGGAGCACCCTGTGCCGCGAGCTGCATGCGCGGCGACATCGGGTACTGGCTGTCGCTCGACTCCAGCAGCCGTGTCACGACGCCGCGGATGACGGAGTAGCACTCGCACGCCACCTTCTGGAGGCCTTCGCGCTCCACGATCCGAATGCGGCCGCGGCTCGTCTGGATGAGGCCCTGTCGCTCAAGCTCGCCCAGCGTTTCCGTCACGCTCGCTCGGCGGACGCCCAGCATCTGCGCGACGAAATCGTGCGTGAGCTCCATGACGCCGATGTCGAGGCGGTCGGCAACCATGAGGAGCCAGCGCGCGCAGCGCGCTTCGATCGAGTGCTTGCGATTACAGCCGGAGTTCTGCGCCGCCAGCGTGAAGAGCACGACCGAGAAGCGATGCAGAAGACACTCGAGCGTCGGCAGCTGCGGCAACAGCTCGCGGAACGTGTCGATGTCCATTCGGTACGCCGTGCCCGCCACCTGAACCATCGCCTGCTCCGGCGTCGAGTAGACGCCATGGAACGCCGCCATGCCGACCATGCCTTCGCGGCCAATCGTGGCCGTCTCCACGCCCCCTTCGCTCATCACGCTCATCAGCGAGGCGATACCGTCGACGATGAAGTAGACGTACCGAATTTGTTCGTCGGCGCGGTGGAGCACCTCGCGTCGCTTCATCGGGATGGCGATCGAGTTCTGCTCGACCAGCGCGCGTTCGTCGGCTGGAAGCGCAGCGAGAAGCTTGTTGCGAGCGGCGGGCGGCGCGCTCGGCGATGATTCGTTCATTCAGCAGCTCAGGACAAATGTTTTTGAATGGACGTACGAGATCCCTGGCAAGGAACAGTGTACGTTCCCGTACACATTTGGTTGGTCTAACTACTTGCTGTGGTTGAGCTTGCAATTCGTCCCAGGAACATATTGCGCGTGTGAACATACGTCTACGGGCTCATCCGAAGATGAGGGAATATCCTACTGCTCCGGGCGTAAGCCGGCCGTGCTGGGACTCACAGCGACGGCCTGGGCAGTGATAGTGGTTCGAACGCGCTCGGAGACCGGCAAGGTCACACGGAACGCGGTGGAGGTGTGTCAGTCCGAGCTCGCCTCTAGCGCTCAGCGAGCACGCGTCGCCGCTCCACGGCGTCGGCGTCGAGCTGACCACACATGATGTCACACAGCTTGAAGACGTCCTTGCTGGCCAAAGCGTAGTACACGCAGACGCCGTCCTTGCGACGCGTGACGAATCCCGTTGCAAACAGCACTTGGAGATGCTTCGAGACGTTGGCGGTGCTCAGCTCAGTCGCCTCGACGAGCGCGCTGACGGTCTGCTCGCCATCTCTCAGCTTGTGCATGATCTGCAGCCGCGCGGGCTCTCCCAACGCACGGAAGCGTTCGGCCAAGAGCGCTGCCATTTCCGGCGTCATGCGTTTCATTGCCATGTCAAACGGCCTCCGTCATGGGCAATACGGCGCACTGCCAGGCCAGCGATGATAATGAATGACCCGCGGTACTACCATCCTCTATTCAACTAATTGGTAGAATAACTGACGAGACGAAGTCCTTCAAGACCCTGCTCTCACACGATTTAACGTGGCGAACCGCTGCCGTCGACCACGGTAGGATGCGCCGAGGCGGCACGGCGGATGCCGCGCTTCGGGCCGTGTCCATCTTGTGTGAATCGCGGGACGAGAACATCGCCGAGATCGTTGCCGAATGGCAGCGGCTGACGGATCGAGAACCCTGGCGCTCACTCTCGCACAGCGACTGGGTCGATCATCTTCCGCCGCTACTCGAGGCCATGCTGGATGCCGCGGTCTGTGGCAGCGGCTCGCACCAGGGACGAGGACGCGTGATCGACACCGCGATGCAACACGGCGAGCACCGACGAGCGCACGGGCTTCCGGTCGACGTCCTCCTGGACGAGCATAGCGCATTGCGGACCGCCGTGTGGCAGTTTCTCAGCCGTCGCCTAGGCCCGGAAACGACGAAGGATTCCCTCGCGGAAATCATTCGATTCGATACCGCCGGAACGTTTGCCGCGATGGGAAGTTTGTACGGCTATCACCGGACCGAGATCGAACGCGAACGCGACTGGTCTGGTGAAAGCGCTCGGCTCGTGGGCGAATGGGAACAGACGCTCACCGAATGGCGTCGCCCAAGAGTTGGCTGACGGAGCCGCGCGAGCCGCAACGCCGAGACCGTTTCACAGAAGCGGATGGGACAGGATTCGAACCTGCGAACGGCTTTCGCCGCAACACGCTTTCCAGGCGTGCGCCTTAAACCACTCGGCCACCCATCCAGAGGTCTGTTAAGCTAGCCGAGCGTTGGGAGTTCTGGGAGTCGTGGCCGCGGTCTCAGTCACGCTCGTTGGACGCCGCGACGCTCCGATCCGCGGACTGCATGTGCCCGCCCGAGTCTGTAGCGCGCGAGCGACAACGTGTAGCACCGAGGAACCACTGGAGCCACTGCAGCACCGCCCCGTCCGCCGAGGCGCGAGGACCGCGAACGAAGCGTCGTCGGCCGTGGAACGCACGCCATCATCGACGTTTAGTAAATGCTCGTTCCAATTCTTAGAAGCAGCCTCGTGTGTGCCGGCGAGGGGCGTGAGAAATGCGGCGCATGGCCACCACGGTTCGCTGCGCCGCTGCGGCGGACCGTGTTGTCCGACCCAGTTTTCAATCTGTTGACCCGATGCGAATTTCTGTTGTCGTGCTCGCGTCGCTCGGCTTGTCCGCGTCGGTTGTCGGCGCGCAGGCGCTCGAGCGCATGACTCCGATGCCAACGAGCGGCATCCTGTCCACGAGCATCTCCGACCGTGCGTTCTCGAACCTGATCGCGCGCGAAAACCACTCACTCTTCCGGTTCGGTTTCCTCTCGGCAACGCTCGAGCACAGACTCGGCGAGCACGGTGTAAAGCTCGCTGTTCCGCTGGACAATCCACCGGCAGCGTCCATCGCGTCCGAGGGTGGGGGCCACAGCGAACCGGCGCCGGCCGTGACGAGCACCGCCGAGCCAGGCGCCGCCACAGGCTCATCGACGCCGCCGCTCGAGCACGCACAAGAGCCGCGCGAGCACGCACAAGAACCGCGGGAGCCAGCGAAAGCCGAACCGCCCAGAGAAATCGAAAAACCGATTGTCGTACCCCCAAGCGAGCCGATTGCCCAGGAGCCCGACGCATCGCCGCCGGTCACCTCGACGCCCGAGCCGGCCACGATCGCGCTGACCGCGAGCGGCTTGGCTGCGCTATTCGGCTACGCCAAACGGCGCCGCAAGTCGAACAGCGACGACTAGCCGCCGCCGATCAGGGCGGAAAAAAAAACCGGCGCGACGGGTCGCAATGGACCGTCGCGCCGGTTTTTGAGCGTTCAGCGGACAGGGAGAGATTCGAACTCTCGATACCGGGTTCACCGGTATGCCGGTTTTCGAGACCGGTGCCTTCAACCACTCGGCCACCTGTCCGGGGGAGCCGTGGAACTTAGCCCGTAGACGTCGACACGTCAACGACTTGCCGACGCGACCGGAAGAAGCGACTGAGCAGAGCGCCGCACTCCTGCGCACGAACTCCAGCGAGTACTTCCGGCCGATGATTGAGCCTCGGATGACGCAGGAGATCCCCGACGGAGCCCGCCATGCCGGCTTTGTCGTCCCACGCTCCGAAGACCACGCGCGAGAGGCGCGCGAGCACGATTGCGCCGGCGCACATCGCGCACGGCTCCAGGGTCACATACAGCGTGCAGTCCTGAAGTCGCCACGCGCCCACCGCGGACGAGGCGGCGCGAATGACGACCATCTCCGCGTGCGCGGTGGGGTCCTGGTCGCGCACGGTGCGATTGCCCGCCCGCGCGACGACGGCGCCGCGGCGCACGATCACCGCGCCGACCGGCACGTCGCCGCCCACCTCAGCGGCAGACGCTTCGGCGAGCGCAAGCGCCATGAAATCGTCGTCGCTGGCGCCGGCGATCGTCATGCGTGATTCCTCGACACTCCGAGAGCGAAGCGGCTCACGCCCCGACCGTCTCCCGCGCGGGCTCGTTCGAGAATTCTAATGCTCCCTTCCCGTCCGGCCGGATGACGATCGCGTCGCCGTCGGTGAACCGGCCTTCGAGAATGGCCAGCGCCAACGGATTCTGAATGAGCCGCTGGATGGACCGCTTGAGCGGACGAGCGCCGAATGCAGGATCGTACCCTTCTTCCGCGAGCACTCGCTTCGCCTCCGGCGTGACGTCGACCGTGATCTTTCGTTCGGCGAGCGTCTTTCGCAGACGCGCCAGCTGCAGATCCACGATCTTCTCGATCTGCTCAGTGCCGAGCGGATGGAAGATGATGATGTCGTCCACACGGTTGAGGAACTCTGGCTTGAAGCTCTGCCGGAGCGTCGCCAGCACTTGCGTTTCCACGAGCGCCCAGTCCCCACGAGCGTGTTCGAGAATGAACATCGATCCGACGTTCGACGTCATGATGATGACGGTGTTACGGAAGTCGACGGTGCGACCTTGTGAATCGGTGAGCCGGCCGTCATCGAGAATCTGCAGCAGGATGTTGAAGACATCCGGGTGCGCCTTTTCGATCTCGTCGAACAGCACGACCGAATATGGCCGCCGGCGTACAGCCTCCGTCAGCTGGCCGCCCTCTTCGTAACCGACATAGCCGGGAGGCGCCCCGATGAGGCGCGCCACGGCGTGCTTCTCCATGTACTCGGACATGTCGATGCGCACCATCGCGTGCTCGTCGTCGAACAGGAATTCGGCAAGTGCGCGCGCCGTCTCGGTTTTGCCAACTCCCGTCGGCCCGAGGAATATGAACGACCCGATCGGCCGATTCGGATCCTGCAGCCCGGCGCGTGAGCGGCGCACGGCGTTGGCGACAGCGACACACGCCTCTTCCTGCCCGATGACGCGCTTCGAAAGCTCCTGATCGAGCTTGGTGAGCCGCTCTCGCTCGCTCTCCAGCATTCGTGTCACAGGAATGCCCGTCCATCGCGCGACGACCTCGGCGATGTCCTCGGCGCCGACTTCCTCTTTCAAGTATTTGGGCCGGCCATCCGCGCTCGAGAGCTTCTGCTCCGTATCGCGCATGCGACGCTCGAGCTGCGGAATGCGACCGTACGTGATCTCCGCGGCTTTCGTGAGATCGCCGCGGCGAGTCGCTTGATCGGCCTCGATGCGCGCCTGTTCGATCTCCTGCTTGATCTTGCCGACGCCGCCGAGCATCTCCTTCTCCTGCTGCCACTGCGCTTTCATGGCGGCGGAGCGCTCGCGAAGCTCCGCGAGCTCGTGCTCGATCTCTTCGCGACGCTCGATGCCGGCGCGATCTTTTTCCTTCTGCAACGCGGTGCGCTCGATCTCGAGCTGCATGATGCGTCGCTCGACCTCGTCGATCTCCTGCGGCATCGAGTCGATCTCGATGCGGAGCCGCGACGCGGCTTCGTCGATCAAATCGATGGCCTTGTCGGGCAGAAAGCGATCGCCGATGTAGCGGTGCGACAGCGTGGCCGCGGCGATGATCGCGTCGTCGGTGATGCGCACACCGTGGTGCGCCTCGTAGCGCTCCTTGAGGCCGCGCAGAATTGCAATCGTGTTCTCCACGCTCGGCTCACCGACATAGACCGGCTGGAAGCGGCGCTCGAGCGCCGGATCTTTCTCGACGTGCTGGCGATACTCGTCGAGCGTCGTGGCGCCGACGACGCGCAGCTCACCGCGCGCGAGCAACGGCTTGAGCATGTTGCCCGCGTCCATCGAGCCTTCGGCCTTTCCCGCGCCGACGAGCGTGTGCATCTCGTCGATGAAGGTGATGAACTGGTCGGAGGACGTCAGCTCCTTCAGCACTGCCTTGAGCCTTTCCTCGAATTCACCGCGAAACTTCGCCCCCGCGATGAGCGAGCCGAGATCGAGCGAAACGAGCCGCTTGTTCTTGAGGCCCTCGGGCACATCGCCGTTGACGATACGCTGCGCGAGCCCCTCGACGATCGCCGTCTTGCCGACACCCGGCTCGCCGATGAGCACCGGATTGTTCTTCGTGCGCCGCGACAGCACCTGCACCACGCGCCGAATCTCCTCGTCGCGTCCAATGACGGGATCGAGCTTGCCTTTGCGTGCGGCGTCGGTCAGATCGCGCGTGTATCGCTGAAGCGCCTGGTATTGATTCTCCGGCGTCTGGTCGGTGACTCGATGCGAGCCGCGGACCGCCTCCAACGCTTCGAGCAGTGCATCGTGCGACGCACCGGCAGCCGTCAGGATGCCGCGCGTCTCCGTGCCCTTCGTATTCGATAACGCGAGCAGCTCGTGCTCGGTGGAGACGTACTGGTCGCCGAGCTCCTTGGCTTCTTGCTCGGCTCGGTCGAAGACCTGGTTCAGCTCGCGAGAGACGCTTGGCTGTGCATCGCTCTGCTTGGGGAATTTGTCGATGCCACGTGCGACCTGCTCGCGCAAAGCGGCGACGCTCGCGCCAAGCTTCTGAAGGACGGGAACGACGATGCTCTCGTCCTGATCGAGAAGGGCGGCGAGCAGATGGAGGTCGTAGACGACGGGGTTGCCATTTCGCCGGGCGAGGTTGGCGGCTTCATTTAGCGCTTCGCCGGCCTTCACCGTCAGCTTTTCGGAATTGATCATGTGGAACTCCGGGAGCAACGTCGGTGCCTTACGATCATGCCAAACCGGCCGATTTCGCGAGTGTTGTGCGGCATGTGCGCAGATTCAATTCTGCCGATCCGCCAGCGATGGCAGCTTCATGTCAGTGCCGAGGTTGACGGAAACGCAACGCGCGCCGGAAGGGTTTCTTCCGGCGCGCGTCGTGTACTGACGATCTCGGCGCCTACTTTCGGTTCATGATGCGAACCGAGTAGGTCGGCTTTCCATTCACGAATACCTGGACCAAGTAGACGCCTGACGCGGCATACTTGGTCGTGCCTTTGACCTTGCCATCCCAGAACGCCTCATAGTCGCCGCAGACCAACTTGACGTTGGAAAGCGTCGCTCCGACCAGCTCTGTGCGAACTCTGGTCGTGCCACTAAGCGATCCATCCTCGAGCACCGGAATAGCAACTTCCTGTGAGAGGACGTTGGAGATCCGAATCGTTACTAAGTTCAGTCGATTCGCGTCCGCGCAACCGTCACTTGGCTCGACGGGAAACGGAATGCGAATGTCAGGGTTGAACGGGTTCGGATGCGGCGGTCGTACTGACTTTTGCCCTCGGGGCGTTGATTGCGTTTGCCCCGCCGCGGTCTTTGGCGACATCGCACAAAGGGCGAGCACGAGCAAAAGTGCTGCCCAGCGGTGGAACATGTTTTTCTCCGCGCTGACGAAACAGGACCGTTACTCGAAGCTCCTGAATGGGTTGAACAGGATACTACGCTCTGAATCAAAAATACGGCCAATGCAACGGGGTGTCAAGCGAGCCGTAGCATTGCACATCTGTGTCCCATAGAGGGTTACGCGCCGCGCCAAACCCGTCCAGAGCCACTTCGGCTGGTGAGCCCGGCTCGATCGCAATACTCCAGCAGTGGGATCAGGTACTTCCGAGACAACCCCATCGCGTCACGCAGCTGCGATGGGCTCAACTCGGCCCCGCCGGACATTGCCTCCTTCAGGCGATCCAAAATCAACTTTAACTGCTTAGCCGTATAGTACCGATTTTGTTCCACTTGGACGACGTCCCCAAGCCGCTCCAGATACCGCAAAGCCGTTCCGGGGTCGCCGCCTGACGTCGCCGCCAACTCCTCTATACTAGGAGGTTCGGCTCCAGCCGCCTCAAGTTGAGAAACTAGCGTTTCGAAGAAGAATGTTTGCTCCGCCGTCGGCGTAGGAGACCAGCCGGACCGAGCCACCACACTCCCGCGGCTCACTACCGTGCCATCGCCTATCGCGGCAGCCAGGGCACCGTCAACGGCCTCCGGCGACCCCGCGACGCGCGTGCGAAGAAGCTGCGTCGGCATTCCCGCCTCCAACGGGAACTCGGCGTGATACGCATCGACCTCGGACACGAGCTTCGCCACCAGCTGCTCGAGGACCGAACGCAGAATCAGCTTCGCTCCGACCGTCGCAATTCGGGCGTCGCTACGTCGCACGAGATCGCGTGCAGCGGCCGGGCCAACGCCGAGGCGAATTGGCAGAACGATCGACGGCAATCCGTCCGCCGCGGATTCGATGAGCATTCGCTCGAGGCGCTCACTCGCATCCAGTCCCACTGGGAATGGACGTCCACGCCGTGGCGGATAGGGATCGATCACGACACCGCCCGCGATGGTGTTCAGCGGGGCTGTCGTGCGCACCACGAAGCGATCGCCGGCCCGAAGCAAGAGCGGCTCGTCCAGCACCACGCGCGCGGCGAACGCGCCAGCATCCGTTGCGTCGCGCGTGACGATGCGCGCACCGACTTCGGTCGTGCCCACGTGCAGACGAAACCAGGTTCGCGGACGAATGTCGACATCGGCGCCCGTAACGAGCGACACCTCGGCGCGAACCATCGATGTCGGACGCCAATCGCGATCCGTGACGATCGTCGATCCGCGAGGCACATCGCCAACTTCGATACCGGCCAGCGCTACACCCGCACGCGAGCCCGGTGTTGCCGCATCGAGCTGTGCGCCGTGTGCCTGGATCGCGCGCACACGCGCCGTTCGATCACCCGGCACCACGCGAACGACCTCGTCGCGCGTGAGTCGTCCGGACCACACGGTGCCCGTCACGACGGTGCCGGTGCCCTTGATCGTGAACGCGCGATCGACCGGCAAGCGAAACACGTCGTCGACCGGTCGGGCAGGAACACGTGCGGCCACCTCGGCGAGTGCCGCGCGTAGATCGTCCAGACCACGGCCGGTTTGTGCCGAGGTGGCGACGATGCGCGCGTCGGGCAAAACGCGCGCGATCGCTTCACGCACCTCTTCCTCGACGAGCGCGAGCCAGTCCTCTTCGACGAGATCGGCTTTGGTCAGCGCGACGACGCCCTGGCGCACGCCGAGCAGCTCGAGAATCGCGAGATGCTCACGAGTCTGCGGCATGATGCCCTCATCCGCCGCGACGACAACGAGCGCGAGATCGATACCGGTCGCGCCGGCGACCATCGTCCGGACGAACGCCTCGTGTCCCGGCACGTCGACGACACCGACCGTGCCGACTCCTTCGAGAACGAGCGGCGCGAACCCGAGCTCGATCGTGATGCCGCGGCGCTTCTCTTCCGGCAATCGATCGGTGTCGACGCCGGTGAGCGCGCGCACGAGCGTCGTCTTCCCGTGATCGATGTGGCCGGCGGTTCCGAGGATCACGCGACGGGTTCCTGCGTTGCGCGACCAGCGAATGCGTCGTGCTCCCACGCGTCGAACGCGGGCAGCGGCCGATCGTCGGCGAGGTGTTCGCGCACGAATTCGCGAAGCAGGCGCTGATGTGCACGCGCTTCTTGTCGGTCCGCGATCGGATGTGCCTCCCCACTCAACCAATCGCGGAGCGCCGACCGCGCGGCCGGCGGCAGCGTTCGTCCGCCGCGCGCGAGGTGCGCGCAGCGCGCACACAGCACACCGCCCACCGGATGGCTGAATGTCGCGGGAGCCTCACCATCGACAGCCGAATGACATTCGGCGCATACGTCGACCGTCGGCGCGACGCCGAGCTCCGCAAGGAGACGCCATCCGCCGGCGAGCGTCAGATCGCGCGCACGATCGGCGGGCGCGGTCATCAGCGTGTCGAGCGCCGCGGCGACCGCATCGAACAGCCCCGCGTCCGCGGCATCGTGGCCAAACCGCAGCGCGAGCTCGGCGATCGCGCCCGCGCCAGCAAAGCGTTCGAGCCGCATCCCAAGCCCCGCACGAGAACGCGTCACATCGAACGTGCTCAGCGTATCGAGATCACGTCCCGGTTTCGTGTACAGCTCCGCCGAGCCTTGCGCGAAGAGATCGAGCGCGGCGCCGAATCGTTTGCGCGACGATCGAGCACCCCGTGCAAGCACCGACCGCACGCCGGCGTCGCGCGTCAACAGCCGCACGATGCGCGACGATTCCAGATAGTCGAAGGCGTGCAGCACGATCGCCTCGGTCACGACGACGGTCATGTCTCAAAACTAGCGGCGCGACGGTGCCGGCTCCATTCGAGCCGTTCGGTCCTGATGCGCTACGATGCGCGACGCTCGTCCGCCAGCGCTTCGCTCAACTCGCGTTTGAGCGATTCACGCGTCGATCGGTATTCCTCGTTCGCGACGTGATCGTTTGGCCCCGTTCGATCGAACTCGTCGTCGAGGTTGGCGATTGCACGCACGAGGATGCGCGAGCGCGGCTCACTCTCCGTGATCGGGGCTCGAGCGGCGCGCGCGTTCCGACGGCCACGCGTGACCGCAACGGTCAGCGCGCTCGCCATCAGCGCGAAGATCGTGTACAACACTACGCGATAGATCGACTGCCGTTCGGCGACGCTCATCCGCGGCACGTCGACACGAAGCACTCCGGTCGCGGGAAGATCCTGCGCGAGAAAGCGCCGAAAGACTTTGCCTTCGGCGCTCACGGATGGCACTTCTCGCAATGCGGGGGCTTGGACGCGAGCCGTGGGTTCCTGCACGAGAACCTCGAGCACGCCGACGGGACGCGCCGCCGAAAGGCTCAGCGGGAATGCTTTCGTCGGCAGCTCGTACGTGAAGGCAACTTGCCGGATCCCGGGACTGAGTGGTGCAAATACGCCAACAGTATTCCCCTGGCGTGAGACCGCACCGCTCGCGAGGTCACCGTTCGTATTCACCTGAAAGCGCGCAGCTGCCGCAGGAATCTGGGTCGTCCATACCGGTGTGACACTGTCGCGGGAGACCGCGGTGACCGTGCTGTCGTTCTGCAGATCGTAGACTTCACCGACGGGACGAAGACCGTCCGGCTGCGGCGAGCCGATGATGACGTGATGGCCGCCGATCTTGATCGCGACCGGACCCGACGTCGTGTCGAACACAATGATCGACGCGTCGTCGCCCGAGACATCGGGACCGCGGAACGGCGCCGTTGGATACACGATGCCGCCGAAGGCGGTCGTCGCGAAATAGATCGCCGCCGTATCGCCGCTCGCGCGATAGCGGAAAGCGAACTTCCCCTGCGCGGACGTGCGCATCGAATCGAGCGGACCTGAATGATCGTGCCCGACGCGATGCAGCACGACCATTTGATTGGCGATGGGCTGCTGGCCTGTGCGGCTCCCGCGCAGGATGCGTCCGTCGACATGACGTACCGTCGTATCGCCGCTCTGCAACGCGGCGGCCAGCAGAAGCGCGGCGATCACGGATTGAACTTGCCGAAGTCCTCCGGCCGCAGGTGCTCGAGATAATCCTTGAGCTGCTCCGCGCTGAGACCGGCGCCCTCTCCCCCACGCGACGAAGGCGGCGAGTACGACTCGGTATCGGGTTCCTCGGCCTCGTCGTCAGGGCGAACCAGCAACCCTTCGGCGGCGAACATCGGCGCGTCGAGCCGCAACGCAATGGCAATCGCGTCCGAGGGCCGCGAGTCGACACGCGTGACGGTTCCGCCGCGCTCGAGGTGAATCTCGCCGAAATAGGTGTTGTCTTCGACGTGCGTGATCTCGATTCGCCGGAGCGTTGCGCCCATACCGAGGATGAGATTGCGGCAGAGGTCGTGCGTCATCGGACGCTGACGCTTCATCTTCTGCATGTGGATCACGATCGACTCGGCCTCGGCCTGACCGATCCAGATGGGCAGCAGGCGATCGCCGCCCTTTTCCTGCAGGACGACGACGTACCCCTGCGTTCCCGGGTCCATTCCCAAGCGAGAGACGACGACTTCGATCATCCGATAAACTCCTCAAACTCCTCAGCCCACAGCCCGAGCGAGCGCGGCCGCACGATCGGTGCGCTCCCAAGAGAACAGCGTCATCGCGGACTTTCCTCTCCCAACTTTCTTCGGCGCGCGCCCGAAATGTCCGTACGCCGAGGTCGCGCTGTAGATCGGTTTCCGTAGGTCGAGCGCATTGATGATGCCTCGCGGCGTGAGATCGAACTCGTTGACGACCGCGTCCATGATCGTCGCCTCCGGAACCGTGGACGTGCCGAATGAATCCACCATCACGGAGACCGGCTCCGCCACGCCGATCGCATACGCGAGCTGAACTTCGCATCGACGCGCGAGCTTCGCCGCGACGATGTTCTTCGCCACCCACCGAGCGGCATAACACGCCGATCGATCCACCTTCGACGGATCCTTTCCACTGAACGCACCGCCGCCGTGGCGCCCCATACCGCCATACGTGTCGACGATGATCTTGCGCCCCGTCAATCCGGCGTCGCCCTGCGGTCCGCCGACGACGAACCGGCCAGTTGGATTGATATGATATTTGACCTTGCCGTTCCGGAGCTCTGCTGGGATGGTCGGCTCCACGACGGATTCGATGATCGCCGAACGGATCGCTTTGGTCGTCACGCCAGGCGCATGCTGCGTCGAAATGACGACGGTGTCTACGGCGACGGGTTGCTTGTCCTCGTACACCACAGTCACCTGAGCCTTCCCGTCCGGACGCAGCCAGTCGAGCTCGCCACTCTTTCGCCTTTCCGCGAGGGCTTCCGTCAGCCGGTGCGCGAGCAAGATCGGCATCGGCATGAGCTCGGCCGTCTCGTCAGTCGCGTACCCGAACATCATTCCCTGATCCCCGGCGCCGCCTGTGTCGACGCCCATCGCGATGTCGGGCGACTGACGGTCGATCGTGCTGATCACGGCACACGTCTTCGCATCGAAGCCGTATGACGCATCGGTGTAGCCGATGCGCTCGATCGTCGAGCGGACGAGATCCGGCACGTGCACGTACGTGCTCGTCGTGATCTCGCCGGCCACGCACGCGAGTCCCGTCGTGACGAGCGTTTCGCATGCGACGCGCGCCGTGGGATCATCGGCGAGGATGGCGTCGAGAACCGCATCGGAGATTGCGTCCGCGACTTTGTCGGGGTGCCCTTCGGTGACGGACTCCGACGTGAACAGGTGACGATCGTACATGCTCGAATTGGGAGTTTGGCTCACGAAAGCTCGCCGTGGAACGGCTAGCACTCAACCCTCCTGTCGTCCCGAGCCGCAAGCGAAGGATCTGCACCGTGTGTGGTAACGGATCTCTCGCCTGTGGCTCGGGATGAAAAACGGAGCGAAGAGAAACCAAGCGCCGGAGCAAGTGCAGATCCCTCGCTTCGCTCGGGATGACGACGAACGCGCCCGGGATGACGCACGGCACGGAAGCTAACGGCTATTCGGGAACAGTCTCACCGAAGAGAACGTTACCGCCGAGCACTCCCGCGAGCCGGCGACGAAGCGCGCCTTCCGCCTCCGCTGCCGTCGCCGCGGCGAGCGCAGCGCTCGCAGCTTCCTCGGCCGCCGCGACCGAAATACCGCGGACGATCCGCTTGACCAGCGGCACCGAGCGTGGCGCGACGCTCAGCTGCCGCACTCCAAGGCCAATGAGCGCGAACGCCATCAGCGGCTGCGACGCCATTTCGCCGCAGACCGCAACTTCGAGGTCGTACTCGTGCGCCGTGTCGACCGTTCGCTTGATCAGCTTCAGCACTGCTGGATGCAGTGGCGTGAAGCGCGTCGCGAGATTCGCGTTGCCGCGATCGACCGCGAGCGTGTACTGCACCAGATCGTTGGTGCCGATGCTGAAGAACGCGACGTCGTTGACGAACGTGTCGCACGCGACCGCGGCCGCTGGCGTCTCGACCATCACGCCGAGCGGCACGTCGCGGCGGAATTCCACGCCGCGCGCCTCGAGTGCGCGCGCAGCGTCGTCGAGCATCTGCCGCGCGAGTCGGACCTCGTCGAGCGTGACGACGAGTGGCAGCATGATGTGCACATCGCCGTGCACCGCCGCGCGAAGGAGCGCGCGAAGCTGAACGCCGAACAGATCCGGTTGATCGAGGCACATGCGAATCGCTCGCCATCCGAGGAACGGATTCGGCTCCGAAGGGAATCCGCCGACCGGCAGCTTGTCTCCGCCGAGATCGAATGTGCGAATGACCACCGGACGTCCGCCGAACGCCTCGACGACACGCTTATACGCGTTGTACTGCTCCTCCTCGTCAGGCATCACCGCGCGATTCACGACGAGGAATTCGGTGCGCATCAGGCCGACGCCCTCCGCACCGCTCTTCGCCGCGAGCTCGGCTTCTTCCGGCAAATCGACGTTCGCACGCAGCGTGATGCGCACGTCGTCGGTGGTGATCGCCTCGAGCGATGCGAGATGCTTGAGCTCCGCCTCCGCGACTTCCTCCTGCCGCGCGCGTTCGCGATACGCCTCGATGTCTCTGTGAGACGGATTGATGGCGAGCAAACCGGTCGATCCGTCGAGGATCGCCGTTTCTCGGCCAGTCAATTCCGACGTCGCCGTCCGAAGTCCGACGATGGCGGGGAGTCCGAGTGACCGTGCAAGAATCGCGACGTGCGACGTACGCGTGCCCGCATCCGTCGCGATCGCTGCGATGGCCTCGCGATCGAGCTGCACGGTGAGACTCGGCGTGAGGTCATGCGTCACGAGAATCGCGTTCGCGCCCTTCGGCAGATCCACCGGATCATGATCCGGCAGGTCGAGCAGCATCGTGAGCACACGAATCTCGACATCCTTGAGATCACCGATACGCTCGCGAAGCATCGGGTGCGACGCGCGGCTGAAGCGCTGTCCCCAGTCGAACATCACGATCTCGAACGCTTTCTCGGCGCCGAGGTTTTGCTTGATCAGACCTTCGACGGCGTTCGTGAGGTCCAGGTCGTCGATGATCGAGCGCTGTACGTCGAAGATCGCCGCTTCCTGCGCGCCAGCCGAATGCTCGACGCGATCGCGCAGTTGACTGAGACGTTCCTTCGCGCGCGCGAGCACGTCGTGAAAGCGCGCGATTTCATCAGGAACCGCGTCGTCGGGGATGATGCGCTGCGGCACCTCCGGAATCTCCCACCGAAGGAGGTGCACTGGGCCGACCGCGATGCCCGGCGAGGCCGGAATGCCGATCAGCTTTCGGTCCACTCAATGCTCTCCAAATTTGTTTCCGACCAGCGTCGCGAGGGCATCGAGCGCGGCGTCGGCATCGGGCCCCTCGGCGCGAAACAGGATCGTCGACCCATGTTCGGCCGCGAGCATCATCACACCCATGATACTCTTACCGTTCACGTCGAGATCGTCTTTCACGATCGTAATTTCGCTCTGGAACTTGGCGGCAAGCTTCACAATCTCAGCCGCCGGCCGGGCGTGCAAGCCGTTCTTGTTGACGATCTGGACGGCGCGTTCTGGCATTAGCGAATCACCGAGAGGAGGACGACGACGGCGAGCACGATGAGCGATAGACGCCAGCCCGCGATGCGGTTCTGCAAACGGACGATCAGCAACGATCCGAGCGCGACAGCGATCAGCACTTCTCCAAGCAGGTTGCGCCCCGGCCCGATGACGCGCCACAGCGCGAGTGGAATCGCGATTCCCGTCGCCAGCGCCGCCAGGCGTCCGATCTGCTGCGGTCCTCGCCGCAACACCGGATTGCCGAGCGCCGATGCGACTTTGAGCCCGTGATTCCAGCCGGTATTCAATCCCCAAATGCGAAGCCCGAGATGTCCGATGTTATAGAGAATCAGAAAAAGGCCAACCACCGCGATCGGGCTCGCGCCCAAACCGAACACGGCGAGCGACGCGAGTGAGCAGAACGGCAGCCAACCCGCCCACACGAGGCGATCGCCGACGCTGCCGAGCGGGCCGCACAATGCCGTGCGAAATCGCTCGATGCGCACCGGGTCTGCGCCTTCGAGCTCGGCGCGCGCCAGCGCGCCGACCGCGACCGACGCCAGATACGGATGCGCGTTGAAGTAGCGGCTCTCGCGCGCGAGCGCCTCGTGAAATGCACGTGAATGCACGCCCCCGGGCAATCCACGAAGCGCCGGCTCGAGACAGAACCCGATACCGTTGCCGAGGAGGATCTCGTAATTCCACGATCCTTGTATCGCCAGCAGCCGAATGAACACCGCGATCCGCACCCTGAGCGGCAGGGTCGGCGCGGGCGGCGGAGCCGGCACGGCGGTAGAGGCGCTCGTCATCTCACGAACAGAAAGAAGAGGCCCACCGCAAGCCCACTCACGAAGAACCAGCGCGCGCCTGTGGTCGCGTGAAACAGCTTCCACGCGGCGCCGCCAGCAACGCTCGCAGCCGCCGCGACGACGATGGCGCGAGAGAGCTGGCTGTCCATCGTCCAGCGCGCGAGGCACCACGCGGCGAGCGGCGCGAGCAGCGCGTACGCGATTGCCGTCAGCACAGTGCCGCGCACGAGATCGGCCGTCATGCCCGTGAGCTGGAGCGAGATTACCGCGCCCCGCGCCCCGGCTTCGAGTGCTTCGCGTTTGCGAGCGGCCCAGTACGCGTTCAATCGGCGCAACTTCACCATGGTCCATCCGCCGACCCACGTCGTCGCGAGTGCGGATACGACAGCCATGCTCATCGCGCCAGCTGGATGCGTCGTTTGCGACGCGTAGATCGCGCCGCCCACCACCGATGCCGATCCCCATTCCGGATATCGCGATGCGCCGAACGGCAGCGTTTCCAGCGCAATCAACTCGAGCGCAGCGCCGAGCATGAGGCCAGCAGTCGCTTCACCGATCAACGCCCCTGAGAGCGTTGCAGCAACGAGCGGCCGCGACACCATCGCCTGCGGAAAGCTGACGACGTCGAGGCCAAGTATGCCCCCGAGCAGCGCGAGCGGAACCAGATCGATCACGCTCATTCCAGCTCGTCTCCGGCGAGCATGTCCGAGAGCGTAATCGGACGCGCGCCAGGTACATCCTGTGCGGTCACGCCAGCGCCACGCGCGTCGAGCTCGCGAAGTGCAGTCTCTTCGTCGGGAGTAAGAAACACGTAGCGCAATCGTTGCGTGCGGCCTGCTCGAAAATGAATTCCGCCCACGTTCACGGACGTGATGCCCGCGCCGCCATCGACCAACTTGCGCATCGTATCGATGTCGCCGGTGAGCAGCAGCCCGCGCCGCGGATCGGCGCGATAGCGCGGGATCTGCTTGATCGCGTCGTCGGTCGTATGGAAGTAGAGGTCCATTTCGGGCGGCACACCCATCCGATACAGCTCCTGCTCCCAGTCGCTCGTCGCGACGGTATCGTCGACGAGCACAATGAATGCGATGTCCAACGGCTGTCCCCACCCGACGACCACCTGACCATGAATCAGCCGATCGTCGATGCGGTACAGTTCGAGCGTCACGCGCCAGCCCCGTGCACAGTGATGGCCGCGCGGCCTCGCTCCGCCGCGTGCCGAGCCGCGTCGGGCGGCGTGCGGGAGTCTGCAAAGACGAAATCGAGAAGCGTCGGCAAATTCGTTCCGGCAATGAGCACGGCGTCGTCCATGCCGCGCAAAATCCGTCGCGAGGCCATCGTGCAGCTTCCGGCCTGGAGGTCGGTGAAGATCACGCGAACGTTCGTCTCTTGCATCCGTGAGCGCAGCAATGCCTCGATGTCTTCGACGCTGAGCTTCGCCACGGAGACCGGAATGAGCTGCGCTCCACGGCCAGTGATCTGATCCACAGCCGAGACCAGCCCCGCCGCGAAGTCGCCGTGGCCGGCGACGATCGCGCGTGCCGTCGTCGGTGTCGTCGAAGCGGGTGCGTCGCTACTCATTGTCCTGCTGCAGGTACGCTGTCACGTCCCTTGGCCCGCGCATCTGTCTCATCAACCGTTCGTTGAAACGCTCCGCCGGATCGATGCCGCTGTATTTCAGCAGATGAGTCATCGCGATGACTTCAGCGACCACCGTGATGTTCTTGCCGGGGTTGAGCGGCACACGAACCTTGGGTAGCTCAACGTCGAGAATAGTCGTGGTCTCCGCATCCAGGCCGGTTCGATCGATCGCCGCGTCGTGGTGCCATTCCTCGAGTTGAACGATAACCTCGATGCGCTTCTGTTGGCGCACGGCGCGGATTCCGAAGATCGACGGAATGTCCACCAATCCCACGCCGCGGATCTCCATGTGATGGCGTTGCAGCTCGTGGCCCTTGCCGATGAGCACGTCGCTCCCGCGCCGCCGAGCGATCACGAGATCGTCGGCGACGAGACGGTGGCCGCGCTCCACCAGGTCGAGCACGCACTCCGATTTGCCGATGCCGCTGCGGCCAACGAAGAGCAGCCCCACGCCGAAGACATCAGCCAGTGAGCCGTGGAGGTTCGTTGTTGGCGCAAACTCGTCCTCGAGCCAGAACTTGATGCGCGTGTAAAACTCGTTGGTCTTGAGACGGCTGCAGATGATCGCCACGCCCGCCGCGGAGGCGATATCGATCAGATCTTCGCCGGGCCGTTGTCCCTTCGTGATGAAGACGCACGGCAGCGGATACGAGAAGAACGTCGTGAGATGTTTGCGACGCATCTCGCCATCGATCGATCGGAGATACGTGATCTCCGTCTCGCCTAGGACCTGCAGTCGCCGCGCGGGAAACCGACCGACGTAGCCGGCGAGCACGAGGCCAGGGCTCGACACGTTCGGGTTCTCGATGACCCGATCGAGTCCATTGGTCTTCTCGATGTGCTCGAGCTGCAGCGGCCCGCGCATGCGCTCGACGAGACTGCCTACGGTGAGGCGCGGAGTGCTCATGCCATGCGTCCCTCGATGACGCGGCGCAGGTGACGCTCGGTCTCCTCGGCAGCACGTTCCCACGTGAACGACTCGGCGAACGTTCGCGCGGCGAAGCCCAGCCGATCGACCAAGTCGCGCGATTCGGCGAGGCGGCGCATCGCGGCCGCCATGCCACGCACGTCGCCGTGCGGAACGAGAAAGCCGGTTTGCCCGTCGCGCACGGACTCGCGAATGCCCGGCGAGTTCGACGCGACGACGGGAGTCGCGCAGGCGGCGGCTTCGAGGTTCGTAATTCCCCACCCCTCCTTTGGCGACGCAAAGACCAGCGCCCACGCGCGGCGAAGCAGCGCGAGCTTCTCCGCTTCGGAGATCCGCCCAAGAAACCGCACGCGTTGGCCGAGGTCAAGCGAGTGGGCGAGCTTCTCGAGCTCCGGCCGGTAGTCGCCGGCGCCCGCGATCTCCAACGTGGCGTTCGGCGCGTTCATTTCCGCGAACGAGCGGATGACGAGATGCACGCCCTTGTACTTCTTCAGCCGGCCGAGATACGCAAACACCGGCGCCGGCGCGCGCTCCGCGGGATTTGGCGTGTACCCAACAGCATCGATCCCTGGATAGATGACGGCAATGGAATCGCGCGGAATGCCACGCGCCACGAGATCATCCTTGGTGCTCTCGCTGATCGCCTGAAACGGAACGTTCCGATACTCGCGGCCGAGTGGTCGCTCGGCGAGCCAGACCGCGGCGGCCAGCGGCGCCGGAAACTCCTGGAACGCCGTCGATCCGAACAGGTGCGGCACCAGCGCCACCGTGTGCGCAGCGTGCCACCGTGCCGTGTACAGCGGGATCTTGTTGATGTCTTCGACGAGGACGTCGGGCCAGTCCTTCAACGTTTCCTTATAGTAGCGATGTGCTAAAAAAGGGAATGTGTGCCGTGTGCCCGCGCGGTAGACCTCGATGCCGTCGAGCGTCGCGCGCGCGGGACAACCAGGCCAGCCACCGCACAGCAGGCGCACGTCGTGACCGCGACCGGCCAGCCGCCCGAAAATCTCGTGCAGGTGGATCTCGGCGCCGCCACCTTGAGGATTCTCCCGGTCTTGCCAGTTCACGAGCAGGACGCGCACTACATTCGTCCCATGCGGCGAGCGAGCGCATCGAGCACACCATTCACGAATTTCGCGCTCCGCACTGTTCCGTAGCGCTCGGCCAGATGCACCGCTTCCTGGATCACGACGCGAGGCGGCGTCTCGCCGCGAAGCAGTTCGGCGGCTGCAAGACGGAGCACTGACCGGTCGATCACGCTCAAGCGCTCGAGCCGCCAATTCACCGTCACATCGGCAAGCTCTGCATCGAGCTCGCTCCCGTGCTCGGCCAGCGTTTTCACGAGCTGGCCCGCGAGACGACGCTCGTCCGCCGGTACGAGAAGGTCGTCCCAGATCGTCGACGCGACGCGCTCGAGGCGCTTTTCGCCGCGCAGATCCCACGCGTACAACGCCTGCAGCACGCGCGCGCGAGCACGGGTTTCAACTCTCGTCCGAGGCATCCAACCGATCGAAAAGATCCACCATCTCGAGCGCCGCGAGCGCGGCGTCCCAACCCTTGTTGCCGTGCGCGCCACCGGCGCGCGCCTGTGCCTGCTCCTCATTGTCACAGGTCAACAGGCCGAATCCAATCGGAGTGTCGAAGTCCGAGCCGGCGCTGGCAAGTCCGCGCGACGCTTCGCCGGCGACGTAGTCGAAATGAGGCGTGTCGCCGCGAATCACCGCGCCAACCGCGACGATCGCTTCGTAGCGTTCCGTCGCGAGCAGGCGACGAGCCGCGAGTGGAAGCTCCCACGCGCCCGGGACCCACACGACGTCAACGTCGTCAACGGATGCGCCGTGACGAACGAGCGCGTCCAGCGCACCGTCGACGAGTTTTTCAACGACATGCAGATTGAACCGGCTGGCGAGGACAGCAAAGCGCCGCCCGGCGCCGGTTGGCGTTCCGGAGAATTCAGCCATTACGACGCGAGCAGATGCCCGAGCTTGTCGCGCTTGGTTCGCAGATACTCCGCGTTCTCGTCGTGCGCGGGCTGCACGATCGGGACCCGATCGCCGAGCCGAAGTCCGTAGCCCTCGAGTCCGACCATTTTGCGCGGGTTGTTCGTGATCGGCCGAATCGAGCGCAGACCAAGGTCGAGCAGGATCTGTGCGCCGATGCCGTAGTTGCGAAGATCCGGCTTGAAGCCGAGTTGCTCGTTCGCTTCGACAGTGTCCGCGCCGCGATCCTGCAGCTCATACGCCTTCAGCTTGTTCAGAAGACCGATACCCCGCCCTTCCTGGTCGAGATAGACGATGACGCCGCGTCCTTCGGCGCCGATCATTTCCATCGCTTTGTCCAGCTGCCAGCCGCAGTCGCACCGCAGCGAGTGAAAGACGTCGCCGGTGAGGCACTTCGAGTGCATGCGGGCGAGGACATTCTCGCCGTCACCCAGATCGCCCAGCACGAGCGCCACGTGCTCGCTCGGATCGACGTCGTTTCGGTAGCCGACGATTCGCCACTCGCCGTGCAGCGTCGGAAGGCGCGCCTCGGCAATGCGGTGAACGAGACGCTCCGTCTTGAGGCGGTGCGCGACAAGCTGCGCCACGGTGATGAACGTGATGCCATGCTCCGCGGCGAACACCTCGAGCTGCGAGCGGCGCGAGCTGGAGCCATCTTCGTTCAGGATCTCGCATATCACGCCGGCCGGGATGAGACCCGCGAGCCGAGCGAGATCGACGGCAGTTTCCGTGTGGCCGACGCGCTGCAGCACACCACCTTCGCGCGCGCGGAGCGGGAAGACATGACCGCCGTGCCTCAAGTCCGACGGAACCGCTGCGGGATCCACCGCGACGCGGATCGTCGTCGCGCGGTCCTGCGCGCTGATGCCCGTCGTCACGCCAAAACGCGACGAGGCGTCGATCGTGACAGTGTACGCGGTGCGGTAGCTATCGAGATTGGTGTCGCTCATCGGCCCAAGACCCAGGGCGTCGACGCGATCACCCGTCATGGCAAGGCAGATCATGCCGCCCGCCTTCTTGATCATGAAGTTGACCATCTCGGCGGTGACCAACTCCGCGGAGCAAATGAGGTCGCCCTCGTTCTCCCGATCCTCGTCGTCCGCGACGATGACGAACTTTCCGTCGCGGATGTCGGCGATCGCCTGTTCTATCGTTCCGAAGACCATGTCGATTCCCTGAGCAGACGCTGAACGTACTTCCCGAGCATGTCGGCTTCGACGTGAACCCGATCGCCGAGGGCCAACGCGCCAAGCGTCGTGTGGCGCAACGTGTAGTCAATTAACGACAACTGCACCCCTGCTCCGGACCCGGCGCGTGGCACGAGCAACTCGTTCACGGTGAGGCTGACGCCGTCCACCGTGATCGATCCATGCTCCACCATAAGCTCGGAGAGGCCGGAAGGCAGAGCAAGATCAATCAGGCGGGCGTCGCCTTGCTGCTCCACGCGTTCGACCGTGGCAACCCCGTCTACGTGGCCTTGCACGAAGTGCCCGCCAAGACGGTCGCCCACTCTCAAGGCTCGTTCGAGGTTGAGGCGGCGTCCCACCGTCCAATCGGAAACGGTTGTACGCCCAAGTGTCGTCACTATGGCGGCGACGGTAAACCATTCTGGTTCATGGGCGAGCACCGTGAGGCAGGCGCCGTTGACCGCGATGCTCTCGCCATCGGCGAGATCGCTGAATCGGGTCTTTATGCGGAGCTCTCGACCGGCATCGGATTCCGAGACGTGGGTAATCTCGCCAACGTCGTCGACTAGTCCGGTGAACACGGTACGTCCCTCAACGCGTAGATGGTCATCTCATCATCACCGAACTGCCGTCGCTCAACAACTGGACAATGTTCGAGCGACGCCTCGAACCCGGGTGGCGCGTTGGCGAATGCCCGTGGCGCCGCCGGACCGAGCAGTAACGGTGAACGAAAGATAATCAGCCGGTCCACAAGGGACTCGCGAAGGAACGATCCGGTGAGTCGCGGCCCAGCCTCGACGAAAAGGGCGCGCACGCCGTCGCCGCGCAACGAGCGAAGAGCGGTCGCGAGGTCGGTCGCGGTTGAATCCACCTGAACTCCGGCGGACTGTAATGCGCTGAGCGACGCTGCGGGCGCATTCGAGCCGAGTGTGTAGATGAGCGTCGGAATCTCTCGCGACGTTTGTGCGAGGGTGGACTCGACCGGCGTTTGCAAGTTCCGATCGAAGACGACGCGTCGCGGCGCAAGACGCGGTGTGGGCGCATCACGAACGGTCAACGACGGATTGTCCGCGAGCACGGTCCCGCTACCCACCGCAATCGCGTCAGCGTTCGCGCGAAGATGATGGACGAACGCGCGCGATTCAGAACCCGTGATCCATCGGTGAAGGCCACTCGGATCGGCGATCGCACCATCTCTAGACATCGCGAGCTTGAGTGTCACCCACGGACGGTCGCTCGCGTGCGCGTTGAAAAACGGAGCGTTCAACTCGAGCGCGTGTGCGCGCTCGATTCCCATGTCGACGTGAATTCCTTCGGACGTGAGCCGCTCCGCGCCGCCTCGTGCGATCGCGCTTGGATCTCGCACGGCGATCACCGCGCGCTCGATCCCGGCCGCGACGAGCGCGTCTGTGCACGGCGGTGTTTTTCCGAAGTGATTGCACGGCTCGAGCGTCACGTAGATGGTGGCGCCGCGTGCGCGTTTGCCCGCCTCGCGAAGCGCATTCACCTCAGCATGCGCATCGCCATAGCGCGCATGAAAGCCTTGGCCAACGATCTCCGTGCCGGCAACGACAACGGCGCCGACCATCGGGTTCGGCGCCGTGTTTCCCCACCCATGCTCGGCGAGCGCGAGCGCCCGCTGCATGTGAGTCGCGTCGAGCGCGCGCGTGGTGTCGCCCGCGCTCACGTCTCTAGTAGGCGAACCGCGCGCCGATGGAGCCGTACCAGCGAGGATCGACGATGCCACGTCCGTTGAATGTGTTGAACGTGTTCGGGTCACCGCCGGCGGTAATCTCACCAATCTCGAGCACGAATTTGAGGAACGGCACGTTGAACCCGAGATCGCCGAAGACGTTGGTCCTTGTCATCTTCTGAACGATGTTCACAGGGTCCGAGGTGAACGCCAACGCACTCGCCGTCGCCGTCGCCTGCGAATGATACTGATCCTGGCCGATGCCCAGCGTTCCGCTGAACGTTGCGAGGCTCTTGCTCAAGACAACTCGCCACGCTTGCGTGGATTGGTCGAAGTCGGTGAGCCTGAGCGTCGCGCCACTCGCGGTGCCGGTGATGGAGAGCGAAGGGAGATCACGCCGTAGATACGTGATCGCGATCGCCGGCGTGATGATGGATTCCTGAATAATTCCGAGACGGCCGCCGAAGCCGAACTTGAGGGCATCGGCCGAGATCGACACGTTGCTCTGCGTGATGTCAGGCACATACGAGGCACTGACCAACGCGTCGAGCGCGAGGACGTTCGTCAAACCGAACGGAAAGCCACTGAACAGTCCCACGGCTGCGTCGGCCGTCGGCATCGGGATCGGCGCATCGTCGGTGTTATAGACCGTCGCGACGGCACCAGTGGGAACAGGTATCGCGTTCGCTTGCGTGAGTTGCGGAACCGATCCCTGGAGCACGTTGATACGAAGCCCAACGGAGAAATGTCCGAGACCAACAGCGCCGCCTTGTCCGAGTGTGGCGTTGCCTCCAGCAATGGCGCCGCCGAGTTGGGGAGCCATGTATTCGAACAGATCGACCGTTTTCTGACAGGCATCTTGTACCGTGAGCTGCTTCGACCCGAGCGGACCGCCGGGACAGTTGGCTGGTTGCGCGAACAGGGTGGGAGACGCTCCCAACAGCAGACCGAGCGTGAGAACAAACCTGGGCTGCATGTACTCTCCTATCTGAGAATGACCTGACCGGTTCCGCGCGTCACCGCACCCAATCGCCACGCGGCAATCCCGTGTGCGCCCGCCGCTGAGAGTATCGACTGGACCTCGGATTCCGGCGTGATCACCACCATTCCGACGCCCATGTTGAAGGTCCGAAACATCTCGTGCATTTCGACGCCGCCTGCGTGTTGCAACTGGCGGAAGAGGTTGGGGACGGTCCAGCTCTTCAGCTCCACGACGGCGTCGAGCGTGTTGGGAAGCGCCCGGTTCAAATTCCCAGGAAGTCCTCCGCCTGTGATGTGCGCCATCGCATGGACCTTGGACAGGAGGGGACGTAATACACCGAGATACGATCGATGGATCGCCAATAACACCTCGGCAACCGTCCTGTTTTCCCCGGGGAAAACGTCCTCGGGTTTCAGACCCATACGGTCGCGAACGATAGGTCTTGCAAGAGAGTAACCATTCGTGTGCAGACCGCTGCTCTCGAGAGCGACCAGCGCGTCGCCTTCGCGCACACGATGCGACCCGAGAATGGCGTCCTCGTCGACATAACCGACGATGAATCCCGCCAGATCGTAGTCCGGCGGTGTGTACACACCGGGCATTTCAGCCGTCTCACCACCAAGTAGCGCGCATCCGTTCTCACGGCATCCGGCGGCGACACCGGCGACGACACTTTCGACGACAGCCGGCTCGAGCGCACCGAACGCGACGTAGTCCATGAAGAACAGCGGCGCTGCACCTTGCACGAGAATGTCGTTGACGCAGTGATTCACGAGATCGTGACCGACGGTGTTGTTGCGGCCCGACTCGATCGCGACTTTGAGCTTCGTACCGACGCCGTCCGCGCTCGACACGAGCACAGGCTTCGGCACGTCGGTGGGCACGCGAAACATGCCGCCGAATCCGCCGAACTCGCCGCGCGTTCCGGCGGTCAGCGTGGACTTCACGTGCGCCTTGATTCGTTCCTTTGCGGCGTCGGCCGCGTCGATGTCGACGCCGGCGGTTCGGTAGTCGAGCGGTTTCGTCACCCGAGATCCTGCTCGAAGCTGGTGAGCCGATAAAAATCCGCGACGCGCCGCGCAATATCCTGCGGCGTAACCTCGAGCAGCCGAGTCACGGAAAACTTCTCGACGGCGAACGATCCCATCACGGATCCGTGAATCACCGCGCGCCGAAGATTCGCCTCGGAGAGATCGCCGGATTTCGCGAGATATCCCATGAAACCGCCGGCGAACGAATCGCCGGCGCCGGTCGGGTCGAACACGGACTCGAGCGGATATGCCGGCGCGAAGAAGATGTTGTCCTGCGTGAACATGAAGGCGCCATGCTCGCCCTTTTTGATCACGACGACCTTGGGACCGCGCGCCATGATCCAACGCGCGGCCTTCACGAGATTGAACTCTTCCGTGAGCTGCCGCGCTTCGGCGTCGTTCAGCGTGATGAGGTCGACGTGCGAGAGCAGCTTGAGGAGGTCGGGCCGTCGGCTCTCGATCCAGAAATTCATCGTGTCGCAGGCGACGAGCTTCGGCTTCTCGACTTGCGTCAGCACATCGAGCTGCAACCGCGGATCGATGTTGCCGAGAAAGACGAACGGCGCGCGCCGGAATTTTTCCGGAATCTTGGGATGAAAGCTCGAGAAGACGCCGAGATGGGTCTCGAGCGTCTCCGCCATGTTCAAGTCGTGTCGATAGCGACCGCGCCACCGAAACGACGCGCCCTCGGCGTGCTCGAGACCCGACAGATCGACTGGCCGCGAGCCGAGCATCTCTTTCAGTGCGTCGATCGGATAATCGTTGCCGATGACGCCGACCAGCTGCACCGGCGCGAGATGGCTGGCCGACGCTGAGAAGAATGTGCCGGATCCGCCGAGCACGTTGTCAGCTTTGCCGAACGGCGTCTCGACGGAGTCGAGTGCAACTGAGCCTACGACGAGAACGGGCATTGGGAGAGGTCGAGGTGGAAACAGCGGGATCCTTCGCTGCGCTCAGGACTAGGTGCAGATCCCTCGCTTCGCTCGGGATGACAACGAGTGTGGCTCAGGATGACATCACATGCGATCGGGCGCAGTGATGCCCAACAGCTCGAGCCCATTGCGCAGCACCAGCTGCGCCGCGCGCGCGAGCACCAAGCGCGCCCGCATGATGGGCTCGGGCTCGTTCAACACGTGCGCTTTGTGATACCACAGGTGCACTTTCCCCGCCGTGTCGTGCAGATACGTCGCGACTCGATGCGGCTCCAGCGCGGCGGCAGCGCCGGCGACGAGCGATGGATAGTCGAGCAGTGCCTTCATCAGCTCCTGCTCCTCCGGCAGCGTGAGCACGGACAGATCGACATCAATGCCCGTGACCGTCGCCACATCGATCTCGCCGACGCGGAAAATGCCGGACAGTCGCGCGTGCGCCATCTGGATGTAGTAGACCGGATTCTCGTCCGACTGTGAGCGCGCGACATCCACGTCGAAGACGAGCTGCGAGTCGCCCTTCCGCATGAGGAAGAAGTAACGCACGGCATCGCGGCCGACTTCGTCGACGAGATCGCGAACGGTGACGTAGCTCCCGGCGCGCTTGGAGATCTTCACCTCTTCACCACCGCGCATCACCGTCACCATCTGATGCAGCACGTACTCCGGATATCCCTGCGGGATGTCCATGTCGAGCGCCTGCAGCCCAACGCGCACGCGCGTGACGGTGCTGTGATGGTCAGCGCCCTGCACATTGATCGCGCGATGAAAGCCGCGCTCCCACTTGGTGATGTGGTACGCGACGTCGGGGAGGAAGTACGTCGGCTCCCCGCCCTTCTCCGCGCTTCGGCGCATCACACGATCCTTGTCGTCGCCGAAGTCGGTCGTCTTGAGCCAGAGCGCGCCATCCTTCTCGTACGTGTGCCCGGCTGCTACCAAGCGCTTGATCGCATCATCGACGCGACCATCCGTGTACAACGACGACTCGAGGAAGTACACGTCGAACTTGACGCCGAACGCCTGAAGGTCGCGGTCCTGCTCTTTGCGGAGCTCCTGGACCGCGAACGCGCGCACCGCATCGAGGTCGTCTGCGTTCGGATCGGTGCCGTGCTCGTCGATGTAGCGCTGCGCGAGATCGACGATGTACTCGCCATGGTAGCCGCCTTCGGGCAGCGGCGTCTCGACGCCGCCGAGCTGCCGAACGCGCGCCTGCACGCTCAGCGCGAGGTTGATGATCTGCGCGCCCGCGTCGTTGTAGTAGAACTCTCGCGTGACTCGCCATCCGGTGGCGGCGAGCAGCGACGCGATCGCGTCGCCGAGTGCCGCTTGTCGTCCATGGCCGACATGCAGCGGTCCCGTCGGGTTTGCGGAAACGAACTCGACATTCGCGACGTGATGTTGTCCAGCGTTCGACTTTCCGTATTGATCGCCGGCGGCGATCAGTGCGCGCAGCCCTTCCGCGAAGACATCCGATGCGACGCGAAAGTTGATGAAGCCGGGGCCCGCGACTTCCGCCGCGCGAATGCCGGCGCGCACGAAGTCGAGCCGCTCGATGATCGCGGTGGCGAGATCGCGCGGACGCGCGCCCAACTTCTTTGCGAGCACCATCGCAAGATTGGTCGCCCAGTCGCCGAATGCGGGATCGCGCGGGCGCTCGAGCACCGGCTCGACGCCGTCGGTCGCGCCAAGCGAGTGCGCCGCACGCACGAGCTCCGCGCGGAGCGGCTCGGATCCGTCCGTCATTTGTCGGACTTCGAGCTCGATGATCCGCCGGTACTGCCGGTGCTCGAGGCCGCCTTGGACTCGCTCGATTTGGATTCGGACTTGGTTTCGCTCTTGGATTCCGACTTCGACTCGGACGCCTTCGACTCGCCTTTGCTCTCCGAACTACTCGAGCCACTCTCTCCGCCGCCAGATTTGCCGTTCGACGGCTCGCCTTTGCGATGAGCGTTCTTGCCGTAGTCGGTCAGGTAAAAGCCCGAACCTTTGAAGAGCAGCCCGGAGCCGCCGGAGATCTGTCGCGTTGCCGGCTTTCCGCATTCTGGACATGGCACCTCGGAGACCGCATCGCTGATCTTGCGATAAAAGCGGTCGAAGGTGTGTCCATCGGGGCAGCGGAACTCGTAAGTCGGCATTTGGCTGTAACTTAGGTGCGACGGGTTGAGCCAGAAAGATAGGCGCTCCGGGAATACCGTTCAAGCGGGCCGATAGGTCCCCCAGCTGTCGCGGAGCGCGTCCGCGATCTCGCCCACCGTCGCGCGTTCGCGCACCGCGTCGATGATCGACTCCATGATGCGGCTGTTGCCGCTGCCCTCCCCGGCCGCTCCGCGCAAAACCGCCATCGCTCTTTCGACGCGTTTGGCATCACGGTGCGCGCGGACATCGGCGACGCGTGCTTTCTGCTCTCGTTCGAGCGCAGAAAAATCAGGCGTTGGAATGACAGGCGGCGGCGAGGTGTCCGTGAACTTGTTCACGCCGACGATGACCGTCTCGCCGCGTTCCACGCGCAGCTGATGCTCGTACGCGCTGCGCCCAATCTCTTCCTGGAAGAACGACGCCTCGATCGCGTTTGCGGCGCCGCCGAGCTCGTCGACACGCTCGAGCAGGGCGCACGCCTGCCGCTCCAGCTCGCTCGTTAGAGATTCCACATAGTAGCTCCCCGCGAGCGGGTCGGCTGTCAGCGCGGCACCGGACTCGTGTGCAATGATCTGCTGCGTGCGTAGCGCAAGCGTCGCGGCCTCGGCGGTGGGCAACGCGAGCGCTTCGTCGTAGCCGTTCGTGTGCAATGACTGCGTTCCACCGAGCACGGCGGCAAGCGCCTGCATGGCCACCCGAACCACGTTGTTGAGCGGTTGCTGCGCCTGCAACGTCACGCCGCCCGTCTGCGTGTGAAATCGAAGGCGGCAGCTCGCGTCGCTTGCGCCGAAGCGGTCGCGCATGATGCGCGCGTAAATGCGCCGCGCCGCGCGAAACTTCGCGACCTCCTCGAAGAC